>Ga0257112_10000538_pt1 | contig 15193 bp, 13 predicted proteins | sample LP_taG_5_FD_191565 | JGI IMG/M metagenome (GOLD analysis project Ga0257112, IMG submission 191565) | Marine microbial communities from Northeast Subartic Pacific Ocean, Canada - LP_J_2015_P26_1000m | ecosystem: Environmental > Aquatic > Marine > Oceanic | place: Canada: Northeast Subartic...
GCCGCAGACGCACACGCCGTAGTCGGCGTCGCCATCGGCCACCGCCCGGCCAACGGCCTCGCCGAAGTCCGGATAGTCGACCCGATCGGCCGAGTGGGCGCCGAGGTCGCTGACCTCGTGGCCGAGATCGCGGAGCACGTCGGCGAGACGCTGCTTGAGGACGAAGCCGGCGTGGTCGCAGCCGACGGCGATGCGGTACATGGCGCCAATGCTAACGGGGGGCGACTTCGAGCCCGGCGGCGGAAAGCGCCGCTGCGTCGATCACACCCTCCCGGAGGATGCGGGCCGGCACGACGGTGAGGTCCACGACGGTCGAGGGAATGCCGTCGCACCGACCTCCGTCGAGTACCAACAGGTTGCCGCCGACCGCTGCCGCCGCCCCGACAGCCGTGGGCGGGCTGGGCTCACCGGCCCGGTTGGCCGACGTGGTGGCCAGCGGGCCCACTTCGGCGGCCAGTGCCCGGACCAGGTCGTGGTCGGGGCAACGAAGGCCGACGGTGTCGAGATGTCCTGCTCCGGGGCCGAGGTGCAGTTCGACACCCGCTGCCCGATTCACGACGACGGTCAACGGTCCCGGCCAGAGGTCGGCCAGGATGTCGAGGTCGGCATCGGTGAGGCCTGCCGCCTGCCTCGTATCGGCCACGAGGACCGCCATCGGCTTCGCTCCGTCGCGACCCTTGCGTTCGAAGACGTCGCCCACTGCGGCGGCATCGTCGGCGGGCACCGCCACCCCGTAGACGGTGTCGGTCGGGAGTACGACCGGTCGCCCGGCCCGGAGCTCGGCTGCTGCTGTCGCCACGGCGCCGGCCGGGTCGGCGACGGCGTCGACCACCTGCCCGGTCATCCCGGCATCCTGGCGACCAGCGCCCGGTCGCGGCCCCCCAGGTCGGGACGTGCCTCCACGTCCACGAGGCCAACCGCCACCGCCCGTTGCGCCAGCCGATCGACCTGTCGGGGGTCGAGTTCGAGGACGAGGGCGCCGCCGGGGACAAGCCATGCGGGCGCCCCGTCGACGAGGAGGTCGAGGTCCTCGGTGCCCTCGGTTCCGGGCACCAGCGCCGCATGGGGCTCCCAGTCGACGACCTCGGGTGGCAGCAACTCGCCGGCCCCCACATAGGGCGGGTTGGAGACCAACAGGTCGAGGCGACCCCGCAGGTCGCCGGGCAGGGCGTCGAACCAGGAGCCCTCCTCCAGGGTCACGCGTCGGGCAGGGCGGCCGAGGCCGGCCAGGTTCGCCCGGGCCACCGCCAGGGCGTCGGGCGACCGGTCGGTGCACACCACGCGGGCGACGGCTCGCTCGACGGCGATCGACAGGCCGATGGCTCCGGATCCCGTGCCGAGGTCGGCAACCCGAACCCCGTCGCTGCGCCCTGTCGCGACCCGGTCGAACTCGTCGAGGGCGTGGCCCACGACCGCCTCGGTCTCTGGGCGCGGGATCAGGACCCGCGGGTCGACCATCAGGTCGAGGGTCCGGAACGACCAGTGGCCGAACACGTACTGCAGGGGCTCTCCCGCCATGCGGCGCCGCAACAGGTCGTCATGGCGGAACATGCCCCGTTCGGTCACCAGATCGTCGAGCCCCGAGCCTTCGTCGGTGGGGTCGAAGCCGCCGGCCTCCTCGACGATCCAACGGGCCTCGACGATCGGCAGCCCGGCCTCGTCCATTCGAGCGGTGGTCTCGGCCAGCACTTCCCTCCAGGCGACCGTGCCGAGGTTGCCCTCCTCAGCCATCGGCCAGTTGTCGGGTGCGCTCGTCGGCCAGCAGCCCATCGGTGACCGCGTCGAGGTCTCCGGCCAGGATCCGGTCGAGCCGGTAGAGCGTGAGCCCGATGCGGTGATCGGTGACCCGGTTCTCCTTGAAGTTGTAGGTGCGGATCTTCTCGGACCGGCCGCCGCCGCCGACCTGGTCCTTCCGGGCGACCGAGGCCGCCTCCCGCTGGCGATCCTGTTCGATCCGGAGGAGGCGGGAGCGCAGCACCCGCATGGCCTTGACCTTGTTCTGGAGCTGGCTCTTCTCGTCCTGCATGGCGACGACCATGCCCGTGGGCAGGTGGGTGACGCGCACGGCCGAGTCGGTCGTGTTGACCGACTGCCCGCCGGGACCCGACGACCGGTAGACGTCGACCTGCAGGTCGCTGTCGTCGATCTGGACGTCGACCTCGTCGGCCTCGGGTAGGACGATCACGGTCGCCGACGAGGTGTGGATGCGGCCCTGCGACTCGGTGACCGGCACCCGCTGCACGCGGTGCACGCCACCCTCGTACTTGAGGCGGGTCCATGCACCGTCGCCCCTGATGAGGAACGAGACCTCGGTGAATCCGCCCATGTCGGAGTCACGGGCCTCGAGCGGCTCGGTCTTCCAGCCGTGGACGACGGCGAAGGCCATGTACATGTCGTGGAGGTCGCGGGCGAAGAGGTTGGCCTCCTCACCGCCCTCGGCGCCACGGATCTCAACGATCACGTTGCGGCCGTCGTTCGGATCGCGGGGCAGCAGCAGAAGCCGGAACCTCTCCTCGAGGTCGGCGATCGAGGTCTCCAGGTCGGTGATCTCGGCCCGGAGTTCCTCGCGCTCATCACCTTCGGCCTCGTCAACCATCTCCCTCGCGGCCCCGAGGTCGTCGTGTGCCTCACGGAGTGGTCGACCGACGACGAGGATCTCCTCGAGTTCCTTGAACCGCCGGCCCACGGACCGGAGCAGGTGCTGGTCGCCCAGGACCTCGGGGTCGGACAGGCGCCCCCCGGTCTCCGTCAACTCGGCCTCGAGGGCCTCGATTCGCTCCAACATGCGGCTCAGGGTAGCGGTGGGGTCCCACCGCCCTGAGGTGGACGAGGGAGAGCGTTCAGGTCCAGCTTCCCTCGACGCCGACGATCGTTGCGGGAACAGCCAGCCGGGCGACCGCCTCTTCGACCGGTGCCATGACGTCGCGGGACGGAACCACGACGATCACCCGGTCGGGCTGCTCGCGCAGCACGAGGTCGGCGGTGGCGGGCACGAGGTCGGCGTCGACCCCGACAGAGCAGACGACCAGCACGCGTTCGTCGTCGGGTGCGGTGCCCATTGCAGGCGCCGGAGCAGGTGAGCGCAGGCCGCCGCGCTCGACGGCCGGGTCGACGGGCGCAAGGTCGGCGAGCCCCACTCGTCCGGGGTCGACCAGCAGGTCGTGACGGAGCCAGCGCTCGCGGGCGAGGGTGGCCAGCGGATGGGCACCGGCTCCCTTGCGGCGCTGGGCCCGCACCCGGTCGGCGGCGGCGGCGAGGGACTCGGTGGTAGGCAGGTCGCCGTGCAGCAGGGCCGAGGCCTCCCGGTCGAAGCGCCCCACCCCGGTCTCGAAGCCCGAGTCGGTGGCCCGGACCACCTCGAGGCCGAGCACCTCCCCGCGCCAGGTGCCGTGCTCGACGATCGGGTCGACGCCGGCTCCCCGGCAGAGGTCCTCGAATCCGTCCGGGGCCGGTGGCGGCTCGACGGGCACCAACGCCTCGGCCGGCTCAGCGACCTCGGAGCCGTCGTCGACGACCACGTAGACCTCTGGCACAGGATGGAGTGCGGTCGCCCGCCGGGCGGCGACCGACGCGGCATCGGCGTCGTCGAGGAAGAGCACGAGGCGATCCAAGTCGTGGCGGGCGGCCAACAGGAGGGTCTGGCCCAGTGACCGCTCCGGGGCGTCTTCGCCGGCGAGGACGACGATCGTGCCGTCGTCGAGGATCGCCGATCCCCCACCGAGGGCGACCGGGTCACCGGCGCATGGAAGGCCGAGGTTCGTGGCGAGGGCGCGCAACTTGGCGCCTAGGAGGAAGGCCCGCTGCTCGGGATCGAGGCTCACGGTTGGTTGCGACGCAGGCGCAGTGCCAGGGTCGAGGTATTCAGTCCTGGCGGCGCTTGCCGTAGCGGCGTTCGAAGCGCTCGACGCGACCGGCGGTGTCGACGATCTTCATCGTGCCCGTGAAGAAGGGGTGACTGGCCGACGAGATCTCGACCCTGGCGAGCGGATACTCGTTGCCGTCGTCGAGGGTGATCGTGTCGCTGGTCTTCATGGTGGACCGGGTGAGGAACAGGGTGCCCTCGGAAGCGTCCTGGAAGACCACTTCGCGGTAGGTGGGGTGGATGTCGGGCTTCATGGCGGGTCCAGTCTGCGGGTCGCAACGGGCGTCCGCAACCCCGCGGCGGAGGATGATTCGGCCGTTCAGCCCAGGTTCGGGCCCTTGGCGATCTCCGCCAGGAACTCGTCGTTGTCGTTGAACGTCTTGAGCCGGTCGATAAGCAGCTCGAGACCGGCGGCCCCACTGTTGCCGTCGTCGCCGGCGAGGCCGTTGAGGACCCGCCGCAGCTTCCAGACCTGGTTGAGCTGATCGCGTTGGAAGAGGAGTTCCTCGTGCCGGGTCGACGAGGCGTTGACGTCGATGGCCGGGTACACGCGCCGCTCGGCGATGCGCCGATCGAGGCGAAGCTCCATGTTGCCGGTGCCCTTGAACTCCTCGAAGATGACCTCGTCCATCTTGGAGCCGGTCTCGACGAGGGCCGTGGCCAGGATGGTCAACGAGCCGCCCTCCTCGACGTTGCGGGCCGCACCGAAGAAGCGCTTCGGCGGGTAGAGGGAGCCGCTGTCGAGACCACCGGACATGATCCGGCCGGTGGCGGGGGCCGCCAGGTTGTAGGCCCGGGAGAGGCGGGTGATGCCATCGAGCAGGATCACGACGTCCTGGCCGGACTCGACCATGCGCTTGGCCCGTTCGATGGTGATCTCGGCGATGCGGGTGTGCTCGTCGCTGGGACGGTCGAAGGTGGAGGCGGCCACCTCGCTGTGCTTGAGCCAGCGGCGCATGTCGGTGACCTCTTCAGGGCGCTCGTCGACCAGGAGGACGATGAGCTTCACCTCGGGATTGTTGACCTCGATCGACCGGGCGATCTGCTTCAGGATCGTGGTCTTGCCGGCCTTCGGCGGCGAGACGAGGAGCCCACGCTGGCCCTTGCCGATCGGACACAGCAGGTCGACGATGCGGGCCGTCATGTTGGTGGGGTCGTCGGGGGTCTCCATCTTGAGGTGCTCGTCGGGGAACAGCGGAGTGAGGTCCTCGAACCGGGGACGCCCCTTGGCGTCCTCTGGCTTGCCGCTGTTGACGGTGTCGATCCGGAGCAGCGCCGGGTTCTGCTCGCTGCGGTTGGCCGGTCGGGAGGCTCCGGTGAGGTGGTCGCCCTTGCGCAGCCCGTACTGGTGGGCCTGCTTGACCGACACGTAGGCGTCGGCCTTCGAGGGCTTGTAGCTGTTGGTGCGGAGGAAGCCGTAGCCCTCGTCGCGCATGTCGAGGTAGCCCTCGACCTCGACGGGCTCGCCGTCCCACTGCTCTTCCGGACCGTCACTCTGACCGCGGCCGCGACGGCGGCGACGACGGTTGCCGGACTCGGGGTCCTGTTGGCCCTGCTGGCCCCGGTTGCCCTGCTGGCCCCGGTTGCCCTGCTGGCCCCGGTTGCCCTGCTGGCCCCGGTTGCCCTGCTGGCCCCGGTTGCCCTGCTGGCCCTGTCGTCCGGACCTGGACTCGGCGCTCTCTGCGGACCTGTCGTCGGACGATGCCTCGGCCTCGTCGCTCTCCTCGGACACGGACTCGGCGCTCTCTGCGGACCTGTCGTCGGACGATGCCTCGGCCTCGTCGCTCTCCTCGGACACGGCGACCTCCCATTCGGCGGGTGGCTCCTCGGTGAGCTCCTCGGCCGGAGCCGCTCCCGTCGACGGGCTGGACCCGTTGGACGAAGTCTCGATGCCGGCCAGGTCGAGGATCAGGTCGACGATCTCGGCCTTGCGGGCACGCGAGCCCGGCTTTCCGCCCAGGGCGGTGGCGATCGTGGTGAGCTCGTCGCGGTCCTTGCCCTCGAGGGCATCGCGTTCGAGTTGGGTGGGGTCCATTTCTCAGACACCTCAGGTTTCCGCGGGCGGAATCGCCCGTCATTGGTCCCAGCCTCGTCGGCCGGAGGAAAACACTCACGGGGGAGTGGGGGTGGCAGTACTGATCCGGCCGGAGTCACCTGACGGGGTGGACAACGGATTCGGAGGATGTACCAGCCTGTCGACGGGAAGAACGAACGGGAGGCCGTCAGTCCCCGCCCGACGACCCCGTCATCGTACCGAAAGCGACCAGACGGAAGCAACCACCCTCGAAAAGTCTGGAAATCATCGGGGTTTCGACCCGTTCCCGAGCAACAGGGTGCTGAACGCGAGGGCCGCCACGGCCAGCAGCACGGTCGGGGTCCAGGAGCCCGTCAGGTCGTGCATCAGTCCACCGAGTGTCAGTCCGAGACCGCCGGCTGCACCGACCGCAACACCCTGTAGTCCCATGAGCAGGCCCAGGTCGCGGGCATCGAAGCGGGTGCGGGCGTACATCGCCTGGAGCGGGCTGGTGGCGCCGAGCGACGCACCGGCCACGACGGCGTAGGCGATCCCTGCCGGCACCGTGCCGACGAGCAGGAACGCGATGCCCACGGCGCTCACCGCGTAGGCGAGCCGCAGCACTCGGTCGGCACCGAAGCGCTCGACGACTCCAGTCAGCCCGATCCGGCCGAAGAGTTGGCCGAAGCCGCGCAGGCCTCCGATGGTACCGGCGATGCCGAGACCCAGCCCGGCGCCCGTCAGGATCGGCACCTGGAAGCCGAGAATCGTGGTGTACGCCAGCCAGACGAGGAAGAAGACCAGGAGCATTCGCCGGATGGCCGGTCGGCCGAGTGCGTTGTGCATCGCCCTCCACGGGTTGTCCGAGGCGACCTCCTCGCCGCGACCGGCGCTGCCCAGCGAGACGGCCAGGAGGGCACCGGCGACTGCCGACAGGGCCAGCACCCGACCGGTGGCTCGCCATCCCCAGGCCTCCACCAGCCAGGCGGTCGTCGGCAGGTAGATCGCGCTGCTGAGGGCCCCGACCATCGTCAACCGGGCGATCGCCCGGTCGGGACGGTCCGGACGGAGACGGACCACCGCCGCCGTTGTCACGTGGTAGAAGCCCGTCGCACCGATGATTCCGGCTCCGAGGGCGTAGAGGACGCCGAAGACGACCTGGTCGGTCGCCCAGGTCGCCGCCAGCAGGCAGCCACCTCCCGCCACCGCCTGGAGGAGGAAGGGGCCCCGGCAGCCGTAGCGGTCGAGAAGGCGGCCACCGACGACCGAGGCCGCTCCGTTGATGACGAAGCCGGCGCCGAAGGTGACGCCGAGCATCGTCGTTCCCCAGCCGACGTCGTCGTGGATCGGCACGATGAGCACGCCGAATGAATACAGCCACGACCCGTACGAGGTGATCGTGGCGATGCCGAGGACGAGTACGCCGAACCTGCCTGTCGGTCGAGTGCGTGTGATTCCGTAGTCTGGAGCGCACCGACCTTCTCCACGACACCCGGAGGTTCCGATGAGCCGTCTGCAACTTGCCCTCGACGTCAGCGACCTCGACGAGGCCATCGACTTCTACACCCGCCTGTTCGCCACCGAACCGACCAAGGTTCGTCCCGGCTACGCCAACTTCGCCATCGCAGACCCGCCCCTCAAACTGGTGCTGTTCGAGAGCCCCGACGGCGGCGGCACCATCAACCACCTCGGCGTCGAGGCCGAGACCCCCGCCGAGGTCGTAGCCGCCGAGGCCCGACTCTCGGGCGCCGACCTCGACACCACAGGTGTCGAGGACACCGCTTGCTGCTTCGCCGAGAAGACCGAGATCTGGGTCGAGGCCCCCGACGACATCCGCTGGGAGTGGTACGTCAAGACCGCCGACAGCGAACGGTTCGACAACGTCGTCCTCGGCGGGTCCGTCGACACGACGCCCTCTTGCGGCTGAGGCCGTCGTCCCTCCCGTGCCTGATCAGCGGGACAGGAGCGTGGGCATCAGGGAGTGGCCCGGCACCAACGGGGCGTCCACGACACCGGGCTCGGTGAACACGCCGCCCGGACCATCGACCTCGGAGTCGACCAGCAGGTAGGGCACCGGGTCGGGCGTGTGGGTGCGGGTGGTGAGCGGGGTGGCGTGGTCGGGCAGCATCAGCAGCCGCCACGGCCCCAGTGCGTCGAGGCCCGGGACCAGGTCGGCGAGGATGCGCCGGTCCCAGAACTCGAGGGCCTTGACCTTCTGGGCGACGTCACCAGCGTGGCCGGCCTCGTCCGTGGCCTCCACGTGGACGATGAACAGGTCGAGGCCGTCGGCCAACCCCTGCAGTGCGACGTCGCGCTTGCCCTCGTAGTCGGTGTCGTACCAGCCGGTGGCGCCCGGGATGTCGCAAACCTCCATACCGGTGAGGACGCCGAGTCCCCGGACGAGGTCGACAGCCGTGACAAGGCCGGCATCGACGCCGTGGGCCTCGCTGAAGGAGGGCAGTTGCGGCTGGAAGCCCTGCCCCCACAACCAGATCTGCGTCGCCTCCAGGTCCGAGGCGATGAGTACGTCCTTCGAGGCCTCCATGAGGTCGCACAGCGGACCACCCATCGGCCCGGCGGGCACCACGACCTGGTCACCCGAGAGGTCGTGGGGCGGGGTGCAGTCGGCGTCGAGCCACTCCCCCGGGCCGAGCATCGCATGGCGGAAGCTCACACCGGCGTGGAACGACACACCGTCGCCCCCGAGTTCGCGTTCGATCCGGGCGATGACCTCGGCGGCCGACTCCGACGACGGGTTGCCGCCCGCATAGTCGAGCATGACGCCGTCGGGGGACACCGTGACGAGGTTGCAGCGGAAGGCGGCCTGGTCGGGGCTCAGGGACAGGCCCAGCGCTGCCGCCTCGATCGGTGCCCGACCCGTGTGGTGCTCGGCCGGGTCGAACCCGAAGATCGACATGTTGCCGACGTCGCTGCCGGGCGGCATGCCCTCGGGGATCACCGCGGCCCGACCGACCGTGGCCCTGGCGGCCAGGGCGTCGAGGTTGGGCGTCTGGGCGACCTCGAGCGGGGTGCGGCCGTCCAGTTCGGGAACGGGCAGGTCGGCACAGCCGTCGGGGACGCAGATCACGTACTTCACAGGACGGTCATCCTGCCAGACCCCGCCCCGATTCCCGCAGCGACTTCCAGTGCATCAGGTGGTGGCGCAGGCCTCGACGTGTGCCTGGACCGCCAACAGGTCGTTGGGCAGGCGGACGCAGCGCTCGGGTCTTTCGAAGAGGTCGCCCAGTCGCTCGGGCAGGACCGGCCGCACTCCCGTGGCCGACTCGACGGCGTCGGGGAACTTGGAGGGGTGGGCCGTCGCCAGGGCCACCATCGGCACCGAAGGGTCACGGCGGCACCGGCGCGCGGCGAGCACGCCCACGGCGGAGTGCGGATCGAGGACCACGCCCGACCGGTCGGCTTCGTCGGCGATGCAGCGCAGCACCGCATCGTCGTGGAAGCAGGCAGCCGTCCAGGCGTCGCCGAGCGTGGCATGGAGCACCGGGTCGAGGGCGGTGGTGCCCGTGGCCCGGAAGTCGTCGAGCAGGGCGGCCACGGCGACCCCGTCGCGGTCGAGCAGCTCGAACAGCAGTCGCTCGAGGTTGGACGACACCTGGATGTCCATGCTGGGCGAGAGCGTGGGCACGACCTCGTCGAGGGTCATCGTGCCGCCGGCGAAGAAGCGGGTCAGGATGTCGTTGCTGTTCGACCCGATGACGAGCTGCGGCATGTTGAGGCCCATGTGGCGGGCGACGTGCCCGGCGAAGGCGTTGCCGAAGTTGCCGGTGGGCACCGAGAAGGTGATCGGTGCCTGCCGACCACCGAGCCGTTCGGCGGCGACGACGTAGTAGACGACCTGCGCCATGACCCGGGCCCAGTTGATGGAGTTGACCGCCGACAGGCGCATCCGCTGTCGGAACACCACGTCGGCGAACATGGCCTTCACGAGGTCCTGGCAGTCGTCGAAGGTGCCCTCGACGGCCACGTTGTGGACGTTGGCCGACGAGGCGGTGGTCATCTGGCGACGTTGCACCTCCGAGACCCGGTCAGCCGGGTGCAGGATGACGATGTCCATGGACTCGCGGTCGCGGCAAGCGTCGATGGCAGCCGAGCCCGTGTCGCCCGAGGTGGCTCCGACGATGGTGACGCGCTCTCCTCGTCGCGACAGTTCGTGGTCGAAGAGGCGACCGACCAACTGCAGTGCCACGTCCTTGAAGGCGAGCGTGGGGCCGTGGAAGAGCTCGAGCAGGTGCAGGCCGTCGCCCAGGTCGACCAGTGGCGTCACGTCGTCGGCGTCGAACGTCGCATAGGCCTCCCTGACCATGTCGGCGAAGGCGCCCGGTGCGATGGCACCTCCGACGAAGGGCGCCATCACCTCCAGGGCTGTCGCGACGTAGTCGCCGGTGCCGCCCGCTGCAAGCTTCGGCCACGACTCGGGGACGTAGAGGCCCCCGTCGTCGGCCAGCCCGGCGAGCAGGGCATCGCCGAAGCCGAGGACCGGTGCGTCCCCGCGGGTGCTGACGTAGCGCATGCCGGAACGGGACCCGGGGGTCAGTCGCCGAGGGCGCGCAGCACGCTACCGACGTTGCGCACGGCGTCGAGGTTGCGTAGGTCGTGGAGGGTGGCCTGCACGTCGCTCTCGCGGGCGCGGTGCGTGATGAACACGAGCCGGGCCTCACCACCCAGGCCCGACTGCTCCATCGAGCGGATCGACACACTGTGGTCGCCGAATACGGCGGCCACGCCGGCCAGCACTCCGGGCCGGTCGTCGACGTCGACGGCCAGGTAGTAGGCGGTCTCGAGATCGGCCATGGGCGAGATGCGGGCCCTTTCGAGCGAGCCGATGGACGCTCCGTGGCCACGGGCGTTGTTGGCGGCGGCGTCGATGAGATCGCCGAAGACGGCCGAGGCGGTCGGACGGCCGCCGGCACCCCGCCCGTAGAGCATGACCTCGCCGACTGCGTCGCCCTCGACGAAGACCGCGTTGAAACTGTCGTTGACGGCGGCCAGCGGGTGGTCGTTCGGCACGAGCGTCGGGTGCACGCGCACGCCGATTTCGTCGCCTCGACGTTCGGCCACGGCGAGAAGTTTGATGCAGTGGCCAAGGTGGGCGGCGGCCTCGATGTCGGCGACGGTGACCCGGGAGATGCCCTCGAGGTAGACGTCGTCGGCGACCACCTCGGCCCCGAAGGCCAGGGTGGCGATGATGGCGACCTTTGCCCCGGCGTCGTGGCCCTCGACGTCGGCGGTCGGGTCGGCTTCGGCGTACCCCAGGCGTTGGGCCTCTGCGAGGGCATCGGCGTAGGCGGCGCCCTCCTCGGACATCTTCGTGAGGATGAAGTTGGTGGTTCCGTTGATGATGCCCATCACCCGGGTGATCGGCTCGCCGGCGAACGACTCACGCAGCGGCCGCATGATGGGGATGGCCCCAGCCACGGCGGCCTCGAACAGCAGGTCGACACCGGCGGCCTCGGCGATCGAGTAGAGCTCTGCCCCGTGCCGGGCCAGCAGTTCCTTGTTGGCGGTGACCACCGGCTTGCCGTTCTCGAGCGCGGCCACGATCAGTTCGCGGGCCGGCTCGATACCTCCCATGACCTCGACGACCACGTCGATGTCGGGGTCGGCGACGATGGCCGCTGCGTCGGTGGTGAACACCTCGGCGGGCAGGGGCACGCCTCGATCGATGGCCGTGTCGCGCACGGCGACCGACGCCACCTCGAACGCCAGGCCGGTGCGTCGGGCGACGTCGTCGCGCTGCTCGGCGATCAGGACCGCCAGGGCTGCACCGACGTTGCCGCAGCCGAGGAGGCCCACGCGCACCGGTGAAATGGAGAGGGGGTCTTCCATGGGCTTCACGGTACCGGGTACGGCATGCGGCACCCGTTCGATAATGGTGTGCTCAGGCCTCGCGGCGGACGAGGTCCTCGTAGGTCTCCCGCCGGACCACCCTGGTCGCCTCGCCATCGGCGACGAACACGACGGCGGGTCGCAGCACCTGGTTGTAGTTGGAGCCCATCGAGTGGCCGTAGGCGCCGGTGACCGGCGTGGCGAGGACGTCACCCACCGCCAGGTCGTCGGGCACCCAGCCCTCGCGGACCAGCAGGTCGCCGGACTCGCAGTGCTTGCCCACCACCCGGACCGGCCGCCTGCGCTCGGCCGCCACGGCCCTCGGCAGGAACGTCTCGTAACCGGACCCGTAGAGGACCGGGCGGGGGTTGTCGCTCATGCCTCCGTCGACGGCAACGTAGGTGCGGATGCCCTCGAGGTCCTTGATCGTGCCCACCCGGTACAGGGTGACGGCAGCAAGGGCGGCGATCGCCCGGCCCGGCTCCGCCGACACACGCGCCGTGACCCCGGCGACCTCACAGGCGCTGCGCACGACCTCGCCCCACTGGGTGATCGAGGGCGCACTCTCGCCCTCGACATAGGCGACGCCGAGGCCGCCTCCGACCGAGAGTTCGGCCAGGTCGTAGGGGGCGGCGAACCCGGCCAGGACCTCGAGGGCGCGACCGAACGAGTCGACCTCGAAGACCTGGCTACCGATGTGGGCATGGACGCCGACCAGGTCGACGGTCCCCGAGGTGAGTGCACGCTCGACGGCTGCGGCGGCCAGGCCCGTCGAGACGGTGAACCCGAACTTGGAGTCGTCCTGGCCGGTGGCGACGTACTCGTGGGTGTGCGCCTCGACGCCGGGCGTCACCCGGAGCAGCACCCTCGGGACAGCACCGATGGCCGCATTCAGTGCGTCGAGGCGGTCGAGTTCGTCGAACGAGTCGACGACGATGAGGCCGACGCCCTCCTCGATCGCCATCTCGAGCTCGAGTTCGCTCTTGTTGTTGCCGTGCAGGATGAGGCGGTCGGCCGGAACGCCGGCATGGCGGGCCATGTACAGCTCACCGCCGGTGGCCACGTCGAGGTACATGCCCTCCTCGACAACGAGGCGCGCCATGGCGCCGCAGAGGAACGCCTTGCCGGCGTAGGCGACTCCCTCGCCGAAGGCCGCCACGGCCTCGCGGCAGCGGGCACGGAGGTGTGCCTCGTCGTAGACGAACAGCGGCGTGCCGAACTCGTCGGCCAGGTCGACCAGGTCGCAGCCACCGATCGATGTGCCTCCGTCGGCACCAACCTCGGCGGTGTCGGGCAGCAGGTCGAGGGGCAGCGGGCCGGCCATCAGCCGTCCTCCCCGCCGTCGCGCCACATTTCCTCCGGGGCGCCGACGCCCAGCAGGTCGAGGGCGACGGCAAGTCCGACGCGGACGGCCTCGACCAACCAGAGTCGGGCGGCGGTGAGGTCAGCCTCCACGCCGTCTCCCATGACGCGGCAGTCGTGGTAGAAGCCGTGGAAGTCGGCCGCCAGGTCCCGGACCCAGGTCGTGACCAGGTGGGGGGCTCGCTCCGTTGCCCCCCGCAGCACCGTGTCGGGCAACTCGTGCAGGGCGCGGAGCAGCCGCAACTCGCGGGGGTGCCCGAGTACCGAGAGGTCCGTGTCGACCAGGTCGGGGCGCACGACACCAGCCTCGGCCGCCCGGCGGACAATCGAGTGGATGCGGGCGTTGGCGTACTGGACGTAGAAGACGGGATTCTCGTTGACCTGGCTGGCGACCAGTTCGAGGTCGAAAGCCTGCGCCGAGTCGACCGACTGCAGCAGGTAGGTGAAGCGGGCGGCGTCGGCGCCCACCTCGGCCACCACCTCACCAAGTTCGACGATGTCTCCGGTGCGCTTCGAGAGCTTCACCTCCTGGCCGCCCCGTTGGAGGTTGACCAACTGGGTGATGGCGACCTCGAGCTCGGAGGGGTCGTGGCCGAGGGCGTGCATGGCAGCGTGCACGCGCGCCACGTAACCGTGGTGGTCGGCGCCCAGGACGTTCACGAGGCGGTCGGCCCTGGCGAACTTGTCGCGGTGGTAGGCGACGTCCGGCAGCAGGTAGGTGAACTCGCCGTCGGACTTGACAAGCACACGGTCCTTGTCGTCGCCATGGTCGCTGCTGCGCAACCAGACCGCCCCCTCCTCGTCGTAGACGGCGTCGGCGGCCCGCAGGTCGGCCAGGGTGGCGTCGACGGCGCCCGACCCGATCATCGACCGCTCGCTGAACCAGGTGTCGAACCGGATGTGGAGTGACTCGAGCACCTCGCGCTGGTCGGCGAGCGCCCGGGCATAGCCCCACTCGAGTGGATCGGCGTCGTCGGGCATCGCGGCGGCCCAGTCCACGATGTACTGGCCGTTGTAACCACCGTCGGGGACCTCGTCGCCGGCGGCCCGGGCGGCCAGCGATTCGGCGTAGAGCTGCATCTGTGTGCCGCGGTCGTTGATGTAGAACTCGCGCTGCACGGGGTGCCCGATGCGTTCGTACAGGCGCGCCACCGAGTCGCCGAAGCAGGCGCCCCGGCCATGGCCGGCGTGGAGCGGGCCGGTCGGGTTGGCACTCACGAACTCGACGATGACCCGCTCCCCCGCTCCGGCGTCATGGCGGGCAAACCCCTCCTCCCCGCCGACCACCACGTCGCGCAGGACTTCGTGGAGCCAGGTGTCGGCCAGGCGGAAGTTGACGAAGCCCGGACCGGCCACCTCGATCCCGGTGACGTGGGTCGGCGGATCAGCCTCGAGGCGGGTGACCAGTTCGGTCCCGAGTTCACGGGGGTTGCGACCGGCAGCCTTCGCAGAGGCCAGGGCGACGTTGGTTGACCAGTCGCCGTGGTCGGGATTGGCCGGCCGCTCGAGTTGCACGGCATCGGGCGCTTCGACGCCGAGGCCAGCGAGTGCGGCCCGCACGGCCTCGATCAGGATGTCGCGCACGTCCATGGGGATACCGGGGGGGGTCGGGGAATGCGGGGCTCGAAGGGACGCGCCCGGGGACCGGCCGCTGCGCCGATGCTAACGGGCACACGGGTGCGGGCCCGGTGCATAACCGGTGCGAAGCCCGAATGGTGCGGTGCCTCGCCGGGGTCCTTCCTGCCGGGGGCCGGCACTACCGTGATGACATGCGGTGCTCGATGCTGATCCTGGTAGCCCTGGTGTCGGGTGCCTGCTCGGGCGGCGGGTCATCGGTCTCGCCCACTTCGCTTCCGTCCACGACCTCCACCACCACGACGGTCGCGCCCACCACCACGACCACCACGACCACCACGACCACGACCACGACCACGACCACGACGGTCGCGCCCACCACCACGACCACCACGACCACCACGACCACCACGACCACGACCACGACCACCGAACCGCCGACCACCGCCTTCGAGGTGGCGACGATCAACCTGCTGCACGGGCTCGAGGTGGCCAGCGACTGTGCGGCCGAAACCGACCAGTGCCGTGCCCCG
>Ga0257112_10000539_pt1 | contig 15178 bp, 8 predicted proteins | sample LP_taG_5_FD_191565 | JGI IMG/M metagenome (GOLD analysis project Ga0257112, IMG submission 191565) | Marine microbial communities from Northeast Subartic Pacific Ocean, Canada - LP_J_2015_P26_1000m | ecosystem: Environmental > Aquatic > Marine > Oceanic | place: Canada: Northeast Subartic...
CCTCGTCCTCGCTGGACATAGGAGGTTCCCCGTCCTGCTCGTTTTCGTTGTTGATGTAATCGATGAGTTCCTGCAGGCTCAGATAGCCGTCGTCGTCCGTGTCCATGTAGTCCATCATCTGCTCTGGGTCGGGATCATCGCCGTCGCCATCACTTACCAGGGGTACGATGCCGTCAATGACGCACTGCATCTCGTCCATGTCAATCAGGTCGTTGCTATCGTAATCACAATCATCGAGCAGGTAGGAAACCTCGTCCCAATCGGGGTTCGATGGGTCGGACTCCCAGGCGTCCTGGAACTCCTGGTGGCTCATGTAGCCGTCACCGTCGGTGTCTACCTGCGCCATGGCCTCCTCGGGGGTCGGGGGGCCGTCATCATCGCCGCCATCGTCAGACTCGTCAGAGCCATCGCCGCAGTCGTCCCAGCCGTCGTCGACGAAGTCCCTCGGGATCTCGTTTCCGTTGTCACAGTAGAACGTGTCATCGTCGCCATCATCACCATCGTCCCAGTTGTCCTCGGGCATACCCTCGACGTGGAAATTGATTGGTATCGAGGTCCTAGGCAAGGTGTCGTCGACCTCGATGACCACGGCGTCTCCCCACATCACTGTGTAGCTGATTGAAGAGCTGGCAGACCCAGGCGCGTTCCTCGACCCGTAGTCGGTTGATATCTCGTAGGACATGAGGTCCTCGTTCTCATCGATCAGGATGACGATGGAGATGTCGTGCCCGGTGTCGTTGGTGTACTCGAGGGTCATGGTGTGGACCCCGGTCTCATCATCGAAGGTGATTACGGGCTCCGTATCGGCAGGCATCTCGCTGGACAGGTCGCTAAGATCTCCCGTAGGCAGATCGAGGCCTATCTCTTCTCCGGTGTCGCCTGCATCAGACACACTCACCAGCGAGGATATGACATCCATGACGTCGGGGTCCGCATCCCTGGTCTGGTACGAGCCCATTCCGGCATTCTCACCGGCCATCATCCCGCCCATGGTGTAGTGGACATTGACGAGCTCGCCAACCTGGACCTGAGTGTACTCGTAGGTCATGAAAGGCACCATCGACATGCCCATCTTCACGTAGACCGAATCGGTATCTAAATCGGCCATCACCATCTCTTCGATGACTGTGTCCGTCTGCATGTTCATGTCGGTATTCCACTCGCTCATCGTGATTGACATTGAGTAACCTGCTTGGGGAATGATATCGAGCATCTCGTCTATTTTCATCTGCTCGGTCATGGCAGTCATGAAGGCCTCCATAGAGACTAGGTAGATACAGTCGCCCAACAGCTCCGCAGTGGCGTTCTCCGCGTAGTTCTCAGCGTTCTCGTCCATGCAACCTAGGATATCGTCGACGATTTCCTCGATTTCAGGGCTGGAGGTGCATCCGGCCAAGGGGGTAGCGATCAACAGCAGGCTAGCAAGTAGAGCATACGCTCGGGTCATTGTTCGGGGGCCGCTCTGAACCGCTTATGAAGAATGGGGCGGCATGGTCACTCCCAATTTCCAGTGACGTCGCTCCACATCAGCAAGGCTAGGGCATCGAGCCCGGTTTGCATTCCTGCCTCAAGGCCTCCGCGTCCGCCCGCTAAGGTGTACAGGACATCGACCCTGTCCGTAGGCGCGTGCTTGGGAGACTGCTCGCAGGTGTCGTCCTCCTCCTGAAGGAACTCGTGCATGCCGCGGAACCAGGTGGCCGGCCAGCCTCGCGAGATGAAGTTGTAGTGGTCGGAGTTCCCCTTGGTGTCATCGAGCACCGTGACCCACTCGGTCGGGTACTCGAGATGCTCGTACAGCACGACCCCCAGCCTGTCCTGCAGCGCTACTGCCTGCTCCCTCATCTCATCGGTCACGTTCACCCCCCGGTCCTCGTAGTACGACCAGTCGTCGACCGGCGAGGTGAACAGATAGAGGTGGAAGTAGTCCTCGTCGCAGCCGCTGAGCTGGCTGACCAACTGCGTCTCGACCGGCCAGTTCAGGCCGTACATGTCGAGATTGATGTATGTCGCAATCTCGACGCCCTCGGGCAGCGTGGTGACGAAGGTCTCGCTGCCGTAGCCGGCGCTCTCGGGGGAGCTGCTGCCCTGCCACTCCTCGTAGTCCCAGACCGCGAACTTCCAGGTGTGCTTGGGTCTGACGTCGATCCCTGGCAGAGCCTCGGACAGGTTGGACTGCCACTCCATCATCAGGCGCGCTAACTCGAGCACGGAGGCGGTTCCTGTCGCGTCGTCGTAGGCCCCCTGAGAGGTGCATCCTGGGTACTCTATCCCTATGACGATCTGCTGGCTGTAGCAGATGGCGTCGTAGTGGCCCCCGACGACAATCCACGAGTCCGGGTCCTCTCCCTCCATGGTGGCGATGTAGTTGCGGCAGTCCTCGCACAGCTCGGTGGTGAAGTTCTGCACCTCGACCTCGTAGCCCAGGTCCTCGAACCTCAGTTGCACGAAGTCGCCGGCATTGGCGTGGGCGACGGTGTCGATCTTGCGATACCCAAAGTCGGCGAGGGCCTCGATGTCATCGACTACAGCGGCAGCAGACGGCATCGAAGGAGGAGGGCTGTTCTCGAACTCCTCCTGCATCTCCCCAATCTCCTCGACTGCGTCCTTCACTGCGATGAAGAGGAGCGCTCCGGCCAGCCCGGCTAGGATGATGCATGCACCGACGATTATCGATGTGAGCTTGAGCGCTGACATACCGTCAACTGGCTGGGTGTCCTGCTCCTCCACGGCCGACGGAAGGAGCGCCTTCGGGAAAGTGTTCTGCCACTGGCGGGGGAAGATGGTGCAGAGGACAGGATTCGAACCTGCGAAGCACTAAGCACAGCGACCTGAACGCTGCCCCTTTGACCACTCGGGAACCTCTGCTCATCCCTCAGGCGTGCGCTGCTCGTCTTCAATGCAGCGTATCGCAAAACGCTAGCCTGACGGCGTGGGGCGAAGATGGTGCAGGGGACAGGATTTGAACCTGCGAAGCACTACGCACTGGGACCTAAACCCAGCCCCTTTGACCACTCGGGTACCCCTGCTCTGACCCGCGGGGGTGATTTTCCGTCAATAAGGCAACGCCCAAGTTATCCACTCCCCCATAGGGTCATAACGGGCAGGTTGGGCCCGAAGTCCGGCGAATATGGCACGAATAGGCGTACTCGGCTTGGGCAACTGGGGCACTGCTCTCGCGCATGTGTGGTGCGAAGACGGTCACAACGTCCTCGGATGGACCATCGAGCGCGAGGTATACGAATCGATGATGACTGAGAGTGTCAACAAGAAGTACCTGCCGGGCTACGAGATTCCTCGGCTCCAAGTCACAATGGAAATGTCAGACGTCACCGAGGAATGCGAGATCCTAGTGCTCGCCCTGCCAAGTGGAGTCATACTCTCCGTAGTCGACGACCTGATTCCCCATCTGCGCCCCTCTCACGTCGTACTCGACCTCGCTAAGGGGCTCGCACCCTCTGAAGAGGGCGGCTCGGGGATGATCTCCGATGCCATCGAGAGGCGTCTTGAGGCAGCAGGCAAATCCAACCCGGTCATCGTGATGACCGGGCCCACCATCGCGGCTGAGGTTGCTCGCGGTGTCTTGACGACCGCTCTGGTGGCGTGTGACGACCGGAGTGTGGCCGATCGCGTGGCAGAACGCCTCTCAACCAGTAACCTGGTCCTCAAGGCCGCCGATGATCCGATGGGAGCGGAGCTCTGGGGCGCCTACAAGAACACGGTCGCGCTCGCGTGCGGGCTGGTCGACGGGTTGCATGGCGGCATCGGGGGTGACAATCTCAAGGCTGCGCTGGTCCTAGCTGGATTCAGCGAGGGCATCAGGCTGCTCGACGCTATGGGGGCAGAACCCGGAACTGCCTTCGGGCCTGCGGGTATAGGGGACCTGTACGTGACGGCCACGAGTCCGCGAAGCAGGAACCGCACGCTCGGCGAGAAGCTGGGCTCCGGACTCTCCTTGGAGGACTCACTGGGCGAGATGCACATGGTCGCTGAGGGCGTGCGCGCGTCCCGGATGTTCATCAATAGGGCTCCGAGGCTCGGAGTCGAGATCCCATTCCTCACGGCTTTGGGCGGACTGCTGGACGGTGAACTGGAAGTCGATGATGCCGTGCGCCGCATGGTAGACTCGTACCAAGGCTGATTTTCAGCAAGGATTGATTGGGTCGTTGCATCCTCGAGGGTCGAAGCCGATGTCGTTCGAGGACCTGACGGAGTTCGAGTTGCGGCTGCTCAAATGGATTTCGGCTTCTGATTTCGTCGAAGTGCCGTGGTCGACCAAGCGCGCTGCGGATGCATTCGTGGTCTCTGAGAAGGAAGTCTACGAAGCGCTGGCGGCGCTGACCTCCAAGGTGCGTGATAACATCAAAATCTCGTACGACGACGGTGCCATCCGGATAGTGGCTGACGACACGACGGCCTAAGCCGTAGGTGAACTGGCCCTAGAAGATCCTTCAGAGGCCTTCATGGCGGTGTAGCCAATCAAAACCAGATACGCGAAGAACAGGGCGGTTCTCGCGACCTCGGTCGTCGTGGTCTCCTCAAGACCGAGGAACCCGGCCTCCACTAATTCATGGAAGCCCGTAGACATGAGATATGCTCCAAACAGCAGCAACGATGCGTTGGTGATTCTGAACACCCACCGGATGTCGACTCTCATCATACCGGAGAAGAGCCCCCACCCCAAGACGGCTGCAGCGGCTATTCCGACAAAGACGCCGAGTGAGCCGGAGGCGACATCGCCGAGTGCCATCGTGAAGAGCACGGTCTCGGCGCCCTCGCGCCAGACGCAAAGGGCTGTCACAGCGGCTATGCCAAGGGTGTCGTAGCGTCCGTAGCTGTGGTTGGCCCAGGACTCCAACTCGGACTTGCCTTGATGCCTGACCAGATGCATCAGGACTCCGGCCAGGATGACCGCTGCGAACACCATAGTGACTCCCTCGAACAATTCGAGGTCGACGCTCAGTGCATCGAAGGCTGCGAACACCACCGCAACGGTGGCGATGCTGAGAGCGATGCCAGCAGCCACGCCCCACCAGACCAACTTCACGCTCTCGTGGCGATCGGTCTTGGACAGGTAGGATATGAGCAACCCGACGACGAGGACGGCTTCCATGCACTCCCTCAGACCGATGGAGGCACCGGCGAGAAAAGAGACACTGAGAAGGGCGTCCCACGCAGCCATAGGACTGCGAAATAACTGGTACTTATGAGTTTTAGGGCTCCCTAAATCACTTCCAATTCCGGCGATAACATCATGTTGCGTGCATAAGATAGACGTTCGATGACCAAGGCTGCTCTTGTATCGGCTCTCACCCTGCTGGTGGTGCTCTCAACGGTGGCGGCGTCGTGTATGCCACTCGTCTCCGGGCCCGTGCAGCTGGACGAGGAGCCCCTGCGCATGGAGCAATTGGGGGGCGGAGGGTCGCTCGAGGACCAGTGTGGCTCAATCACCTTTGAGAACCTGTTCGAGTACACTCGTGCGACCTTCCAAATCGATGTGGCTAACGACTGGGGGTCGGCTGACGTCCACGCCATCGCCTGGGTCAACGAGACACTGGCTGACGATCTGCGAGTGGCGATGGACGAATTCATGGCCGAACTCGACCCCAACAACGGAGACGACGGCTGGGTCTCGACCGACGAGCGGGAGGTCTTTCGAGCACTCGCCAGCGAGTGCATAGAATACACGCTGACCCGAATCGGAATCCGAGACGGCCCGCCTCACCGGGGCGGGGTCGGAGTAGACTGGAAGAACACCACCTGGGAGGAAGACGGAGTCGTCATCGAGGAGTTCAACATCATTCCGCCGAGGCACTCGCAGATCCGCGACTGCACCTCGGCCTTCGGCAACGACTGCGAGGAGGTCCCCATTATTCCGGATGAAAACCGCGACTGCGACACCGACGTCCCAGCCTCCCAAGGCGTGGATGAATGCCGAGTCAAACTCTGGCTGAACGCAACGATGGTCATCTCAGGCTTCACCGACAGTAGCAACTTCACGCTGGCTCTCAATGCCTCCAACATGTCAGGGGCGACACTCGACTTCACATTCCCTGTGACTCAGGACCTGCGGCTCGACCTCTGGGATGAGTGCGAGGGCAGAGTGGTCGGACTCGACGAGGACACCTCAGGCGGTCAAGCACCGCTCCGTGGCAGTTGCATCGGCGACGGTTCCTCGGCTTACGAGATTACCGAGAATGCTGACGGCAGCCTGACCTACAGCCTCAGCCCAAACTCCCCCAGAACCGATTGGCCGATTGGTGAAGACCTGTTTGCGGACTTCACCACCGCCCCGATTCCTGTCGACAACCCCCCGCAATGGACTGATGCTGCTCCTCCAGAGGGCGCGTGGTTCCCTTCGCCCAGCGGCGGGCAGCACGTCTGGGCGACATGGGGCGATGTGTCTTCGTGGTTCACCGACGAGGGCAGCGTCTCTCAGTTGGATGTTCGCTGCACTGGCGCGGCCTCGCTCCAACTCAGCGAGGGAGCGGACCGCTCTTTGTGGGCCGAGATTCCTCGTGGCAGCGCCGCTGAGGTGAGTTGCGAGGCTGTCGACTCAGCGGACCAGAGCACTGGCAACCGAACCTGGCACCTTGGAGTTCCATTCTCGCTCTCCACACCTCAGCAGACCCTCACCGACCCACATCCGATCACCCTGAGCCAGACTTCGGACTGGCCGGACCTCACAGTCGAAATCGCCCTGATGCAAGAAGGGTCGACCTCTGCATCCACGTCGGTCACTTTCACCGAGGAAATCACGGTGGATGTTTCAGCCTCATCCATGGTACCGGGTCCGGTTCAGGTCTGGGTCAGCGTCCAAGGAACCGATGTCTACTCCATGGAGCACGTGTATGACCTCAGCATCTCCAAGGAGAGCTCTCCCCCTTCGCTCAGCATCACCTCGACCGAGTGGGATGGTTCGCAGTGGTCGATGCAGGGGCAGTACAGCGACCCTGACGGCGAAACCGTCGGCTTCACAATGGCGATAGACGGCTCCGATACAGGCTCGGTTAGCTCGAGCGGTAACACTTGGTCGACCCCTAGCATCAACTTCCGGCTGTGGGAGGAGGGGGAGCACGTGGTCACCATTGAGGGCTGTGACGCTTCGAACAAGTGCTCCAGTGTTTCGCAGACTGTGGACAACTCTCACCTCTTCGATGAGCCAGAACCGGAGCCTATTCCGCCACCAATTGATGATGGAGATGGTGGCTTGCTACCTGCTACTGGCCTACCTGCACTCATCGTTGCTGTAGTCGGTGCCCTCATGTATGGTAGGCGGCGCGGCTGAGCCATGAGTTTCAGCGGAACCGTGTCGAAGGCTTCGCATGAAGAGGGTCTTCTCATCGCCTTCGAGGGGCGCGCGCCCAGGCTTGGCGCCACAATCAGAGTCGTAGGGGGGAAGACACTGGGGCGAGTGGAGACCGTGATTGGCTCGGTTGACAATCCACTGATTCACCTCCATCCCCTCCCGGATTCTGTCGATGCCAGAAGTGCCATCGGATCACCAATTGAGATTGCCCCTAGCGGGAGGGTCAACCGAGGTCGTCAGGATAGGCGATCGGGCGAGAGTAAATTCAGAAGGGGGCGCGATAGCCGTCCCGGCAGTAGACGAGGTAACGATCAAAGGGGCCGGGATCGCAAGTTCGGAGAGGACTGGCGCTCGAGTATGAAGCCGGGCGACTGGCGCTGCCCGAAATGCAAAAACCACAATTACGCAAACAAGAAGGTCTGCAATCGAACTGGTTGTGAAGAGCCGAAACCGAGAGGCGGTGGCGGAAGAGACAGGGATTCTCGTAGCTATCGATCTAGTAACTCGGGTGGTTTCAGAGACTCAAATATGAAGCCGGGCGACTGGCGCTGCCCGAAATGCAAAAACCACAATTACGCAAACAAGAAGGTCTGCAATCGAACTGGTTGTGAAGAGCCGAAACCGAGAGGCGGTGGCGGAAGAGACAGGGATTCTCGTAGCTATCGATCTAGTAACTCGGGTGGTTTCAGAGACTCAAATATGAAGCCGGGCGACTGGCGCTGCCCGAAATGCAAAAACCGCAATTTCGCAAACAAGAAGGTCTGCAATCGAACTGGTTGTGAAGAGCCGAAACCGAGAGGCGGTGGCGGAAGAGGCGGGGATTCTCGTGGCCATCGATCTAGTAACTCGAGTGGTTTCAGAGACTCAAATATGAAGCCAGGGGACTGGAATTGCCCGAAGTGCAACAACCACAATTACGCGAGACGGGACGTTTGCAACCGCTGCGACACGAGAAAACCTGTGCCTGGGAGAGGATCCAAGACGACACCTCGGAGAGCGCGCAGACCCGACACTCGTATGAATTGGAAAGGGAAGGGGCCTTCCAAAGGTAGGAGGAACACACCTGCCAGAGGCGGAAGAGGTCGCTGATTCGGAATTTCAGGTACCCCAGCCTTCATGCATTATCAGCGCCAGCGGGTGCTATGGCCAAAAGCGCCGAGTTGACTTGGCTCGATGCGCTGGAGGCTGAGGAGTCTGGCGATAGGGAGGCCGCCCTCGGAGCTGCCAAGAAGACTGTGAGAATCGACCCTACCCACTCAGATGGGTGGATGGGCGTGGCCCGCTGGACCCTTCCCCCTGAGACTAGAGGTCGGCAGGATATGCCGGACCTGCAGCAGTCTGCCAAAGCGATGGCAGCCCTGCGCAAGGTCGTGGAGATCGACCCCGAGAGTTTCGATGCATGGAGGCTCGGGGGGGTGCTTCTGGTCGACCATCTAGGAATGTTAGAAGATGGCATCAGATGGTGGGAGGCGCGACGTGCTGTCGCGCCGTACGAGGTGACTCCGCTCATCGAGCAGATTGGGATATTGGTCAGACTCGGCTACTACGAGGAGTGTGCCAGCCTGATCGAGGAGCTGTTCAGCGAGAGGATGGATGCTACAGACAGCAAACAGCTGGCTAGGATGGAAGACGTCAGGCGCATGGTCTCCAGAGCTGCGAAAATGGAGCAGGACGAGATTTTCAAGCCACAGAACCCCAAGCACCCCCGTTGGGTCATCATCGAGAGGATGAAGGCCAGGAAACCCACTTCGCCCACTCGCTTCCTTTTCCTAGTCATCGCTCCGTTGGTATTCATCCTCGGCACCTTCGCCATGATGGTGGCGGGCGACACCATCTGGGGCAGCGTGTTGGTTTTCCTCTTCATCCTAGCCTGCTTCATGGTAATCTCACGTCTCACGTCGAGCCTTCTGCACAAACTGAATCGACACGCTCTCGACCTTGACCGAGCCATAGACGCGGAAACCAGTACCGGCAAGGTATGCATCCCTGATTCGGTGAGGTCCAGCAAACTGTACACTGCTATGACAGGGCAGCGGATGCCGGCACTGAACGAGAGGCTCGAACTGATAGTCGAGTCAGGCGACAAGCTCCCCATCAGGTGGAAGCCCGAAGCCCCGTCATTCTCCACGATGGACGATAAATGGTGGGAGGATGGTTCGGAAGGTGAGCCGGAGGAGGAGCCCGGCGAGCTTGATCCGCTCGATGACTAGGTCCCAGCGCTGAAGTCACTGCCGTATGCAATCTGCTTTGGTGTGAGCTCGTCAATGGTGATTCCCGCGGTCTGAAGCTTCAGCGCCGCCAGTTCGCTGTCCTGCTCGGCGCTGATGTCGTAGACACGGTTCTCGTAGCCAGCGCCTTCCGAAGCGAGGCGGCAGAGTGCGAGGAACTGGTTCGCGAATGACATGTCCATCACCTCGCTGGGGTGTCCCTCGGCTGCTGCGAGGTTCACCAGACGTCCGCGTGCGAGCAGATAGATGGTACGGCCGTCTGGCATCCGGAAGGCCTCGTTGTTGTCCCTCACGGTGTAGATGCCTTCTGACTTCGACTCGAGGTCGGGGATGTTGATTTCGCAGTCGTAGTGGCCGGTGTTGCAGACCACTGCCCCGTCCTTCATCGAGTCGAAGTGCCGGTCTACGATGACGTCCTTCATCCCCGTGGCGGTGCAGAAGATATCGCCGATGACAGCCGCCTCGTCCATCCTCATGACCCTGAATCCATCCATGACCGCCCGCAGCGCGGGCAGCGGATCCACCTCGGTCACCACGATGTTGGCTCCCATTCCGCGGGCTCGGACCGCTAGGCCATTGCCGCAATGCCCGTAGCCCGCGATGACGAAGGTCTTGCCCGCTAGCAATACGCTAGTGGCTCTGATTATACCGTCTAGAGTGGACTGCCCGGTCCCGTGCACGTTATCGAAGTCCCACTTTGTGGCCGCGTCGTTCACCGCGATGACTGGGTAAAGCAGCTCGCCTGCGTCAGCCATCGCACGCAGCCTGTGGACGCCGGTGGTGGTCTCCTCAGTGCCTCCGGTGATTCCATCGGCGAGTTCGGGGAAGTTGCTGTGGACCCTGTAGATCAGGTCCGCACCGTCATCAAGAGTGAGTGTGGGACGGAAGTCGAGGGTTCTGTCGATGCATTGGTAGAACTCCTCGGTGTCCTGTCCGTACCACGCGTGGACCCCGTATCCCTCCCGGGCCAGCCATGCCGCTACATCGTCCTGCGTGGACAGGGGGTTGCATCCGGACCACGACACCTCGGCGCCTGCTGCGACTAGCGTCTCAACTAGGACTGCGGTCTCCTTGGTCACATGCAGGCATCCGGCCACGCGTTGGCCGGCTAGGGGCTTCTCAACCTCCGCATTGGCGCGCAGCGCCGCCAGGGCCGGCATCCTGCTGCGCGCCCAAGCCACACGCTTCTCGCCGGACTCGGCCAGAGAGATGTCGGCTACGGTGTGAGGTCCGGACGTGTCCACGGGCTACGCTGCAATCACCCGGTATTCAAGGTGCGTCTAGGGAAACCGCTTGGCGGCTTACGTCAACTGCCGCCTCTGCGTTGCTGTTCGTAGTACTGTGCGTAGTACTGCTGAGCGTACTGTCTTGCAGTCTGCTCGTCGTATCCCGAGGCGACCATCTGCTGGACATAGGCTTCTACCGGATCCATCTCCTCGACGCCTCCGAACTGCTCGACGACGTCATCACCGTGGTCCTCCTTGCCACGGCCTCGCATGACCACCGTGACTACGACGACCAGTATCAGGATGAACGCCGCTAACCCTCCCATCAGGAGCATGCTCATGCCCCCCTCCTTCTCATCGGGCTCGTCGGGCACAATCGGGAGGAGGTTTATCGCGAGGGTCTGGGAGATGGTGTATCTGCTTCCATCTCCCTCTGTGATGAGCACATAGATGGTGGCTGCAACGCCCGTCTCCTGATACAGATCCGAGATATCGAGGGTCAACGTGAACGACTGGCCATCGGCTAGGTTCTCCGTCTTGTTGTACTTGCCAATCGACTTCTGGGTTATCTTCTGGGTCGTCGTGTAGTCCAAGACTGCCTCAGTCAGAGCGACTTCGATGACGACGTCGCTGTTCTCAGCCCCCGAGAGGAGGCTTCCGCTAATTGTCACGAGGTTTTCGCTCTGAGAGTCCTCGGGCCTTGGTTTCGAGAAGTCAACTACAGGCTCGTCATCACCGAAGTCCTCTCCGACGACAATGAAGTACATCCTTGCCTTCTCGCTTTGCTTGCCGGCCTTGTCGTAGACTATCAGCTCGATGCGAATCTCGTTCTCCAAGTTTCCATTGGGGCTGCTGGTCAGGTTCCTGAACACGTATGTCCAGTCATCGCCGGCTGCGAATGGTATCTGGAACTCGTGACCCACCAAAGTCGGGTCCGCGCTGTCCCACGGATAATCGAAGAAGACTTTCCACTCGTAGAGCTCGATGCCCTTCTCGCCCTCGGGGGCATCGGGGTCGTAACTGTCCTGTGCGGTGAAGGATATGCTCAAATCGCCGGTGTCCGAAAGCCTGGCCCTGTAAACCGGCCAGTCGACTCCAGCTACGGTCTTGGTACCGTCCAGTGTGACGTATGTATCGGTGACCGTATTCTCGATCATGGACGCCGAAGCTATGGGCCTGAACTCATCGGCGAGGGTGTCATCGGTCACCATGCGGATGTAGGTGATTCGGGTGTGGCCCTCGTCATCGTGCAGATACAGGACCAGCATCCACTCTGCGCCTATTCTGCAGCCTGTGTTCGAGGTGGTGTCGCCGACGCAGAACGAGCCCAGAGTCGGTATGGACGGGCTGAGCTGCTGCGTGTGACTGTACTCCCCAGAGTCGATAATCGAGCCGTCCCAGCCTGTCACCGAGTCGTTGTTGCCAGACTCGAGTGTCCAGTCTGCGAAGACGCCTTCGACGGAGGTGACGTAGCTGAAGTCGAGGTCGGAATTGCTCTTGATATACATCGTGGCGTAGGCGCCGGTAACCGTGTCGATCGAAGGCGCCTCGCCGTTGATGGTCAAATCGAAGCTCTCGCCAGCGATTCCGAAGTCGCTCGGGTACGGGGTCAAGTGGTAGGAGAGCATGTTCGACAGCAGTGGTATCGACGAGCCGCCGAGGCCCTCCGAGACGCTCGGGTTCTCGACGTCTATGGTGGTGACGATCAGTCCGCCGGCACCGCGATTGCATATTGACAGCAGTGACTGGCTATCGTAGACCGAATCGCGGATCAGCGTGTGGAATGTACCTGTCGGGTCGCTGATGCGACCGCCGCAGACCTGCGGTATCTGGGTCGACTGGACCTGTGCGGTGTCGAGGCCGGCCAGAGCGACGTAGGAGCCACCGTGCACGCCGCTGAACGCGACAGGGTCGACATTGCTCAGAATCGGGTGATACCGGTCTATGATTGACAGGTTGCTGTAGTGAATCCTGTTGTCGACGGTGAAGTTGACCTGGTTCCTCATCGCGATGTCCATACCGAAAGGCAGTCGGTTCGGCTGGTACTCGTTCCTGTACGGTCCGAGGTGCATCTGAACGGTGCCTCCGCCGGTCATGTAGTCCTCGAGGGTCTCGGTGAGACTGAGTCCATCGCTCTCGCGGGTCTCAGCGAGGGCCTCGTAGTACTCGCCGTAGTAGACGTTGTAGTCAGTCTGCCACGGCAGCAGCACCTTGTCGAAGTGCTCGACCCAATCAGGCGTCCCGTAGGTGTCCCAGTTCTCCAGTCGCAGTTGAGTGTAGGTCTTGCCCATCGCCTCGAGGTCCTTCTTGACGCTCTGTAGGCGGTTCTGGTCTGTTGGGTTGGACAGGATTGCCACGTCGATGTTGTCGTAGAACTGGATCTCGAAGTAGCGGTCGTTGCCCGAGGGCTCGCTGTCCTCGGTCAGAATCCCGGAGAAGCTGATGTTGTAGGTGTGGCCGTCGTACCACGAGTTGTACGGATTGGTCCAGTTGGCCTGGGCCCTCGCATGAGGCTCGAGGTCGAACGGCCCGTTGTCGCTGTCCTCCTCGAAGACCGTCTGGCCCGTGTCGAGGTCGACCACCTTCATCGTGATCTCGTACTCGCCCGCGATGACGCCGTTCAGCAGAGGCACGGCGAAGCTGTGAGCGGATGCGTCATCGATTGGGTAGACGCACTCGTAGGTGATGTCGGCGACGCATTCGAGCACGTCGGGCTGCAACAGCGTGATGTCCGCGCTGGCGATGCTGAAGATGATCGACGAGTGGTTGTTCGCGGTGTTGATCTCGGACTCGTTGTACCACGAGGTGAGCGGGTCCGTATTGTCGAAGATGGTAGTCACGTCGATCTTGTAGATGCCGCTCTGGAAGTCGTGCGTGGTGAGGTTGACCCGCTGGCGCTCCGCGGCGTCGAGGCCGGTGACGTCGAGAGTGTAGGTGCCGTCGTCCTCGAAGGTGAACTCCTCGACGCGGATGTTGTCGACGCCGAATCCTGCCAGTCCGGCGTTGCCGTTGACGCCGTCATCATTGGATTGGAACCTCCAGGTCAGGGTCACTTCGGACCCCGAGAGGGTAGTGCATTCGTCACGCCAATCAGAGGTGTCGGCGCTGGTGCGGTTCAGGATGACGATGTGAGTCAGGTCGACGGTGACCGACTTGAGGATGTTCTCGGAATCGAACCAGACGACTGAGTTGACGTTGTCTGAGTGGTCGCCGAAGTACTCGACCTCGTCGTAGCCGTTGTTATCGAAATCCTCGCAGCGGTGGAAGTTCGGGTCCCCTGGGATGGTGTTCTGGATGCCGTTCTCGTTGAGGTCGGTCCAAGTTCCATAGACCACGCCCTCGAACACCTCGCCCTGCTTGTTCCAGGATATCTCGAGGTTTGCTGCGTCCCGGATGGCAAGGATGTTGCCGTTGCTGTCCTTGAGATAGTCGCCCTCGGCGTAGTAGTCGAAGGTCAGGTATGTGAAATCGGCTCCTGTCGATGCGACCGGGATTGGGTCCAAGGTGACGGTCTCGTTCCAATCGTCGCCGTAGCCGTCGGTGGGGTGCCCCAACCAGTACGCGTGGCTGTTGAACACACCTCGGTTCTGCGGCAGCATGTCGTTCGAGCCGGTGGAGTCGTCCAGCCTGCTGCCGTTCAGATTGCCGTCGTCGGTCCACATCGGCTCGACGCCAGAGAAGTCCTCGATGGCGACGAGGTCCGGCTCGGCGTTTTGGATGAAGGCCTCGACCTGGAAATCTGTCACTGTGTTGCCGCAGTTCTGCACGCGCACCTCCACGTCCCTCTCGCCGGAGGCGTACCTGACGCCGTTCTCGAGGTCGATCCAGTGCTCCTCTGCGAGGCACGGGTCGAACAGATTGTTCACTGTGAGTTGGAACCTGATATCGTCGTTTAGGTCGTCCATGTTGGTGAAGCCGGACGGGTTGGTCAGTTCGGTCTTGACGTAGTAGGTCCTGTTGTCGATGAAGTCCGCGGTGAGGCTGACCTCCTCGTATGCTCCGGCTGCGAAGTCGTTGAAGATGAGTTGCTGCGAGACTGTCTCGGTCGACCCGAAGGTGACGTCCCTCTTCCTGATGGTGATGTTGTCGAAGGCGAAGCCGTCCAGACCGGTGTCCTGGGATGATCCAGCAGGTCCAACGGAGCCCATCAGGCCGCTGCGGAAGCGGAAGCGGATGTCGATGACCTGACCTGCGTAGCGCGTGAGGTCGATTGACTCCAACTCATTGGGGTCCTCCGAAGTGCCTCCGCCCTCAGTGTAGTTGATCCATCCTGTAGCAGTGTTGGCGTAGTTGTTGCCATTGTAGGTGTTGTACTCCGGGTCGACACCCTGCCAGAAGATGCGGAAGAAGCGCTCGTTGTCCCAGCCGCCGTTGAAGAAGACGGATTCCCAACCGTTGCCCTCGGACCAGACCTCGAT
>Ga0257112_10000549_pt1 | contig 15057 bp, 18 predicted proteins | sample LP_taG_5_FD_191565 | JGI IMG/M metagenome (GOLD analysis project Ga0257112, IMG submission 191565) | Marine microbial communities from Northeast Subartic Pacific Ocean, Canada - LP_J_2015_P26_1000m | ecosystem: Environmental > Aquatic > Marine > Oceanic | place: Canada: Northeast Subartic...
AGATTGGAGGTTCGGCTAAACAGAAAAGACGTAAAGAGAATAGGAAGTTAAAGAAGTCGAGTACTAATCACAGATAATTAAAAACGAGCTTCCATCCACTTTTTGATAATTAATTACTCATAATTGTCAGGACAACATTAATCTCTTGTACATTTTTGTTGAGTTAATGATGATTGGTTTATTCCTGAAGGTTCACAATTCTTAAGATAAGACAATCTTAGAGTATTATTGTGAAGAGATGGAGCAAGGTACTAATTTTAGGTGAAATTGGTTTTGCTGTTGGCATTACAACATATTTTATTTATTTTATTGCCTGAATATCCAAGTTTTTTAAGATGAGTATTCTTTTAGGATGTTATGGACATAAGTCGTGGTATTAACCCTAAAGAAGTCCGTATATTCTACATTGTAACGATTGTACTAGTTATACTGACAATACAATTTTTTATTCTAGATTTTTAGATCTGATATTATGACTGATAATGAAAAACTCAATGAACAACTCAAAGCGATTAAGAAAGTGAAAGCGATTAAGAAAGTGATTGATAATCAGTTGTTAGCTAATTACGCAAAAATTCGGGAAATAAAAGAAATCTTAGAAGTATGATTTTTTAATAAAATGATGTCTTAACTAAGCTTACAAGTTAAGCTTAAGCCTTTTAATGCAGTTTGAAGTTTACTTTTTTTATGAAAGCCATGATACTATCAGGTGGACGCGGTAAGAGACTACGCCCAGTGACAGATACTATTCCAAAACCACTGATCAAAATACACGGAAAGCCATTGATTGAATGGAAGATTAATTATCTGAAAAAATTTGGAATTAAAGATATTATCATCTGCAGTGGCTATAAGGGAAAAAAGATTGAGAGTTATCTTAAGAAAAAAAAGAATTTTGGTTGTAATATTGAATATTCGGTAGAAACATCACCGCTTGGTACTGCAGGCGCAATCAAAAAAGCGATTAAAAATATTATAGATAATTCGTTTATTGTGTTAAATGGTGACATAATTACAAATATTAATTTGAAAAAAATGATGAATAAACCAAACAGTATTGCCGCAATTGAACTAAGAACAAACTACGGAACAATGAAGATTAAAAATGATAAAATCATTCAGTTTAATGAAAAAACTGATGTGGAAAACATATGGATGAATGGTGGAATTTATCACCTAAGGACAGATATTGTCAAAATTTTACCTACAAAGGGGAGTCTAGAAGGAATAGTCTTCCCAAAACTTGCCAAAAAAAATTCATTGAATATAGTAAAATTCAAGAATGTATTGTGGCGTTCTATTGATTCTCACAAAGATGTTGAAACATGCTCAAAGGAAATGATTCAAAAAAAATATATGAAATTTATTTCAAGAAGATAATCAAAATGCGTTTATCATATAGCCTAGGCTCATTGTTAACAGTAGAACAAGTTTTATCATGTTCAAAAAAATTAAACAGATTAAAGCCTGATACTATATGGATTCCAGAAACATGGGGAATGGAAAATTTTTCAATGCTTAGCATGGCAAGTAAGGAAAATACACTTTCAAAAATTGGTTCGTCTATAATCAATATCTATTCTAGAAGTCCTAGCTTGATTGCGATGGGAGCTGTAACTATTGATACAATTTCAAATAAACGTTTGATTTTAGGACTAGGAACAAGTAGTCAGCCATTGGTTGAAGATTTTCACGGTGATAAATTTGTCAAACCTCTTAAACGAATGAAAGAATATGTAGAGATTATACGATTAATTCTTAGCGGTAAAACAGTCAATTATTCTGGTGAAATTTTTTCATTGAAAAATTTTTCACTGCTTATCAAACCACCTAGAGATTCAATTCCAATTTATCTTGCAGCAGTTAACCAAAAAATGTTAGAACTTACGTGGAAGATTGCAGACGGTGTTATTTTCTATCTTAGGCCAAAAAATGAGATCAAATCAACACTTGCAAGGATGCAAAATGAAAAAAAGATAGACACAACACTTCAAATAATCACATGTGTGAATGAAGACTCTGAAAAGGCAATGGTTCGTGCTAAAAAAACACTGGCGTTTTACATTTCTGTCGGAAAAATTTACCGGGAATTTTTAGCATCAAATGGATTTGAAAATGAAACAAAAAACATCTTTGAAGAATACGAAAAGAATGGTTTGCAAGACAATTATGAATTAGTACCTGACTCAATGGTGAATGAATTATGTATTGCTGGAACATCGGATGAATGCAGAATCCAATTAAAACAATTCCGCGAAACTGGGATAGACTTACCAATTATACAGTTTAATCCAACAGATAATGTGATAAATTCATTTGATTTAGTTACTTCAACATTTTCAGAGGAATATAATTGAAAAAAGTCGCAGTGGTTGGATATGGTAACACAAAATTCACAAAAGATGAATTACCGATTGAATCATTATTACTGGAATCAACAAAGCAAGTGTTTGATACCACAAAAAATCTGTCACAGGATCTTATCGATGGAGTTATAGTTTCAACTAATGATAATTCTAAATATCTTGGTGCTATACTGTCTGAATTATCAGGCATTAAGCCAAAAATTTCTCATACAGTTGAACATTTGTGTAGTTCCGGTTCTAGCGCTGTAATTTCTGGATTTTCATATATCGCATCTGGATTGGCAGACACTGTTTTAGTTAGTGGTGCAGATAAAATTGGTAACCCAGGACAAATCTTAGAGTGGGACAAATCAAGAGGTGAATACGACCGTCCAATTTACTGGGCATCTATGTTTACAAAAGCACACAAAAGACAATTTAGTACAACAGATGAAGAACTAGCTATAGTATCTGCTAAAAATCACAAGCAAGCAATGGATAATCCAAATGCATATTCACACAAACCATACACAATTTCTGAAATTATGAATTCAAAGAACGTTACTGATGATTTACGAATTTTAGATTGTTCTTATTCGTGTTCTGGTAGCTCATCTATTCTTTTAACATCTGAGGAAAACGTAAAAAAATTCACTGATGAGCCAATTTGGATTTCAGGTATAGGACAAAAAACAAATTCTGCGAGTTTTACAAAAAATGAGTTAACTACATTATCCAGTACTGTTACGGCTGCAAATGATGCATATAAAATGGCTAAAACAAACCCACAAGAAATTGATATTGCTGAAATTCATGATGCTTTTTCAGTTTGTGAGTTAATGGCTGTAGAAGATCTTAGTCTAGCAGAAAAAAATACTGGCGCATCATATGTTAGAAATTTATTCAATACGGAAAACAGAAAAATAAACCCTAGAGGAGGATTAATTGGTGCTGGGCATCCTTTAGGTGCTACAGGTATTGCACAGATAGTAGAAATTACACAGCAGTTACAAAATAAGGCAGAAAAGAGACAAATTTCAAATGCAAAAAAGGGTTTAATTCACAATATGTCAGCTGCTGCTACATCTAGTACTGTTTTGGTTTTGGAATCATGAATAAATTTGAGATTGAGTTAAAAGCAGGAAATTTTGTTACCAGCGAATGCACTAACTGTAACAAAATTGTGTGGCCACCAAGTGATTACTGTGATAATTGCTTTAAAGAAGTTAATTGGAGAAAAGTTTCCACAAATGGCACAATAATTGAATTGTCAAAACAGGAAGACGATGTTTTCTGTATTACAGAATTTGAGAATAAAATACGAGTTATGGGAAAATTAGATGCTGAGATACATATGGTAAAATCAGGTCAAACTGTTAAACTGAATAAATGTTCATTTGACGGAAAGAGTAATTTTTTCTTTAATTTAGAAAATGGTCAATGATTACAAAATTATTTGTGTTTTCCACGGCTTTTTTCATGAAAATCTCTAATATGTAATGCTAATTTATCTGGCTGATCACCAAAACCTTTTCCACAGAATGTACAATAAAATCCATCTTTCCATGACATTTACACTCTATTACTATTACATGGATTAATCATTTGTGATTCATAATTTCAATTAACATAATGGTTGATAATATAATTACCAACTATTCTATATCATCAAAATAAATCAAAATCATGTCAATTTTAATCAGAAAAAATCAGAATTTAATTTCTAATGTGGATCAAAATGAATACGAAAAAATTAAAAAGATCAACAAAAGAACTGCACAAATTAGGAGGCAAAGAGGGTATAACTGGGAAGATACTCTTGTTAAAAGGTTCAATTCCACTGAATCATGGAAAGCATTTAGACTTGGTTCACCTAGTGTAGCTTTACCAGATGTTTTATGTGTAAACAATCTAGAAAGTACAATTTTTACGATTGAAGCAAAATCTGGTACTGGGACCACCTTACATGTACCATTTGATCAAATAGAAAGATGTCTAAATTGGATTGATAATTTTCAGGTTTATCAAAAACGTGAGGTGATTTTAGCCTTTAAATTTCTCTCAAAAAAAAGAATAGGTACTGGTAAATATAAAAAACGAGACTTGCATGAATTCTACAAAGTTTGGGATAAGAAAAAGAAGATTATAGATGTTGTCTGTACTTATGATGGAAAAACATATGCATTAAAAAATGGCGAACAAAAAAAACTAGTGCTAAAAGATTTCCAAATGCCATTCAAATCAAAATACCAATTATTTTATAAATAAACAAAATTTACAATCATTTTTTAGTGACAAATTCTTAGTTATACTATGAATTTTAAACAATATTTTGGAAAAATAAAAAATGAAGATAAAAAACCTAAACATACACCTAAAATTGTAAAAGAAACAGAACAAAATATTATTAAAAAAGTAAATGTTGATGTAAAAAAAACTCTAAATTTTGTTGATCCCAAAAAAGATCCACACGAATATCTTAAAAGATATTTAAGGGAAACAAAATACAAAGATTGGTTTAATCATAATTATCCCAATCATACAATATATGATGCAGTTGGGTTATCTGTATCTGACTATCTAACTATGAAAAGAGAGTTATTTCCTGAATCAGAAACAAATACTGAAGAAAAATTAAATAAAGAGAGAAAAACTGTAAACATAAATTTAAAACCAACAACTACACATGAAACTAAAACCAGCTTTGACGATTTCATTGATGAGCGTATATTAGTAAGCCATAATGCATTTGGAAATAAAGAAATGAAGGTTAAGATACTTGAAGTATCTGATGAAATTGCACCATTGGCAGGAAAATTTGGCGATCGAGTTAAAATAAACAAAATTATCATTACAATCAAACATTTAGAAACTCAAGAAATCGAGGAAGGGGAATTTGACATAGAATCTATTGAGAGAGAATTAGTTGAAAAAAGACACTACACATCTACTAATCGTTGGGTTCCTGCAGACGATATTAAGAATGGTTATGTTACAAAATCTAGGCATACGACACTAATTAGTGATGCAATGGCATTAGATTATTTAATATTTTAAATTAATTATTAATATGATTTCGAATAAATTTGTTACAAGAAAGATATAAGAAGGCTAAAGAAAAATCTCAGCAATGATAACAAAAGAAATTGACATTAATGGGGAAGAATTTAGGGTTACACTCACTGATCAGATCATTGGGCAAGTTAATAATTTAAAAACACTTTACAATACTACATATGAAGATCCTGAAAGTTTTGAACAAGTTAGTGCAGAAATTTCATCTATCATACAAGAAATTTCTAATTCAGTTGAGCCGAAACCAGATGATGGTCATTTAGATAATTTAATCCAGCAGGTAATAAAAATAGTTGATGATAGGGCGCATGAAGAAAACATGCAGTCAAAAGATAATCCATCTTCAAAAAAGGTAAAAAAAAGGAATAAAAAAACAAAATCAAAAAAATAAATTTACTAAATTGATGATTTTTAACATTTAGTATTATTCATGCTTGAAATTGAATACGTTTTAGTTATATCTAACAATATTATTCTATTAATATGGGTACACATTGCGAATGTGGGATTTGTGGACATATCAATGAAAATGATTGTATAGAAAAAGAATGTAAATGTTGTAGTAATTTTCATATAAGATCTGGTTCTAAAATAAATAATAATCAACATAATCAAAAATTATAACTTAGTTAATATTGTTTCAAGTTTTTCAACTAGGTTTTTATCGTTCAGTGAATTGATAATTAATAACCTCAAATTTTTTAGTCTGTTAGAATCGTTGTAATAAATCTGAGATAATTTTTCAATTTCCCATGCAAAATCATATGCAGCAACATAATATGTAGATAATTTATAAATACTGACTAAATGATCTGACTGATATTTTTTATTATCCAACTTATTGGATAATACCTGCAAAAGACCTCTAATTTTTGATAATTCTTTTTTAATTATCGCAAGATCTTTAGGTTCATCATTTAATGATGATAATATTTTATACGAAGCCAGAATTTGGCCTAAAATTCCTTTTAAATATTCATCAATAGCTATCAAAGTGATTGGTTGTTTGTATTACTATTCAAAAACTTTCGTAATATTAAATCAAAATAACAACTGAATTTTACCACATTTCTTATGTTTAAATTACTGGGAAGTAAAAGTGTCACGTTGCAAGATAAATCATATTTAAAATGTATTAATCACAAATGTGGAAAAGAATATCCAATTAGAAGTTTTGAATTTAATTGTACATGTGGAAATCTATTAGATGTTAAATACAAAGATACCCCTTCACAAAATCTCAAAGAGGTGTTCTATCAAAGAAGAAATCCGGAAGAAAGTATATTCAATGAAAGTGGTGTATGGCGGTTTCGTGAATTATTAAATTTTTGTGAGATAGATACAGAAGATCTAATTCAGTGTTCAGAACACTTGGTTTCACTTGATGGTGCAGAAGGAAGACAATCAAAACCATATCATATGTCGAAAGTTGCAAAATTTACAGGGATTGAAAATGAGAAATTGTTGTTACAACCAGAGGGTTACAACCCAAGTGGTTCTTTTAAAGATAATGGTATGTCTACAGCTGTCACACATGCAAAATTAGTTGGTGCAAAAAAAATTATTTGTGCATCTACTGGTAACACATCAGCTTCAGCAGGTATGTTTGCAGCAAATGAAAATATGGAATGTGATGTATATATTCCAGAAGGTGAGATTGCTCCAGGTAAACTTAGTCAAGCATATCAATTTGGTACACAAATGATACACATTCATGGAAATTTTGATGACGCATTTGCTAAATCATTAACTGCATCTAAAGAACCTGGAAGTTATACAGTTAATTCAATCAATCCATTTAGAATTGAAGGCCAAAAAACTATACTATATCGTGCTTTGGAATTCTTAAATTGGGATACTCCTGATTGGATAGTTTATCCTGGTGGTGCACTTGGTAATACATCAAGCTGTGGAAAATGTTTAATGGAGTTGTATGAATGGGGCTGGATTAAAAAAATTCCACGAATAGCTGTTATCAATGCTGATGGTGCTAACACACTAAATATTTTATACAATGGAAAATTTGAAGACACTGAATTACGATGGAATGATGGAAGTCCTAATACAGAATTAATTGAACGATATTATACAAAAATGAGTAAAGACGGAATTAAACCAAAGACAAAAGCTACTGCTATCCAAATTGGTAAGCCGTCTAACCTACTGAAAGGGTTGCGAGCATTAGAATTTACAGATGGAGTTGTTACCGCTGTAAGTGATAAAGAAATGTTGGATGGGATGTCAGTAGTAGGATTGAATGGTTTTGATTGTGAAATGGCTTCAGGTGCAGTTCCAGCTGGTATAAAGAAATTAATTGACAAAAACATAATGAAGAAAGATGATAAGATCGTCGGTGTTTTAACTGGAAGGCAAAAAGAACCATTATTGCCCATAAATTACCATAATGATTCAACAAATCAGTTCGCAAAGCCTCCAAAACAATGAATAATTCTTTAGCTTAGCACTCAATGTGAAACCTTAAAAGAAGCTTCTGTTAATTGACTATGCAAGCAAATGTGGTCGATTTTAAATTAATGCCAAGATTTTTTGTTATCATAAAAATTAGTAGGTGTCAAAGTGGAATTAACTATTGAAATAATATTATTAGCAATTCTAATCACATTATCTGGATTTTTTAGTGGTTTAGAAGTTGCATTGGTTGGGGTTAGACGCTCAAAAGTTCATCAAATGCTTGATAAAAAATTACCTGGCGCCAATTCACTTCATAAACTAAAATCTAATCCTAGCAGGATGATGGCAAGTGTTAACCTTGGAAATAACCTAGTCAATGTCGCATCTACTGCATTAGCAACTAATATCGCATTAGAAATATTTGAAAATAATGGTTTAGCTATTGTAATTGGCGTGATGACATTTTTAATCCTAGTTTTTGGTGAGATAACTCCAAAAACATATTGTAATGCAAACGCAGCAAAAATTGCACTTCGTTATAGCAGAGTGTTACTTGCATTTAGTTATGCATTTTATCCAGTAGTATGGATTTTTGAACAAATAACAAAAGGAATAATAAAATTAACTGGTAGTAATCAGGAGCCACCAAGATTAACTGAGGAGGAAATTAAAGGTGTGGTTGAACAAGGTCTTAAAGATAATGCGATTGAAAAACAAGAAAGCGAATTAGTTCATGGCGCTCTGAATTTTGATGATATTGTAATTCGTTCAGTAATGACACCAAGAACTAGAATGTTTATGCTTAATTCAAAAATACTACTTTTTGAAGCATTACCATTAATAAATAAAAATGGATTTTCCAGAATACCACTATATGGAAAAAATTATGATGAAATTACAGGGATTGTAAATGTTAGAGATATTTTGAAATATTTAGAAATAGATCAAAAAATGATTAGTTTACAACATCTTGCAAGAAAACCAATTTTCGTATCTCAAGAAAAAAAAGTCAGTGAACTATTAAAAGAAATGCAAGGTAGAAAAGCTCACATGGCAATTGTTTTAGATGAATTTGGTGGAGTTGAAGGATGTGTTACATTAGAGGATTTAGTAGAGGAAATTGTTGGTGAAATACATGATGAAACAGATGTAACGAAAGATAATTTTCAAAAAGAGGGCGGTGACGTAATAATCACTAATGGTGATATAGAGATTGATGAAATAAATGAAATTTTCAGAACAAACATTCCTCAAGGTGATGATTATGCTTCACTGAGTGGTTTATTGCATGAAAAATTACGTGACATCCCAAAAGAGGGAGATCGAATTATCATAGGCTCACTTCGTATCATTGTAGAAAAGGTTCTACATAATAAACCTGAAAAAATAAGAATTGAAAAAGTTGCAATTTAATCTTTTTTTGAAAAATACTCTTCTAGTGATTTTTTCTTTTCAACCATATTGAATATCTTTTCTGTATGTCTTAGTGCATCTTTGTAATCGCGTTGAAATAACATAGCTTGTAACAACATGTGGTTTTCTGGGATCACTATACCCGTTTGATCATCAGAATACATTAACTGTATTGTATCATCTATGGAAGTAGTCATGTTAGCATGGATGTGTAACATGTTTGTATCCTTGAAATTAAATTTTGTGGATTCAGCAAAATCACGGATATTTTTTGTTCCCTTGGCTGTCCATAGAATTGCAACACCATATTCATTTCTAAACAGTTCATGTATTTCATCCGCAGATGGCGCCTTTTCGTTGAAACGTATATCCATAATATGTAAATGCATTTGTCTAGTAGGCACTTTGATTGCTCTAACAAAAACTGGAACATCTTTTCCAAAAAATGCCTTAACATCTGTTCCATGATGTGGGTTTTGCGTCATTTCAATTGTGTCCTCAATTTGTTTGTCTGTTTGTTCTAGGTCAGCCCATCTTCTTACTAATATTACATCAATTCTAGATAATTTATCAGTGTATTTTTCTCTCAACGGATTTAAAATCCTGCCCATACCTGTAACATTACAACTTCCTTGCATAACAAATTTTTTATCAAACGCATCAGCATAGTTTACTCTAGAATTAAAAAGAATATCTGCCACTGCATTATTATTAAAAATAGTTTCACCCCCTTGGAAAATAGCTTTAATGCCTTTTGGTTCATAAATATTTTTTTTATTAAAAAATCCATTGCCTTCTGGTGAAGCATCTATTACTAAATCACAATCATCCAAAATAGACTCGATTGATCCAGATATATTATAATTTTTAAAATCACCGCTTCTATTTTTTGGAACATAAACGGAAAATCCAGCATCGATAGCTTGTTGCACTTTTTTACCTGGAGAATATTTTCCAATTCCAATTACATTGATATCAGGATCATCTTTGATGAATTTTGCAATACGACTACCAATTGATCCATATCCATTTACAAAAACTTTCTTCATAATTATTTTCATAAGATGTCATTTATTTACATAGTGTATGAATAACGATTAATGATCTGAATAAATAATTCCCAGTCATTTTGATTTTTCAAACATATTCTAAAGACCTAAATTTATATGATTTTTTATCGCAATCATGGAACCAGATTCGAATGATAGAATACCTAACTTTTTTTTGGATAATGACAAAAATACTAAAGATTTGAATCGTGGGAAAAGTAACGAAACAAATTCGTTTGAATCTACACCAAAAACACATGCTAAATCACCCAAACTAACTATTCATTGGTCATCACTTGGAATTGGAGCTGGAATTGCGATTGCCTGTATGTTTTGTGGTGTATTATTGACAAATATGAATAACGATGAATCAGCACAGAATTTAGATGAAATTATAATTAATGAAATTAATCCAACAAAAAAACCTACACTTTCATCATTTACTGATAATGCATCACCAGTTTTGGGAAATACAAATGCACCGCTTACTATGATCGAGTTTGGAGATTATCAATGCACATACTGCAAAAAATTTTTCCGTGAAACAGAAGGATCGATTATAGAAAATTATGTTAAAACAGGAAAAGTGAAAATTATGTTTAAAGACTTTATAGTAGTTGGGGGTGATTCTGCAAATGCAGCTAATGCTGCGCATTGTGCAAATGATCAAAAAATGTTTTGGCAATATCATTCAATTTTATATAATAATTGGGATGGCGAAGATACCGGTTGGGCATCTTTTGAACGCCTTCATGAATTTGCGAATGAACTAGGAGTAGACATGAATGAATTTTCAGAATGTATGTCTGAATTAAAATGGAATGAGTTGGTTAATTCAAGTCAAGTAGATGGTCGTACAATAGGTGTAACAGCAACACCAACATTTTTCATTATTGATCAAAATAATAGCATACTAAAAATCACTGGTGCACAGCCTTATACTGTATTTGAAGAAGTATTTGATTCACTGCTTGAAAAACAATGATTTTTAGTTATAATTACTATAATGCAAAAATTTGTTAATAAGATCTGAAAAAATTAACAGGAAATGTATATATTCTAAGCAAGAAAGGCAAGCTCATGGCAGCGGGTATAGATGATATCGGTATATACATTCCTCAGCTTTACCTTGATGCATCTGATTTTGCTAAAGCAAGAGGATTAGATCCAGTAAAATTAGAACGTGGTTTAGGAATTGGGCAAATGGCAATTGTTGATACAAATCAAGATCCAGCATGTCTTGCTGCAAATGCATGTCTAGATGTCATGCAAAAAAATAAACTAACACCTGATCAAATTGGTAGATTATACGTTGCAACAGAATCATCATTTGATGAATCAAAAGCTATGAATTCTTATGTTATTGGAATGTTAGAGCAGGTTTACGGTGAAGACACTTTTGGCCATTGTGGTGGAATTGAATGTAAGTTTGCATGTGTTAGTGGTTCATATGCACTGTATGATAATACTAATTGGATCAGAGCTGGTGAATCTGAAGGCAAATATGCATTGGTTGTTGTTTCTGACATAGCCAAATATGATTTAGGTTCCAGTGGTGAAGTAACGCAAGGAGCAGGTGCTATTGCAATGTTATTGAATGATAAGCCTAGACTATTATCATTTGATCCTAAAGTTACATCGACATCAATTAAAAACGAATATGATTTCTACAGACCGTTTGGTAAAGAAACTCCAATTGTTCATGGACAGTATTCTAATCTTCTTTATTTAATCCAAGTAAAAAATGCGTTAATTGACTATAAGAAAAAAGTTGTGAATACTGGATTGATTAAACTAAAAAAAGGTGAAACAATTCTTGACCATGTTGACTATCTAAACATGCATCTTCCCTATAGTAATATGGGCAAAAAAGCTCTAGCTTATCTTGTTAGACATGAATGGAGATCTTTGCCAAGATGGGAAAAAATTATTGAAGAAATAGGAATGGATGAACCTGCTCCAAAAGATCCACGTGGAACGATTGAATCTGTTCTTGCTGATGCAGAATTTATGGCTAAAGATCATCAGTTTACAAAATTATTTACCAGTACAGATATCTATACTGAACTTTATGAATCAAAACTTGCTAGTTCTTTGATTGCATCTAAAATGATTGGTAATCTGTATACAGCATCATTATATCTTGGATTTAGAAGCAGTCTAGAATTTGAATATCAAAAAAGAGTTGACCTAAATGGAAAACGTGTTGGGTTTTGTTCTTATGGTAGTGGAGCTAGCGCAATGATCTTTAGTGGCGTAATACAGCCTGAATATGAACAAATTGTGAAAGATATGAATATTGAAGCAGAAATTGGACCTAGAACTAAATTATCTCTAGAAGAATATGAAGATCTTCATGAAAACAAGCGTAAACCAGAAAATAATATCCATTCAGCCAATAAAGAATTCATTCTAATTGATGTCAAGACATCTACTGAAAGTAGAGGCCAACGTCAGTATGAATTTGTTGGCTAGAACAAATGAGTGAAAGTTCACCTATCAAAGATGCATTATATTCAAAAATTAGTGTAATCGGGCAAGAATCTATTCATAATTTACTTTTAGAGAAAAAATATTCAGAATTATTCAGTATGGTGTATGAAAATGTATTAGAATCAATCAAAGAAAAAATTGATGAAACTGAAAAAGCAGGAACATTAATGGAAAGTTTGACTCATTATTTATTCACAGAAATGCTAATTCCAAGTCAAAGAAAAATCATTTACAAAAATATGGAATTAGACATCATCATCCCAAATTTAATGGAATTGAAGAAAAATCCTCATAACTCAATTTTGATATTTTTTGTAAAATCATCAAATTATAAAATGATTAAACAAAGAATTAAGGAAATAAAAAAAATTCAAGAATTAGATGAAAATATTTGGATAATTTCAAAAGAAAAAATTAGTATTTCACAGAGAAATTACAAAATTGCAAAAGAATCGTTTGGCAAATTTTTACAAGACGCACAGAATTTTACAAAATTAAAAAATATGAATAAATTAAACATCTTTAAAACCAAAATTTGACATATTAACAAAATTTGTAAAATTATTTACGTAGAGATCTAAATCAAAGTTTTCATGATAAGGAATTGTGCAATGCACAGTTTGATTGGTTAATTCATTAATTTGTCGTTTTAGATTAGATAATTCATATCCAGTAGGCTCAGTTTGATTGATCACAAACCCATTCAATTTTATGCCCATTTGCTTACAATGTTCATTTGTTAATAATGTGTGATTAACAGCACCAATTTTTGAATCTGTGACAACTATTGTATTAATATCCAGTTCAGAAATGAGATTTGATACAAAATAGTCTTTAGTTATAGGTGTCATCAATCCTCCTATTCCTTCAACAATTACTAAATCATGAATAGACAAGAGATTTTCATATGCATCAATTATGTCTTGTAAGTTAATTTTTTCACCAAGAAGTTTAGATGCATCATATGGTGAAGTTGGAATTTCAAAAAAATATGGGTTAACTAAGTTTATGGGATCATGAGAGTTTGAATACTTCATTAAAATTTTAACGTCATGAGATAAGGATTTAGATTTTTTTTTATATCCAGAAGCAAATGGTTTCATTACACCGACATTAATGCCCATATCTAGAAGATTTTTAACAATACCAGCAGTTACACATGTTTTCCCTACATTCGTACCAGTGCCAGTAACAAAAAGAGATTTCATTATATTTTCCTAGATAATGTAGTAATTGTCTTAATTGTTCCATCTATTAAGAAATTCAAATCTTTTTGAGAAATAGCAAGAGGTGGTACCAACATCACTATATTTCCAAGAGTGCGAAAATACACATTATTTTTTTTACCTTCTTCAAAGATTATTTTGTTAGTTGAAAGATCCGAAGCGTATGATTTTTTTGTTTTTTTATTTGGAATCAATTCTATTCCCATCACCATTCCTTTATGTCTAATATCTCCCACTAAATCCAAATTATGTATTTCATTAATTCTATTTTGAAAAATTTTGGATGTTTTTTGTATTTTATTGATTAAATTGTATTTTTCATATAATTCTAAATTCTTAAGAGATAACGCTGCTGCAATAGGATTACCTGTGTATGTATGGCCATGAAAAAGATGTTTCATTTCAGAAAATTTACCAAGAAATGAATTAAATATTTTTTTAGTTACTAATGTTGCAGCTAATGTAAGATACCCACCAGTAAGCATTTTACCGAACGATACAATATCCGGTTCTGAATTTTGGGATTTGTATTCAATCATTGAACCAAGTCTTCCAAATCCTGTAGCGATTTCATCTAATACAAATAGAACCCCATTTTTTTTGCATATTTTTGCAATTGCTTTTTGAAAGTTTTTTGGATAAATGATCACTCCACCCGCCATCTGAGCACCACTTTCCATAACAAACGCTGCGATTGAATTATCTTTTGTAAGTTTTGATTCAATTTTTGATAAACAATATTCTTCATATTCATCACAAGATAAATTTCTGGGTATACTATAATTTCTTGCTACTGGAAATTGAATTGTTGAAAATAATTTTGACCTAAACTTTGAAAAAAATTCTGGCACATACCCAACTGACATTGCACCAAATGTATCACCATGATATCCATTTTCAAGTGTAGCAATCTTAGTTTTATTTTTTAATCCAAGATTATTCCAATACTGTAAGGCAATTTTTATGGCAATTTCCATTGCAGTTGAACCGTTATCAGAAAAAAAAACTTTAGACATACCTGGAGATATTCCTATCAATTTTTTT
>Ga0257112_10000550_pt1 | contig 15027 bp, 14 predicted proteins | sample LP_taG_5_FD_191565 | JGI IMG/M metagenome (GOLD analysis project Ga0257112, IMG submission 191565) | Marine microbial communities from Northeast Subartic Pacific Ocean, Canada - LP_J_2015_P26_1000m | ecosystem: Environmental > Aquatic > Marine > Oceanic | place: Canada: Northeast Subartic...
ACCCTTCTTTTTTCTTCGAGGAGGTCCATAAAACCACGGGGGCGGCGGGGGGGGCGTCTTTTTTTTATTAAATAGTAGCACAATAACCAAAACAAGTAATACTAACACCAGAGCGCCCAATATTGATACCAATATGATCATCGCGGAAGAGCTTTCTACTTGCTCAAGTTCCTGTTCCAGATCGAGCTGAACAGAATCTAGCATAGCAATCTGTGAATCTATTCCTGTCTTTTGTGTTTGTTCGGCATATACTAATGCTTCTTTCAAAGAAGTAATTTCGCCTTTTAAATCCCCTAGTTGCAGTGAATCGCGCAACAATTTAGTTTTTCTTTCATATTCAAATTTATTTCTTAGGTTTGCTTGTTCTAATTCATTTAGCCGATTTTTAAATGCTGTCATAGGTTCACTTACGGCATCCTCTATGGATTTTTTCATGCCACCATCATCTCCAGCTTGTAATTGCTCTAACTTATCAGCAATATTTTTTAGGAGTACCTGTTCCGCACTTTTTTCATCGCGACGTTCCTTAAAGGATGCGGTCATTATACTTAACACATCACCTCTAGTACGGTCAAATCGTGAGGCTACCATTACAACCTGGCGAATATTCTCAATTAACTCTGGGGCAGCACCCTCTTGTAAAATTATGCTGATTTGAAGGCGTTTCACAGTTGCTATAGCAGGCATTCTATTTGTTAGTGTCTTGGATTGCACCCTTTCGTTCGCCATAGTAGGCTCTTGGATTGGTACAACCATACCTGGCCCAGCCTGCCCCTGTGCTGCAGACTCCTGATAGACCTGGGGTTCAGCTTCTACCTCAAAATCGAAACCAGGAATAGGGAGCCCCATGCTGGAAAATTCAGTATCATCTGCAGATCCGTCTCCTGGAGCCGCTTCACCAATTATGGTTGTAAGTTGTTCGAGCGCAGAGGCTTCATCATAAATGGGACGATCACCTGGTATAATCGTAATTTGTTCTTCTTTTTCGCCAGTGATTTCAATATCAACATCCACATCAATTACATACTTTTGATCATCAATGATTTTAGAAAGCGCATCGCCTATACGTTCCCTAAGACCGTTTTCAACCATTAGTTTCTGGGTTAAATAACTGGAGGTTTGCTGGCCTAACAATAAAGTCAGGCTAAATAAGAAAACCCAAATGAAAGGATGTATTTTATCCCCCTTCTTCATATTACACTCCTTGTATAATTCTTAAACATACTTTAATTAATTCTTACCCTTCATTTTCTACGTAACTAGTTGTATGATGTGAGGGTTTCAAAAATGTTATTTCAATTCGTCTATTCCTACCTTTATTTTCTGGCGTAGCATTTAATCCCAAAACAGTTTTTCTATCTATCATCTGTGTCAGGTTTTGAGCTTGACCCCTTGGAACCCAATCAGCATATCCTGCAGCAACTAACCGGGTGGGGTTGACCCCCTGATCAATAACATTTCTTACCACTGCCGCGCCGCGCGCCGTAGATAATTCCCAGTTTGATGGAAATCGTTTTTTATATGCTTTGGGCAACGCATCGCTATCTGTGTGCCCTGCAATTTCAATTTGAAAGATCGAATTCTTAATCTCAGGTACTATTTTTTCTGATAATAATTTTTTTAGACCTGGACTTATTCCAGCGCTTCCAGATCCAAAACTAAAATCACCGCTAATTTCCAATGTAACACCTTTAGAACTAGTGGTAACTTCTACCGGCGGGTCTCCTTTGCTATCCTTCATTTCTGCTTCAATTTTTTCTACCATTTCATCTAATGATGCTTTTACTTGCGAAAGTTTTGTCGCTACTTTATCAAACTCTCCTTCTAGTTCAGCTGCCCCTTCCTTTTTTATCTTACTTCCTAATGATTTACCAGTGGAGTTAGCCATTTCCATAATTTTTACTGGATCCATTGTTGAAAGTGCAGCTAACAATACAAAAAAGGCAAAAAGTAGGGTCATCATATCTGCAAATGTACCGAACCACCCAGGTAATCCTTCATCCACTAGAGTCTTACCCTTTACGATACCAGCCTTAAATGCTTTTTTCTCGCCAGGAGTTTTCGCCATTTATACTATCCTTCTGTCTTCCAATCTGCGGGTGGTATGAATGAATTGAGTTTTTCCCTAACAATCAGGGGGTGTTTTTTCTGATGAATCAACCGCGCTGCCTCCACCAGTAAAGACTGAAGGGTTGTATTCGCTGAAATTCTAACATTTATTTTATCAGCCATTGGTAAGAAAAATAAGTTAGCAAAAACAGCGCCATAAAATGTAGTTATTAATGCTGCTGACATGCCGGGGCCCAATGAATCCGCGCCACCTTCGCCACCAAAACCCGATAACATAATCACCAATCCAATTAATGTGCCAACCATGCCCCAGGCCGGTGCCATGACACCCATAGATTTAAAAAGGGATGACTGTGTTTTTTCACGTATTTCCCTGTATTCAATTCTTGTTTCTAATATTTCTGTTAATTCTTCTAATGAATATCCATCAACTACCATTTGCACTCCATCGCGGAAAAAAAAATTATTAATTGAATCAACGTGCTTTTCCAGATCTGCTGCGCCTTTTCTACCAACGTCCGCGGCTTCAACAGCCTCATCAACAATTTCTCCTAGTTTTATCTCGCCTCCCTTTAATACTGCACCCATAGCAGCACCTAATTTTAATACATCAGGAAGAGGAAACGCGATAGATACAGAAGCAAGCATCCCTCCAAATACAATTGCAAAACTTGGACCAGAGACAAAGCCTGCAGTACTCGCACCAGCTTCAGCTGCAGCTAAAAATATACTACCTGCGATAGCTCCAAGTCCTAAAACAATACCTACTATGGTTGCAATATCCATACCGATTTACTCCCTTACAAAACTTGTGGTTTTTAACCTATTTTCATGCAACGCTTTTAAAATATTTCGTACATCATCGTATTCTGGATCCATCCGTAATGCGAGGTTCCAATTAATTGTTGCCCGCTGCACATCTCCTAGTTTATAATAAATAGATCCCCTCCGTGCGTAAGCAAGAGCAAGATTTGGATTCAAGTCCAGTGCGGATTCAACCTCTTGCAGCGATGCCCGATAATCACCACCATAAAAATAACGGAGTGATCTAGATAAGTGGCGCATAGCTTCATTCATATTTTTACCTTCAACATTGCTGGAAAGCTTAAATGATTTTATCGAATCTTCAAGAAAATTGGACTTTTGCTGCATTGCTGACAATCTAACCATAAGGTTGCGCATTTCATTATTCGCCATTTCCACAGAATCACGCAAAGACCTGACCATAAAGCTTGCCATTGCTAAAGTAGAATCAAACTGATCTGAGAATTGATCGTCAAAAACAGGTAGCCCGCCAGCTTCTGTCATTAGAGGAGATGGGCCGGTCATATCTCCTCTCACTCGCTTTGCTCTTCGTGGTACAGCCATATCAAACCCCACAGTTAGCGCTGGATGCCCTGGCCAATAACGTATTTTCCAGCTTGGTAATTTATCTATGTGGGTGAACCCAATGTTCAGGCGATAATCCGAGGTAAGGGGGATGCGGAGTCCCACGTTGATACCTATACCATCAAATTCACCCACAAAATCTAATCCACCCCATTTATTAAAGAATGGAGTGTTCAAATGAAATCCAGCAAATACACCTGCCGGCGCACCAAAGTCTAAAGTATCCAAACTCGGATCTGTAATCAGTAAAGAATCTTGGGCACCAAAACCACCTGTGCCAAAACCAAGGAAAGTTTGTAGGTTATAAGATCCCAATTTTTTAGCGCTGCTAACTACAACAAAAAAAGACAGTTGCTCGGGAGATAAACTTAACCCGCTTTCTGATTCAGAGTTTTGAAAAACAATATCTTGTAAACCAACAGAAACGCTCACGTCATTGTAAGTAAATACTCGCTGTTGTAGGTGAAAACCAAATTCAACAGGTGGTGTATAAGTTGACACATCGAGATTGGCTAAGTTGGTTGTATCTGCAGTTTGTACTGAAGAAAATCCGAGGGAAAAATTTCTTCCAACTTCCATATCAAAATAAATTCCAGCAGTACTATTGAAAGGACTAAAATTGTGTAGTTCAGTTCCAAATCCCGTTCTAAATAAATATGGCGATCTACCAACGGTGCTAAATGGTATCTTCATCATTATACCGGGTCTGGTATATGCAACGCGCGTAGCAGCAAAAGACATATCAATAAAACTAATAACCACAATAAAGATTAAGAAAAAGGCTTTCAACCTCATTGATATATTTCCGCTCGTTTAATTTCCATCCGCGCAAGTTTAGCATATTCACTTCTAGGAAAATTATTTACCAACTGTTTAAATGCGATTAACAACTCCTCTGTTTGCCCTAGTTTACGATGTAGTAAACCTTTTTTTATTAAGGCATCATCTATATGATCAGAATCAGGATCAATTAGTATTTTTTCGAGTGAAATTAATGCATTATTAAAATCCCCAAGCTGTTGATAAGAATCAGCCATCCAATAGTGAACATTATTAACAATATCTTTTGTTGATTTATCCAAAACTAAATTTGAAAAATAATCAAGTGCCATCGGAAAATCTTCTCGTTGATAAGCAAAAACACCAGCCATATAATCTTTCTGACTGAAACTAGGAATTGCAGGTGCACTTACAGGTAACTCTACTGTTTCAGAAATAAATGGAGTTTTCGATTCTGTGCCCACTGGTTTTGGGTCTTCTTTTGTTGCAGTTAATAATTCTACCGGATTTTCTAACATAGATTTCTCGGGATCTACCGTCACCGCAGGAGGGCCAATATTAATATCCATCATCATATCCCTAAGAATTTTATTTTCCTCCTGTAAGCCGCCAATCTTCTGCTGAAATGATTTTTCAAGTGAAGTAATACGGTCATTGATGCGATCTAAACTGGCCAGCATTTCTGATGAAGCAGCCATATAAATTGACCCACTTTGTGCCTTTTTGATCTGAAAGGAAATTTCTTCTGTAGGTGCTTCAACAATTCTATTGTAAGCCTCATTTCCAATGGATGGTTCAATGACAATTCCAAGGTCAAGAAAAAATACCTCCGATATTGAAGCTGATGACTGTGCATTAATTATACTTAAAAACGAAACAAAGAATAAATAATTAACTTTTTGGGTCTTTACCACTGCTATTCGTATTCCTCCCAATCAATGACATAGGAATATCCTATAAATGATCCAAATGCATGGGGGACATAAAGTTCAAAAGCTCCTAAAGCTCCTGGTAATAATGTGGCATCCGTTGTTATTCCGGAATCAAAAGTATGATAGGTACCTCTTGTGAAAGTGGTCAGGGTTTTTGTTTCACCACTCCAATTCTTTCGAAAAACAAAATCCATTTTTACAAAATCAGCGCGACGTCCTCCAATATTCTTTATCTCGCCTGTGAAAATTGTATTCCCCTGATTATCCTTCTTTTCAGTTATATTACCAACCAAAACACAATTCGCAGCATATTTTCTTCCAGCACTTCTATCAAGAGGATCTGCGGATGTATACTTAGGCTCCGAAAGACGCGGCATGGGCGGAGGAGAGTAACTGTCACGAACCTGTTCTGGTACATATTCTTGGGTTTCTTCAGTAATTACATTATCAATAACACGTACTATGTTGTCTCGATTAATAATAAGATATCCTACTAATGTTTCAACCTTCAGTTCCACCTCATCCTGATAAACAATCTTGCCAAAAATTGTACTGCCATTTTTCATAATGATCTCTTTGGAATAAATTGCCAACGGATTCACCCACATCTTACTGAGTGATTTCAAGTTTTCTAGTTCTGAACTAATATGTTTCACTTCTGCTGATAATTTCTTTATCTCGAAACTGAGTTCATTCATGATATATGTAGAACCTACATCCTCAGATTCATCTTTAGAAGCAGCCTCAGGCACTAGGGGGCCATCATTGATAGGTGGCTCTGCGGTCGCAACTACTTGTTTTGCTGCAGGCGCTTCTTCAACCACGGTCGGAGGCGTTTGAATACTTACTACAATTTGTATATCTTTTAAATTCTTTTTTTCTACTTTTACTCTTTCACTACCTTTACCTATTTCACCTGCATCCACACTGATAATATAATTTCCGGATAGAACCTTTTTAAATTTGTACTTCCCACTACCCTTTGCCGTAGTACTTTGTACCTCTAGCTCAGCTTTATCTAAGAGAAGTACAGTTACCTTGCCAACTTTTTCGCCATTACTATCTACTACTTGGCCAGATATATCGTAATCCTTTCCTTGTATAAAGCTGAAGGCAATAAGGAATATTATTGAAAGAAGGATACTATTGTTTGGTGTGTGGATTTTCATACCAGTAATTCCTCGGTTTTAATTAATCAAAAAACATTCATAATATATTTATCGCTTATTCATGCTTTTTTTTCAATATTTGGATTTCACCGAAGGTAAATATATCACTGTATGTTCACCCTGACAATAGAAGATGTTACTAGATAATTTACCATTTAATGGTAGGTGTAAAAAATACAAAGCAAAAAATAGTTACGATTAATAATAATTGTATTGATTGAAAAATGGGTATTTTATTTCCAAAAATTATCTAAAGTGGTTTTGTTTTTATATGCAATATTTTTTGCATCTTCAGCATCTTGACGTAGATCATCAGGTAATTTTTTGATCAAAGCCTGTTCATACGCCTCGATAATTAATTCGAAATCCTTGCTGTCTTTCTTTTCATACGATTTAGCTATCCAATAGTTTGCCACACCACTATCCATATCAATAGAAGCCGCCTTAGAGAAAAGTTCTATTGCATCCCAGAGTGCAGATTTACTCCCCTTCCTGTATAGATTTAATCCTTCTAGCACCAATAATTCAAAGCGGGCAGTCCTATTTGTTGGATCAATTTTCAAAACCTTTTGATATTCATCCACAGCAACAGATATGTCGCCTGAACTTTCTGCACGGCGGGCAATGTTTATGTGCGCTGTCGTCAAAATAGTTACAAACTCAGGGCGTTTATCTTTACTCAAGGCCAACAGCGAATCCTGTTTTGCTACCACTACATCTGGCGCTGTCTCAGACAAAGTCTTCAAATTTGGTTGGAAAATAGCACAGCTATAGAACAGGATAACGAATGTTGAAATGATAAAGAATAATGAATAAGGTTTCAAAACTTTAGATTTTACCCTTCAAAAAAGAATAAATCTTTATTTTCGTAATATGCTGCATATAAATCTCCCATTGAATTTATTATATAGTATCTATCCTGAATATCGCTATAATCGTAGCGAGTCATAATAATCTCTTCAATATCAAAAGGTAAAAACTGTGATTGATTTGATGATCTTTTGGCACAGTTTACTACATTCAAAATTTCATCGTATGATGAAATAATACCAGCACCATAAATCTCATAATCAATATCATTATTACTGCGACGAATATTATCTGTCTCACCCTTATTTTTTTCAACGCCAAATTCGTATGTCCACCAAGCAAAATTTTGTAAGCGTTTTAAATTGTGGGCAACCAACTCTGATCCAAGTCCCCGGTGATCCGTAATAATATCATGGCCTAGAGCACCGACATCGGCCAAAAAATCACTATATTCCCTATTCATCAAAAATGGTACATGCGCTTGTACGTCATGAAAAATATCTGGTTCAGGCGTATAACCTTTATCATTCCGAATATCACGATCAGCATATTTATCATCAAAACGCGGCGACTTTCTGATAATATCAGTGACCGGAAATTGACGATTCGCATTAACTTCAAAAAACAGTTCTTCATTCAGAAATCCCGCTACGGGCAATAAAGTCCAACCGGTGGAATTTTCTACAATAGGTGAAATTACATCAAATTCTGGAAAACGATCTCTTGGTATGGGCAATGCTTTAACACCAAGCAAATATTCTCTGGATGCATATTGATCTAATAATAGTTCAAGGTTAATATATAAATCGGCCCAGATCTTATTCTCAAGGTTGGTCACTTCATCATATTTTTGTGGTTTAATATATTTGTCACCTCGACCGAATATCTGAATGCCCTCGATAGTATCTGGTTTTAGATTATAAAATAAGTGATCAAATTTTCCATATTCTGAAATCACTTGATCATATTCCCTGCATTCCCTGTGAAATTTACCCTAACCAAATATATGTCACTGCACTATTTTGCCGGCCGAAATCCTTATCATCCGGTAATCCGCATGCCGAACGCATAGCCATGGAATCCCGATGAAACATATCATAATCCTCGCCAAAAATAACTGTTTTAAAACGTCCTGACTGGCTAGCGCACCATTCACGTACTGCATCTCTTAAGGCGCCAGTACCATGTCCATGAATAATTTTCAACGCTTTCGATTCACCATTATAGATCACTTTACTCACTTCTGCTTCCAAGGTCGCTATAGCCGTATCAAGTCCATAGTTTTTATGTCCAATATCAATTACTTTTAGCATAAATCTGATCCTCAAAAATTATAAAATTGTTTTTATTAACTCACTATAATTTCATGAACTAATAACACTAATAAACATCAAAATGATGATCCTATGTAATAATTTTTATACGCAATAATTTAGCAAAAGCTCATTATGAATAAATATCCTAAAATTGTTCCTGTTTCTGATAGCGCAATTCTTCTGGAATTTGGTTATCAGATTTCAGAGTTAATTCATAAAAAATTATTTTCACTTATTACTCATCTCATCAATAACCCCATACATGGCGTTATTAACATCCATCCAGGTTATACATCAATGCTGTATACACTTGATAAAACGGCTAATATAGACGAAGCTATACACACAATAAAAAATAGTTTGGATATGGGACAAAACCGTGAAACTCCGGAGGCTAGATTAGTAGAAATTCCAGTTCTATATGGCGATAGTTATGGAAGAGATATACAGCGGGTAGCGAAATTTTCAGGTCTAAATGAAAAAGAAATAATTCAGCAACACCAATCCGGAAATTATCTAGTCTATTTTCTGGGATTTTCACCAGGGTTTCCATATATCGGTGGTATGGATCAAGTGCTTACAACGCCGCGACTACAAACGCCGCGAAAATGTGTACCGCAAGGATCGGTAGCAATAGCAGGAGGGCAAACCGGCATATATCCATTTTCTACGCCGGGAGGTTGGAATTTAATTGGCCAAACACCACTAGAAATTTTCAATTTATCCAGCCCTCAAAACAGCTTAATTCAAATGGGTGATAAGGTGCAGTTCAAATCTATCAGTAAATATGAATATGAACGATTAAAGAAATCCAATGGGGCTTGAAGTTTTAAGAGCAGGTTTACAATCAACTGTGCAGGATCAAGGCAGGTTTGGTTACGCACATTTGGGGGTTTCTGCCTCAGGAGCCGCAGATAATTTTTCGCTTAGAATAGGAAACATTTTAGTAGGCAACCCGAAACACTCTGCTGGTATTGAAATGACAATAATTGGGGATAGATATCGTTTTAAATCTGATACTTACATTGCCTTGACGGGCAGTGAGTTTGAAGCAGAATTAGATAGCAAACCCATTCCATTCTGGCAGGGTTGTCCCATAAAAAAAGAGCAGATCCTGGATATTCGTTCAACCAAAACTGGAGCTAGATGTTACCTGTGTGTGATAGGCGGAATTAATGTTGAGGATGTAATGGGCGCTAAAACAACGCACCTTACATCTGGAATTGGGGGGATTCATGGCAGAATATTAAAAAAACTGGATGAACTGGATTTTGGAACATTAGACGATTCAATTAAACCCGTACAAAATGTAAATGCTTCAATAACAACAGACACAAAAATTATCAAGGTTACCAAAGGGATACAATGGTCATGGTTCAATAAAAATCAAAAAAATAAACTTTTTCAGCACCAATATCAGGTGACAGATTTGTCCAATCGCATGGGTTTACGATTAAGTGGAAATGCTATTAACACCAAAAAAGGAAATGAAATAACCTCTGCGGGGATACCATTGGGAGCGATACAATTACCGGGGGATGGGCAACCGATTATATCATTTGTAGAACATCAAACAACGGGTGGCTACCCAATTATTGCAAATGTCATAAGCGCTGATCTCAGAAAAGTAGGTCAATTAAAACCAGGAGATTGTTTTCAGTTTGAATTGACCAGTTTTAGTATGGCAGAAAAATTAAAGGTCGATCAAGAAAAATTTATACATTCCTTACACCATGATTGATGTAAATAGTGATGTGGGAGAATTCCCTCATCTTCTGGAAGATGGCACTTATTATAAATTAATGGATTATATCACTTCGATTAATATTGCCTGTGGCGGCCATGCCGGTGATCACAAATTTATGAAAACCATGGTCCGTATGGGAATTGAGAAGAACGTGAATGTTGGCGCGCACCCCAGCTATCCAGACAAAGAAAACTTTGGCAGAAAAATAATTCCTATGAAGCCACCTGATATAACTGAAACTGTCATGAAACAGATAGAAGAATTACTTGAGATTGCAATGATAGAAAAAACAATATTAAAACATGTGAAACCTCATGGCGCACTGTACAATCAAGCAGCAAAAAGCAGCACGATTGCGCATGCAATTGGTTTAGCGGTAAAGAAAATTGATCCACAATTAACTATTGTAGGTTTATCAGATTCAATAATGATTGATACCTGGAGAGACATGGGTTTAATTGTGGCAGGAGAAGCATTTGCGGACAGGACTTACGAAACTGATGGATCGCTCAGGGATCGGAAATTTAGCAATGCACTGATAACAAATCCTGTTCAGGCTGCAAAGCAGACAATGATGATAATAAAAAAGGGGGGGGTTATTTCTGCGGATGGCAATACTATATCGATTAATGCGCAAACAATTTGCATTCATAGTGATACACCAAATGCTTTAGCGATCGCTAAAGCTGTAAAAAATGTAAAGGACTAGAATATGCGGAAAATCATATTAGGAAAAACAGGTGCCGAGGTGTCCGCAATAAGTTTAGGAACCTGGTCGTATGGTGGCGCCAACAAACAAGGGGAAATACCCGTGGGATGGGAAGGGCAACAAGATAATGATTCTATTAATGCGTTGCTACGTTGTCATGAAATTGGAATTAATCACTGGGATACGGCAGATGTTTACGGTGACGGGCGATCAGAAAAAGTGATCGGTTCTTTATGGGGGGAGATCCCGCGAGCCGATATTTTTTTAGCTACAAAAGTTGGCTGGGATATTGGCGATTATGGGCATTTTTATCATCCAGTACATATGCGTAAACAAATGGAACAATCATTGATTAATTTGCAGACCGACTGTGTTGACCTGCTATACCTGCATCACTGCAATTTTGGAAAACAAGACCAATACCTTAATGATGCCTTAGAAACAGTTCGTCGTTTTCAGGAAGAAGGTAAAACACGATTTGTGGGTTTATCTGATTGGGACCTGTTCAAAATCATGAAGTATATCGATGCTACACAACCAGATGTAGTGCAACCTTATCGTAATGTTATGGATGATACATATGGCCCATCAGGCCTAAAAGATTGGATCGATGAGCACAATTCTGGCGTATGCTTTTTTTCGCCAATTAAGCATGGATTATTGACTGGGAAATACACGGAGCCAGTAGCATTTGGTGATGGTGATTTTCGCACAAATGTAAAAGATTTTACTAAAATAGATGTAATAAAAAAAATGCAGGAAAATAAAACCTTGATTGAGGATAGATTTTCTGATCATCCATACCCTGTGATGCGCGGAATAATTGATGCACTTTTAATTGACGCATCATCAGGTTGCGTTCTACTTGGTCAGCGTAATATAGACCAGGTTAACACCGCAGCTACATTAGGCGGAAAAATGTCGAAAAAAGATGTGAATTGGGTTAAATCATTGTATTGCTCTCCTTAACATGAGCATAACTTCTTCAGATTTTTTTTTGCGTAAGTGGTACATGGACTGTATTGATGAGGTGGGCAACCTTTTTATGGGTTATTCAGGGGCATTTCGCTGGAAAATGATACAGGCTAGCTACTCAAGCACACTGACTTGCAACGCTCAAGGTGAAATCAAGAAAGCTTCGACACTACGAGAACTATCCCACCCAACTCGTTCAGAAGGAACACTCCAGTGGATTCATAACAAGTTAAAGACAACTGGGCACTGGACCTCTATTGATAAAGCGATCAGAAAGAACATTTTTAGCGACAAGTCTGGTTCCATAATCTGGACGTGCGAACAACCGCGGGCGATTGCCGAAGTTGAGATTAACAATATATCTATTAGTAGTGCGTTTGGATATACGGAAATGATTGATATGACAATCCTACCTTGGCAACTACCTATCTCCAAACTTTGGTGGGGGAGATTCTTATCCAAAAATACGATGCTAATCTGGATCATCTTGGAGGGAAAATATACTTCCAGTTTTGTTTACTATAATGGCAATCGAATTGCTGATGCTACTATTAAGAATGACAAGGTTATTCTTAATAACAAAGGGATCACCCTCAGGTTTTACGATACTATTGTTTTGAGAGAGGGGTCACTGGCTTCCACGCTCTTTTCTGATACCCCAGTCCTCAGTAAGATGATCCCGACCGAATTCCTCAATAGCCATGAGTCTAAATGGCGAAGCCGTGGAGACCTGCTCGAAAATGGAAAGATTGTAGATAGTGCATGGGCTATCCACGAAGTGGTATCATGGGGAAAATGACAGAAAACTTGCTGGGAAAAATTCTTTTTGGAGTACTCTTTACAGTGGTGTTACCGTTCGCCGCAATTCTATGGGCTATTGCTAGTGAGACATTGATTGTTCTACCTCCCTTACATTCTGATCTTGCTGGGTTGGTTTTAATTGTTTCAGGCTTTCTTCTTATGATGGTAGGATCTATAACGCTATCGCTTTACGGCAAAGGGTTACCTATGAGCCCTTTCCCGCCCGCAAATTTTGTCTCGCAAGGTATTTACCGACTCATCCCTCACCCGATTTACACTGGAGCATGTTTTTTCTCTGTGGGGCTTTCATTTTATTTTGGTTCAGCTAGCGGAATCTGGCTTGTTTCGCCTATACTTATTTTGGGATTTGTCGCATATGTTAAAGGATTTGAAAAACACGGACTAATGAAGCGATTTCCCAATAATACATTTTGCTATCTTATCAGTCTTCCAAACCAATCAGATGATGCTCCAAGTTTGTGGAATAAAATATCAGTTTATGTTTTAGTATTGATTCCGTGGTTTCTACTATATCAAATGCTCGATTATCTTGGATCACCTAATGGGGGTTTTCCCATCAATATATCTTTTACTTTACAGTTATCTATTTCATCCATTACTGAAAATTTTTTCCTTTTATCAATTCCAATTACTCTTTTGTGTCCATTGGTTGCAAAAACCAAAGCCTATTTAAATGAATTTGCTGTTACAGGTCTGTTTGGCACTGCGTACGGCTTCTATTTGATGATCGTCCACGATTCATCTTATTTGACCTTTCCCTCATTTCACATCATATGGACGGTCATCTCACTATTTACTCTGGCAGGTCTATTCCCCAAAGCAAAGTTGCTTTGGTTTCTATTCGGAATATTAGTCACTTACAGTTGTGTTGTAACGGGACAAGAGACCATACCTGATGTGCTGGCAGGTCTTATAGTGGCCCTCTTTGCTAAACAGAGACAATTTATATGGAATACTATCAAACGAAATACAGAGCAGTTTGCAAATTCATGGAAGGAGTGGGATTTTGGCTCAATTCGTTTTTTGAATCACGGTTTCTACGGCTCACTTGTCCCTTTCTTTGCCGTCCTTTTGGTTGGCACAATGGTTGGTGAAGAGCATATATTTGCTATCTTTATCGTATCCATCAGCACAATGGTCTGTTCAGCATTGTGGGCTCAATTTATAGAAGGATCGGAAAAACTGCTCCGACCATTTGGTTTTTATGGCGGTGTAATAGGCACCTTTTTGGGATCTCTCATAGCAAGCATATTCCTCAATGTCAGCTTCCTATTCATTGCAGCTGCCACATGTGTGGTGGCGCCTCTAGCACAAGCGGTGGGACGTCTCAGATGTCTTATTCAAGGCTGTTGTCATGGAGCGCTATGCAAACCCAATCAGGGTATTAGGTATTTTCACGAACGTTCTCGCGTAGTGAAACTAGCCGGATGGAAAGGAAAATTCGTCTATCCGACTCCTGTTTATTCCATACTAGCAAATATGATATATGGTGGATTTCTAATTAAGCTGTGGATTAATGGTACACAGATATCAATGTTGATAGGATTAAGCTTTATTTTCAGTGGTTTAAGCCGATTTATAGAAGAGTCATACCGTGGTGAACCCCAAACACCCATCTTATGGAAACTCAGATTGTATCAGTGGATCTCGTTATTCTTTATTTTTATCGGTGCTTTGTTCACAACTATTTCATCTCCATTAAGCCAATCGGATTTTCATTTAAGTCTATCGATAATAGCATTTGCTCTTTTTTCCGGCCTCATAGCACTTTTTCTTGGGGGTGTGGATTTTCCAAAATCTAACAAACGATTCTCCAGATTAGTCTGATCTGGGTCGTGGTTTTTTCTATTATAGTTCACTAAAAGATCCTAAGAAAATCAATTTGTTTGTTTGGGTATAACCATTATAATACAAAGCATTTTAACCGCGAAGGGCATCGAAAAATAGTCCAGGCAAATGTAGTGGTCCTGGATTAGCCTGAAAATAAGTAAAGCGCCTTGAAACATTATGCGCTTGTTTGTTCGTAACAAACCAGGGAGGTTTGGGAAACATGTGCCACTCACCTTTTATAATATTGCGTGGGAATGGAGTAAAGGGTGCATATACTACCGTCTTTTCCGGCTTTTCAAACAAACGGGTATTGTGTACTACACCATTACCACTTTGAATATCAGTACTTGGATGGCCAGGGAAAGCTCCCCAAGTGCATTCAGCAGTTAAGAAAGCTAATGCGCACCAAGTGTTCACGCCAATAGATCCATAACGCAAGTCCGCAATGGCATTTTCGAAATCAGGCCCTAGTTCCTTT
>Ga0257112_10000557_pt1 | contig 14823 bp, 21 predicted proteins | sample LP_taG_5_FD_191565 | JGI IMG/M metagenome (GOLD analysis project Ga0257112, IMG submission 191565) | Marine microbial communities from Northeast Subartic Pacific Ocean, Canada - LP_J_2015_P26_1000m | ecosystem: Environmental > Aquatic > Marine > Oceanic | place: Canada: Northeast Subartic...
GCCAGCTAGTTTTTTTAACATGAACAAGGTTAGAATTTAGCATGGGTTCGGATGAAAAAACGAAGGCAAAAAAAGATCACGAACATTTTGTAAATGACGACCCAACTGAGTTTCCCAAGGAAGATATGGAAGATTTGGCAAAAAAGGCAATAAAGAAATTCAAATCTTTATAGTAAAACTTGGTTTATGTTTAGTTTTTGTACGAGTGTTTTTTCTTTAAATGATCACGCATGGATTCCATACTGTCAAAGAATTCGTTACATACCTTACAATCATACCGCGGATCTTCACAATGCTTGAGCAGTTCATGATGCATCAACTCCTCCTGGCGGGAAAATTTTGCCTCGCACTTGTCACATTGAAATTTTTTGAAAAACCTCATACAATAATCTAAATGGTGCATCTGAAATATGTAGCTAAACTACATCAAACACATACCAGCAGATCTATGGAATAAAAAATTGGTGCGACCCCATCAGGCAAAACATATTTTGAGGATTACCCCCTTTGCTTTACTTTGAAAGCTTCATTTTTCTGTTTTGCGAGGCCACACTGCCTAGTCGTTAGCTTTTTCAGCTTTTGGCATCATATACAGTATGGCTATATGATATTTAACCAACGTCTTTTCCTCATTTTTCTAATACTTCCTTTAAAATCAAGACATCACCGTCTATTACATTATAGTTAACCAGTGCCCGGTTCGGGTCAAAATCTGCATGGGGCAATTCTTGCTTGCATAAAACAAGATTGGCTTCTTTTGGTAACCGAAAATGCATCCTGGAACCCAGTATCACATCCTTTACGCGGGTTGATTTCTGAAACGTAGTTTCCCAGTTTCCATTTGATGTCTTTACATTTATGGTAACTTGATTTGCCATCAAAAAAAATTCGCTTAAGATATAAAATAGTCTTTATCTGGCAGAATGTTGTAAAGTCATGCTTCAGGATTCTACGATACGAAAGTCATTAGACAATTATATCAAGAGTAGGTTGCGGGAGATTCCAATGGAGGTAAGCCAGACATTTCCTGATGTTCATAAAGTATGGAAGTGTGAAAACAAGCTGGACTTTTTGTATGGATACTATATAGGGAAGATTGAGGAAGGCGCACTTCGCTATTTGTTGAAAGCAACTCGAGCCTCAGCTGGCGGATATGTTGACACGTTTGATATTAGGGGTGTGATTGAAATGCACAAAGATGAGATTCTTAAAGCGCTGAAACAGGCATTAGAGGCATGACATTCATACACCTGCTCCATCCTGAAATTCCAAAAATTAAGGAGGTCAATATCAATGGTGTTAGGCATTATGACACCCCAGATGGGACACTCATCTCAATCACCTCACTTTTGAAGAATTTTACACCACAGGGTATTCTAGATTGGAGAAAAGCCGTTGGTGCTGAAAAAGCAAATGAAGTGATGAGGGCCGCTGGTGATCGTGGTTCCAAAGTACATAAAATAATTGAATCATGTCTGTCAAACAAACCAGAAAATGATCTTGTTGGCCATTACGGTGAGCTTCCAGCCAGAATGTTTAGCCAGATGGTGCCAGCATTAGACAAGATTGACAGAATTAGGACTCTAGAGCAGGGATTGTATAGCAAACGGCTTGGCATAGCAGGAAGAGTGGACTGCATAGCGGAATTTGGCGGCAAACTATCCACCATCGACTTTAAGACAGCGACACGAAAAAGGGATGAAATAAACGAGAATTATCCTGTTCAGGCTACCTTTTATTCCATCGCCTGGGAAGAGCGAACCGGCGAGAAGATAGAACAGATAGTAATTCTTACCACTACAGAGACGGGTGAGCTTGATGTGTACATAGACGATCCGTTAAAACACGTAGGAAGACTAGAAGAGATGATTACCGAATACAAATCTGGCTCAACAGCTAGTCTTTCTTAAATTGGAAAAACCTTGCTAATTTATTATCGCGGGTTTGTCCTGCATCCACTTCTCATGGTATATTACATCATCCAGCTTTAGCCGCGGAAGCCAACCGCTTGTTTCAAGATCTGGCTTTGTTTCAAATTTGTTTACATGACCCAGGCAAAGATATGCAACTGGCACAACATGGTCTGGAATGTTTAATGCTTCTCTCAAGGTTTCATTGGAGAGAATGCTAACCCAACCTACACCAATTCCCTCTGTCCTTGCTGCAAGCCACATGTTTTGGACAGCGCAGCAAACACTGAAAGTTCCAGTTTCAGGCATACTGGTACGACCAATTACAAAAGGACCAAATTTTTTCGGGTCATATGTCACACAAATATTGATTGATGACTCTAAAATCCCCTCAAGCTTGTAAGACAGATATTTTGATCGCCTTGGCTCTTCAATCAGCTTTGAGCTTCTGGCTTTTTCATTTTCGAACGATTCCTTGATTTTTTTCCTTGTCTCAATGTTTTTGATCAGAATAAAATTCCACGGCTGAGAAAAGCCAACCGATGGTGCATGATGACCAGCCTTGAGAATTCGCGTTAAAACTTGATCATCAACCGGTTCAGATGTAAAATTGGATCTTACGTCTCTTCTAGAATAAATTGCCTTGTAGAAGCTTTTTCTGTCCTCTTCTGAAAAATCAATATCTGAATTATCCATATCGATAGTTTATTCCCTTTTCTCCTCGTGGATGCTTCCAATCAGTTTGCTCAGAACATGTTCCACATTCAATACACCCTTCATGCTGTATCGTAACTTGACCTTTTTCTTCACTATAACATTTAGTTGGACACAACGTAACTAATTTTTTCATAAAATCATTATTGGGGTTTAGTACCTTGATATGAGAAACTTTATCATCATTATAATTCAGCTTTGCAATACGATCTGCAAGTAATGGAATAGAAGGCGTGTAGGATGAAGAAACTGTCTCCCCCTTTAGTTCTGCAAGCTCGGTTGGTACTTTTACATAGCTTTCTTGTGATTCTATCACCGGAAGCAGGCGTTCATAGCCTAAAACATTTACAAACTTTGCTGCCATACTTCTAATTGCTCCGCTTGACATGAGTTTTAGGACCATGCTGTGCTTTGCGCTCAAAATGTCTTTTGGCACATCTTTTGTGGCATCAATAAAGATTTTCAGATATTCTTTGTCAATCTCTTTCATGTCTTTTGTGTATGGGCTTTCTTCAATTGATTTTGTGTAATATTCACCAAGATAACCTTGAGAGAAATTGTTCTTTTCTAATGCCCTTGCAATGGCGTTGGCAGCTCGTACCCCATCATCAATTCCTACGTTAAGACCTTCAATTCTTGGACCGACAAAAATTCCTCTGCCGGCTGCATCACCTACAAACAAGACATTATTGTGGTAGGGTCTTTTCATTCTGCAGCGTTTTCCGTCAGGAATTAATTTTGCGCCGTATTCGTCCTCAACATAATCTGTTTTAAACGTGATTCCGTACTCAGACGACATCTTTTCGCGAAGCTCAGATAATTTGGATTTGATTTCATCTTCCGAGTTAAATTTTCCAGCCTTGATCATCTCTTTCATTCTGCTTGAAGAAAGATATACATCACGAATTTCATACCAAGTTTTTATCAGCTTTGTTACTGCAAAACGGATCTGCATCTGTTTTTCCTTCTCTAAGGTCTTGTCAATCTCGCCCTTTACCGGTACCTCATCTTTAATTAACTCGGTAATCATCGGATTTTTTAACAAAGCGTCTAGCAGCGTATTGGGCTCTGTTGGGCTGTCCAAAAGAGAATCAAAGTGATATACTGCACCAACTGACAAGGTGTCTCTGTTTGTGTAAAGGAATCCACCTCCTAGATGGTTCAGTGTGATGTCGCCTGCAAAAAGATGAGCTGCCCCGCTATCCGCTCCGATTGTAAATGTCTCGTTAATTACATCTTCAGGTAATTTCACAATAGCTTTGACACCTTGATACAACTGTACTGCTGAAAATTTTGGTCTTGCACGGGTAATCTGTGCAACTTCGGAATTTACTCCATCAGCCGCTATTACTGCCTTTACTTGAAATTCATCTAGCTCATCAGTCTGAATTGTTGTTCTTTCTTTTTCAGCATCCCAAGAAATGTCATTTACATGAACGCCAGGAACTATTCCACCGCCACATTTTTGCGCGCTTTCATCAGCGCTTTGTGCAAACCAAGCATTTAGCTCGTTCATAAGAACTGAATAACCAAAATTTGATTGGTATTCATGTGCTGCCGTTAGATCCATGGAAAAAACTTTGTCTTTTGAAGTTGCGTGGAGAAGATACTTTGTAATTTTTCTCTGTAGTGGTGCCTCACTGACAAAGCTTTGCCCGTAAATATCTTCTACATTGTAGACTCTTCCTTTGTTTGGTTTTTTTGAATAAAGTATTCCGCCAGAAATATTTTTCACACCCACCTTTTCGCCTGCCTCAAGTAGGACTGCCTGTTTGCCCAAAGTTGATAACTGCTTTAGTGCAGCCAAGCCGGCTGAACCACCACCGATTATAGCTACGTCATACTTTTCCATTAAATCATCCAGCCTGTACTACTTGTTGCTGTTTTTTGAGCTCTTCAACTAATAGCGGTATAACATCTTCCATTCTCCCTTTGATGAAAATATCACATTCATTCTTTATTGGCGAATCCTCATCTGGATTTATTGCAACAACAAACTCTGAATCCTGCATGCCGGCTACATGTTGCATTGCTCCACTTATTCCAGCTGCAACATAAAGCATCGGACTTATTTTGCTTCCACTTGTTCCAATCACTCTAGCTGGAATCATGTAAGTAGAACTGATTGCCTGGCTTGCAGACAACAGCTTTTTTGAAATTGGTAACGAAATTCCTACTTCTGCGTCTAGTTGCTTGGCAAGTTCAACTACAAGCTTTATGTTTTGATCTGGATCATCTTTGATTCCTCGACCAAAGCTTACAACGGCTTTGCGAATTTCAAAGTCAACCTCACTTTTGATAGTTTTATGACTTAGAACTTTTACTTTTAGATCCTTCTCTTCTATTTTTGGTTCAAAAAATATTGTTTTTCCACTCCTTTTTGGATCCGGTTTGATGGGCTCAAAAACACCTGGTATGATACTACAGCCTTGAGGGTAGTATTCACGCTTTATTGCTGGGGTTGTGTTATTAAGGCAAAGAATTGTTGTCCACAAAAACCCCGAAAAATCTGGTCTGTACATTTCTAGAGTTTTTTTGAAGTCGACTGGTTTACCTTCTGTCTTAATTTGGTGTGTTACAGTCAGGTCTTTGATTACGAGCTTGTTAATATCCGAAGCAAGACCTGACTCTATCTCCACTAGTACGGTAGACGATAAATGCCGACCAATGCTGTCTGCTGCAAAAAATATGTAACGTGGTTTTTTGAATTGTTCGGCATAATCTGGGTCAATCTTTGATATGATCTCTTTGTCTAAAGCAATTTGGCTAATTACTTTGGTGTGAATTGTGTTTCTCATATCCTTTAGCTCTGGATGATCGGCACAAACTACTACGTCTGCACCATGTTCAATCAGGGTTTTAGAAAAATCCTTAATGTCAGTTCCTAAGATTACTGCAACTACTTTTTCATTTGATGAATATCTTGCGTTATAATCATCAAACAGTCTTCTTGCTTCCCCAAGCATTTCAAGACTTACAGGAAGAATTTTTCCATCAATGTGTTCCATTACAACGTAAACATGGCGATATGCTTCACACTCCGTTTTGCACGTATCACATCCACTGCAACGCCAGTCTTCAGTCATTTAATCACCATCGCAGAAAGCGCCTCTTTCATCTTAGCAACAACTTTGCGTATGTGTTCTGGATTTGAACCATCAAAAATCTCAGCCTGTCTTGTAGCCTTTCCTTTTGGTATACGCTCTACTTGGTATACTATAGTTGGTGAGCCAGCAAGTCCGACTATTGTTTTATCAACACCAAGCTGATCAATATCAAAAACTTTGAGGTATTGTTTGTAGTTTTTGGCTCTCTCGTTAGCCTCTTTTTGATATTTTTCAAAAGCAATTCTCTGAGAAACAGTAGTATAATTGGATTTGTAGGAAGGATCAATTGCGATAAAGACTGGAAGAGGAGCTTCGATTTCTTCGACAACGTTTGGTACGCCGTTTAGGGTCAGCAAACACTTGGCTACAACAGTTCTTTTTTCTAAATTTACGTTATAGCTAATTACATTTCCAAGAAATGTAAATCCTAGTTTCCATGCAGTTTGTGGACCAGTCTGTCCCGTCTCTCCATCAGAGGCTCTGTGTCCAGAAAACACAATGTCCATCTTTCCTTGCATTTTTTCAGCAATGCCTGTTCTTAGAGTCTCGGCAGTTGCTAGCGTGTCTGCACCTGCGAAAATTCTATCACTATACAGGTGAAGTACATCTGCATCACAAGTTTGCTGAGCTTGCTCCAAAGCTAGTTCAGCAAATGGTGGACCCATTGAACAAACAGAAATCTTTGCACCATACTTGACCTTGGCATAAAATGCAGCTTTGGCAGCTATTCCACTATGAGGACCTAGTGTGCTTTTTGTTTCATTTCTATTGAGCGTTCCATCAGGCTTGTAGCTTACATTTCCTTCAGAAAAATCTGGTTCTAATTTTACAATTACAGCCAGATTTAACGGCTCCATGAATTGTCAATCTTTGTGCAGCCGATTTAAGTGTAGATCAAAATCCTGATAATGTAAAAATTATATTTGTTAAATTACTAATTTAGTGACTGTATGTATGCCTGAAGTTTTTGCTTCTTTTCTTCAAGTGTCAAAGGTAGATATTCCTTAAACATTTGTTTCATGTCTATCCTCTTTTGCGCCTTTTCATCATCAGACATTAAATCCCATTGCAATTTCATCTGCATAAAGTGAATAACCAATGAGGCTCTGTCCTGTAACGATAATGACTTGTAAGCCTCACCCATCTCCTTGAATTGACGCTTCTTTTCTGCTATCTGCTCATCAGACATTCCCTTGAAATAATTTTTCATTTTTTCACCGTGTTTTTTATCTGAAAATTTTTTGTGGCTGGATTTTTCCTTTTTCATTACATCAGAGACATACAGTGCCTCACCATTTCCCGCGTCAACTAGGATTTTGTGATATGCGTGGTTGTCGGCTATCACTATAACCTTGTAAACTAGAAACCCGTTGACGTTTGCAAGTTTTCCATAAACCGCCTTTCCGTCTGAGACAGAGTTCTCACCAACAGCCATTGCAACAGCTAGTACAATTGTATCTTTTTGTCCAAAGTCATCCCCAGATGAGACTGGAATTGTTCCCTGGATTTGTGGATAGCTGAACTTGCCCCATTCCGCAAAGGCAGGAACGGTTACAATTGATATTGAAAATATGCCTATTACTAAAACTGCTGCAATTGTAATTTTAGCTGACCGTCTCATGGCTTAACCGCTTTTACACCGTATAAAAAATGATCTTATGATTTGTTCATAGTGCTAAAACAGGTGAGATAAAATGGAAAACTATTCTGTTATAATACTGCCTTCTTGATTAAATGGAGGTATTTCAATGTCCACTTCAAACTCCTCCTTGCAGGAAAGGCACTGATAGGTTTGTTCAATCTTTCTATGAAGCATTTTGTGGTTACAAATTGAAAATGGTTCTTCCATCCCTTGACGCACCTGAAATGGGTCTAATAAACATGATGAGATGGTGATCAAACAAGTTAGGCTCTTCCTAACCATGTGTAAAAAAATAGTATCAGTGACTATGTCCGCAACCGCAGCCACCGTGATCTTCGTGACTTTCTTGTTGTATCTTTTCGCGGCACTTTCCACACTTGTCCGAATCATCTGGACTGAAGAAACTAGTGCCACAAACAACGCATTGTTTTCCCATGCAAAAACTGGCTAATGACCCCTATTTATGCGAAGTAGTTGAACTGTATGTAATCTGTATGTAAAAAATTCAAAATTATATCGATCCTAGTTCTAAAGAAAACAATGAATTTTGAGGAAAAGGACAAGCTGATCCAGAAAAAGATTGACTGGATCTCGTCAAAGATTCGGGATACAAAGTTCCAACTCCATCAAGAACTCACCGAACTTCAAAAAATCCTAAAAGAGCAGGAAGAGCACCGGAGTAAAAAATGAGAAAGGTTCCAAGGCCATTCAAGATGCCGTGGGGAAAGGGTATGGTTGTAGAAGAGGCTTCAATATCTTCCAGATACCACGAGCCCACTGTCCAGCTGCTAGAGTTTGACAACGGTCACAAGGTGATAAGGTTCTGCTCGTACAACGAGGGAAGGTTCAGCAGGTCCCCGTTAATGATAGATGAAAAGGACATTGGTAGACTGGGAACCGCGCTCAGGAAGAAGAAAGAGATTCGAAAGCTATTGTCTAAACTGTAAGGTCTAAGCTTGCCTGATTAATTCAGAAAGCTGCCTAGTTTTCCCTTCAGGCAGCTCCGTTATTCCGCCAATCAAACTATCGGTCATAACACCTTTGGTTGCAAGTATTTTGGCAGCCATCAGCGAAGTTTTTCCAGCCATACAAACCAGCAACGGCTTGCTGCCACCTTCCAGGTCTTTGCTTAGCGATTCTGGAATTTGCCTTGTTGTCAATAATTCCTGTGCAGTTCTTGCATCTGGCACAGAAATCTTGCTTTTATCGATGCCCAGAGACTTGGCAATTAGCTCTATTCCCTGTTCCAGTGGGGTATACTGTGCATGAATCCAAATTACTTTATCATAACCACCTGCGTTTGCTTCCTGCAGGGAGACCTGAGTAGGACCTTCCTGTCCAATCGTTGCAAGGTTCTTTTTGTATTTTTCAATTCCGTCACAAATCATTGCGACAAACTTTCCGCCTCCTTCAGAATTTGCCTTCCGTAAGATTGCATAAAGTTCAAGGGCACTACTTTCACCAATGTCATGACCCTTTTCTACAAAAAACTTTAGAAGAAGTTTTGCCTGCTCCCAATCCATTTCTTGTTGTTCAGCGTATATCTCAGGCTCGTATAGCGTCAAGCCATCTGCATTGGCTTTTGTCCTAATTCCCGCAACATCTTGATTGCTGGGTGGAAATATTACATATACTGACTTTTTTCCATATTTTTCGGATATGTATTTGCTCAAGCCGCCAGACGTGCCACCAGTACCGAACGTACAGAAGATGCTAAAGTTTTCCAGCGAATCTCCTTTTTCATGTAGTTGCTGGTCTATCTCAGCCGCGGTAACAGTTCTATGCGCTTCAATGTTCAGTTGGTTGTCATATTGTGCTGGGCAGAAGAAACCGTAGATCTTGGCAAGAAACTTTGCCAAGTTTATTATGTCTTGGCTAGCTAAAAGTGATTCTATCTCAGAGCTTTCCTTATCAAAAATGTCAGTGTCAAACCCAAGCTGGGATAATTGTGACCGAATATTAGCAGCGCTTGCTTTTGCAACCATAAGATCTTGCTTGCCTTCCATTCCCGGGGCAGGGCAAATGTCCATGTCAAGATCCACGGTGCGTGTATTCCCGTTTCTTAACTCCTCAAATACTCCCTCCTGTAGCTTTCTTGAGACAAGCGCAATTACATTTAGTTCAAGTTTAGATAACAGTCCAAGTGCTATGCCAAAGTTGCCTGATGTGGCTTCTATTACTGTCTGTCCACTTCTAAGATTCCCTGTAACAATAGCGTCATGGATTATGTTGGCTGCAGGTCTGACTTTAATTGAGCCTGTTAGCAAGTTAGAGTCAAACTTACCAAAAACTTTCAGGTCTGCATCGTCAAGATTCAGCTTGTAGACGCTTTTTGCACATTCCTTAAAATCTTCAGTAATGTCAACAAGCGGTGTTGCGTTGACAACCTTTGTTTCGCCATCCTTCTCTTCCAAATGGGGAACCTTGCTCCATACCTCTTGTTCAAAGCGCTCAAGTAGGGCATTATCAACTTCAGTCATGTGATCAAAGAGATTCTAGGATCAATTTAGAGATTTCATTTTTATTGCTACTTGTCGTACCGTAGGCATGGACTTTATGCTGGAAGAGGAACTGATAGATCTCTATACTTTCTGCTTACAAAATCCAGACTCGGCAGAGGTTGAAGGAAAAAAGGCGCGGATCAAGGAGGTTGGAAAAGAACTCTTTGATGACGGTGGAGTTGATGCGTTAGAAAATTTCTTCTTTGCAATATCCAACAGGATAGAGGGAGAGATAGAAAAAGACATTACGCCCTTTAAGCCATTATGGAACGGTTTGTCAGATGAGTGGAAGTACTAATCAAAAATTAAAAGATCTTTTGTCGGATATTATTGCAGTTGACGACGTTCTGCTTATAGTAAAATCAAATGGCGCCACCAGCGAGATGAGAAGTAATTCTCTAAGCATAAAACAAAGAGATCAGTGGATAACAATAGGGGACAACGACGGTCCGTGCCACATGCATGTCAATAATAACATGATAAAAAAAGCGGAATTCATAATGGAGGAAAAGCCAGAAAGGACAAGTTTCAGCGTGAGATTTTTTGATGAGAGTAACGAAAGAACTCTTGCATGCTTTTTTACAAAAATGTACGACGAAAAAAAGAACCTTCTGGAACAGCGAAAGAAGATTTATGATAACATGCTAGAAAAATATGGTCAGAAGATCGAGTTTCCTTAGTGTTGTCCGAATGCAAGTTCTGATTCTACCAGTTTAACTTTCAATTCATTAATGTGGGTTTTTAATTTTCGAATCTTGATTACATCATATGGTCGGTTAAATTCAAGGGCTCCTAATTCATGCTCCAACTTATCAATCATGGCATGCGTGCCGTCCTGTGAATCATCATGTCCCTGTGAATTACCGTATCCCACGAGTTTATTTTAAAATATGGACTATATAATCTAAAAGTGATGTCTGATTCAACAACCACTGAATTATTACAAAAATGGACCAGTGCAATAAAAAATGGAGATCCTAAGCAAGTTACAAGTCTCTACCATGAAGATGGAATTTTGCTGGGAACATTTTCTCCCAAAGAAAGAGTTGGGCATGAATTGATCTTAGAATATTTTGAAGGCCTGCTAAAATCTCCCGTTGAGGTTCAGATTGTATCAGAACACCCACATGTTTTTGAATCGTCTGCTGTAAATTCTGGTCTTTACAACTTTATCACAGATGGTAAAACAATCAATGCAAGATTTTCATTTGCATATAGTAAGAATGATGCTGAATGGAAAATTATCGCACATCACTCTTCAATACTGCCAGAAAATTAGTAAATGAAAATTAATTACTAAGTTTTTTGAAAAGGGTAGCAAATTCTTGTTCTGAATAAGGCGGTATTTTTAGTGCCTCCAAGTTTTCTTCAACGTGTGAGTCCAACTTTTGCCCAATCAGTGGAGCAAGAACACCTGGCGTCGATCTGACGAATTGTAGTGCATTAACCGACGGACTTTGGTTGGTTAGTTCCGGTTTGCTGCTGATCCATTGTAGCAGCTTACCTTGCATTAATGGTACACTTGTAAAAACTCCAATACCATGATGAATGGCTGCTTCCAAAAATGTTACACTGTTAGAATCCAGTGGTTGGTTTTTTTGCATGAATGCCTGGTCAAAACTAAAGTTGTATGGTAATTGAACAAATCTAAATCCGTGAGTGTCTCCGCCAACCTGTCTTGCAAGATCCATAACTTGGTCAAGCGACAAAAAATTTGGGTTGTCCTTAGGAACCCTAAAGCACTCCCAAGTTGCCAGCCCATAAAACCTGATGCTTCCTTCCTTTCTGTGCTTTTCAAAAAATTCAAAGACGCTCTTTAGCTGCGCAATGAATTTGTCACGTGGCATCTGTAGTTGCCCCTCTACCGCATTATGCAGATACATCAAGTCAATGCACTCCAGCCCCAAATTTTTCTTGCTGCGCGCTAGCTGGTCTTCGAGGAACGGAGTTGTGATGCAGTTATACTGTAACGAAATGTCTCCCTCTTTTACGATGCCTGTATTTCCAAACTCTCTCATAACATACTGCATAAAGTCCTCTGGAGCATCGCCGTCATTTGTGACATAACCATTCTTGGTTGAGATGAAAATTTCATTTCGGCTAATTTTTCCCTCATCTATCAATTCGGAGATTGCCTTTCCAACTGTCCTTTCAGACTTTTGCGCACGATAATTTATTGCAGTATCAATTACGTTCACGCCGTATAGGACTGATTTTTTGATTGCATTCTTTTGTTGGAGATCAGTGTCAGCATCAGGATTGCCAAGGTAAGTTCCTATTCCTACGTTAGCTAATGTTAGATCCTGAATTTTTCTAAAGTTGTCTTTGTGTGCCGAAGACTTTCTAGCAAAGTTTTCAGTGCCCTCTGAGGTGGCAAAACCTTCAATCATTTGAATTGTATTTTCATAGCTATATTTTTTCTTTATCTATAGCCGTTCTAGGACTTGTGGCAAGAGCACCGGCAGTTTACATGCCATTTTTTAAACGGATTCTTTGTGAGGGGATAATTTCTGCCGTATTTCTCCGCCTTGAAATCCAAGTTTTCGTGCCATACCTTACATTGCTCACATTGCTGACCGGTGTACAATAAGATAGGATCTATTTGCCCCTAATTATAGAATTTTGCAGACTTATTTTATCAATTTTGTAGTATGGCGATAAAGATCGTGGAGTATTTTTCCATCAAATTCTTCTTCAAGTTTTTTGCCAGTTTCATGATAATATCTGTGCTCTATTTCCTTTAGCTTTTCAGAAAGATCATGGTTTCTTGATCTTTGTTTGAGATCTCTCCATTTCGCGACCAATCTTCGTATTTCTGACTTTTTCATCAAAATATGGTAATTTCCATAACTTTTATCTTATTGACATCGTTTGTTGAAGCAATGGGTTTTGGAGATTGGTTGAAGGATAAGGACGAGCCTTCTGGAGGCGAGATTGAAAGGAAATTCCAGACGGAAGCAAGCTCTGATTTTACCGAACCTGAACCCGAACCTGAACACTCGGCCGAGGATAACACTGAAACTTCATCAGAGCCAGCCGAAGAGCCTACGTCATCTTCTCAGACATCTGAAGAAACTTCATCATCTGGAAGCCAGCTTGGCATACAAGAATTGATGAATAAGCGAGCAAAGTTGGAAGAAGCAATTGATTATGTTGGACTGTTGATAAAAAATCTAAAAGACAAGCGAACAAAACTTGTAAAAAACATTGAAGACGAATTGGTAGATATCGGTAACCTGAAAGAAAAGCTTACAAAAATAAATCAGTTCATCAGTGAAGAAAAGCAAGGATTAGAGGATCTATCTGCAAAAAGATCCCGGGCAGAGAAAGACGCAGATGAGGTTGGCTCAATTGTTTACAATATGCGTGACAGAATTGCAGAAATTGATAAAATAGTTGCTGACGAGGCTAACAGGATTAAAAGTTTTAAAGAATCAAGATCAAGTTCTAGTTAAAAAAATTTTTTACATAAAACGTGATGATGACGGTGATGATTCTGCAGTGTCTGTTGGCATTGAGGGAAACCTTTCGCCAGCCTGTTGCTCTGCAACTGCAGATGCTTCCTGCATAATCTTCTCTGACTCAGAGTCCATAACTGCGTCAGCACCAAATGATGTGTCGCTGCTGTGGAACGTTTCTGTCATCATACCTCCCAACATTTCCGCCATACTGCTAAGTTCTTGGTCTGCTCCTGGCATAAACTTTGCAAGGGATGATTTCATATTTTTCATAAGTCCAATGGTTGGCATTATAGTTACTACAGTATCTCCCAAGTCATGGAATGTTGTTAATCGTAATTCAATTTGTTCTATGGCCATTCTGGCGTTTCCTAGAACGCGACGAACTTTGCGAACCTCGGCTAGTTCTTTTGACAAGACATTTGCAGAGTGAGTATCATGCTGTTGGGTAGCGGTTACAATTCTGCTGAAAATCTTTTGATCCCTGTCATTTAACGATGAAAGCATGCCGTCTAGTTTTGCAGTTTGCGTCTGTAACTTTTTGATGGCTGTTTCAACACGTGGTTTTAAAGCTCTGCTTGGTTTGATCATAGTGCCTATTCTTTCTGTAATTCCAGGCTGTTGCGGCTTTGACCATCTGTTTGAAAGTGAAGTCATCGTGAATTGGTTTTAGAATTTGTTATTAATGCAAATTGTGAAATTTGCTTTACATGGACTGAAATTTTGCTGACAAAGAGGCATGCTAGGAAGGGTTTGCTCTAAGAAATTTATTATAAATAAGATCTTTGTGTGCTTGTGAGAAAAAAACATGTTTTTGGCATAATTTGTGTAGCAATAATTTCCGTTGTAATAATTTTCGGTAATCAAATAAATCCTGAATATATAGACAGTGATCAGCTGATTGATATTTCTGATGTCTTTCACGTCCGTCTGGCAGATCCCGAATTATATGAAAACGGAGTATACCACAAATCTTTTGTTTTGGAAAATGGAGTTTATGAGTTTAGGTTTACCCCAAACGGTGACAGTCCTCGATCACTATCCATCACACTGATTGGTGATTCGATTTTATTTTATGAGGACTTTGTGCTGAAGGGAACGCCCCATGAAACAGACATTTCTCTATACTACACTTGGAACTATGAGGGGGTAAAAAAAATACAGGTCTTTGAAGACCAACAAGTTGACATTAAAATAAACCCCAACGGAAATTTAGTCGGACCTGTGTCTGTAGAACTAATTCCAACAAAATAAAAGGACGACACATCACAAAAAAGTGAGAGAATTGGCTAACAAACAGAAAAAGAAAATGCGCAGCACAATAATTGTATTGGCATCAATTTGGTTTGTGGTTACGCTCCCATTACCATGGTTGGTTTCTTCCCCTGAAGTTTCCCAACAACAGCTGTTCACTCTCCTGCCAATTATAGGATTTATATCAATTCCATTTGTGGCGCTTGGAATTGCATGGACCTTAAAGCCCGAGTTGAC
>Ga0257112_10000563_pt1 | contig 14737 bp, 13 predicted proteins | sample LP_taG_5_FD_191565 | JGI IMG/M metagenome (GOLD analysis project Ga0257112, IMG submission 191565) | Marine microbial communities from Northeast Subartic Pacific Ocean, Canada - LP_J_2015_P26_1000m | ecosystem: Environmental > Aquatic > Marine > Oceanic | place: Canada: Northeast Subartic...
GTTCAGAATCGATGGCCGAAAGCTGCTCAACAAATTCAACAGACATCAGTATTTGCATCGCAGTATGTTTACTTAATAGAGTCATTACTTTCTGATCGGTTTGGTGAGAGTTTGTTGAAAAATAAAATAGAAAGACAAATTTTAACTTCTTTAGATGAGCCAATCTGCGCAGAGGTTCTGCGTTACTGGATTAAAAATAATAACATTGCTGTACCTAATAAAAGAATTTTAAATGAAATTATGAAAGCATTTATTAGATCAAAGCCTTCTTTGAAAACTTGTGTAGATTGGTCTAGGGCAGATCAAGCTCAAAATGGAGGCGTTTTAATATATATTGATGGTCAATTGGTCTTAGATAAGAAATAATTAACAAACTGGAGTAAAAGATATGAGTTATGAAACTTTAAAATTAGATATCAATAATAAGGTTGCAACAATCACATTAAATCGACCAAAAATGATGAATGCATTCAATGAGCAATTAATTTGGGACATGGGTGAAGTTACCGACAAACTTAAAAATGATCTTGAAGTAAGAGTTGTTGTCATTACTGGTGAAGGGAGAGGTTTTACTGCTGGCGCAGATTTAAGTGAGAGAGATTCTTCATGGACGGATACAAAGGATGCTTTGTTAAGAGGCTATCTTCCTTTCTTAAAAAATATTATTGATATGCCAAAACCTGTTATTGGAAGTATTAATGGTGCTGCAGCTGGTATTGGAGCAGCAGTTGCAATGGCATGTGATTTAAGAATAATGGCAAAGGATGCATACATTATGTCAGTTTTTAGTAACATTGCTTTGGTTCCAGACGGTGGATTAAGCTTCCTTTTAACTCGAGCTATTGGTTATAGCCGTGCTCTTGAATATGCAATTGAAGCAAAAAAAATATCAGCTGATGAATGTTTAAATTTAGGTATTGCTAATAAAGTTGTTGAATTAGATCAACTTCAAAAGGCAACAGTAGATTGGGCAGAACATCTAGCCAAAAGATCGCCTCAAGCGCTTGCTCATACAAAGAAACTCATGAGGGACTCAATTACTCAATCTTATGATGAAACATATAATGATGAAGCAGAAGCGCAACTATCTATTTTTGGTAATGAAGAAAATCTAGAGGGAGTTAAAGCTTTCTTTAATAAAAGGGAACCCAACTTCAAGTAATTAATTTATTTATTCCTGAAATAATAGCTTGGAAAGATGCTTTAACAGTATTACCGTCTATTCCTGCACCCCATTCATTTTTAGCTTTAGATGTTAATTCTATAAATGCAGCTGCTTTTGCATCAGCACCAGAAGTAACAGAATGTTGATAATAATCAGACACAGCAATTTCCACATTAAAATGTTGATTTATAGCTGAGACAAAAGCTTCTATAGGGCCACCACCAGCTCCTTCCATATCAACTAGTTTGTCTTCGACGTTAAGAGTAACTTTGATCTTATCTGAAGTATTACCTGAATCATCTTCTACTGAAGATAAAGAATAATTATTTAATTTAAATTTTCCTGGTACTTCCAAGTAATTTTTTTCAAAAACTTTCCAAATTTCTGATGACATGACCTCTTTGCCTGTTGTATCAGCTACTTTTTGAATTTTTTCACTTAAGTTAATTTGAAGACGTCTTGGCAGTGAAACCCCATGATCTTTTTCTAGAATAAAAGCTACACCCCCTTTGCCTGATTGAGAATTTATTCTAACTACAGCTTCATATGATCTACCAAGATCTGAAGGGTCTATTGGTAAATATGGCACTTCCCAAAAAGGCTCATTTGATTTTGATAAAGCATGCAACCCCTTTTTGATAGCGTCTTGATGAGATCCGGAAAAAGCAGTGAAGACAAGATCTCCAGCATAAGGGTGTCTAGGGTGAACAGGAAGCTGGTTACAGTATTCAACTTCTCTTATAACAGCATTGATGTCAGAAAATTCTAATTTTGGATCAACTCCCTGAGTTAGTAAATTTAAGGCAAGAGTAACAATGTCTACATTACCTGTTCTTTCTCCATTTCCAAATAAGGTGCCTTCAACCCTATCAGCCCCTGCCATCAATCCAAATTCTGTTGCTGCAACCGCTGTTCCACGATCGTTGTGAGGATGCAAAGAAAGTGAAATATTATCTCTTTGTATTAAGTTACTATTCATCCACTCTATTTGATCTCCATAGATATTAGGCGTGGACATCTCAACAGTTGCTGGCAAATTAATAATAATTTTTTCAGATGTAGCATCATTTAGAATTTCTACTACTGAGTCACAGACATCTGCGGCAAAGTCAAGTTCTGTGCCTGTGAAGCTTTCAGGAGAATATTCAAATATCCAGTCAGTTCCCTTATTTTCAAGGGCCAATTTTCTTACAAGATTAGCACCATCGGTTGCTATTTTTTTTATCCCTTCCTTGTCTTGATTAAATACAACTTTTCTTTGTAAAGTTGAGGTTGAGTTATAAAAATGGACTATAGCTTTAGAGACACCTTTTAATGATTCAAAAGTTCTTTCAATAATATGATCTCTTGCTTGAGATAATACTTGAATAGTGACATCTGATGGAATTTTCTTCTCTTCAATTAACCATCTTACAAATTCAAAATCAATTTTTGATGCTGAAGGGAAACCAACCTCAATTTCTTTAAAACCAAGATCGCATAACAACTTGAACATCCTTTTTTTTCTTTCATGACCCATTGGTTCAATTAAAGCCTGATTTCCGTCACGTAAGTCTACTGAGCACCATTTAGGGGCTGATTTAATTACCTTGTTTGGCCATTTTCTATCTTTGATAGCAATGGGTTCAAAAGGTTTGTATTTTTTGATTAAATCTTTCATGATTAAACTTGTGATGTTATCAAATAAATCCCAATATATTTTGTCAAAAATTGGTATTCCACTATACAAAGAAGCCAAAGGCTTAACATTTGATCATGAAATGCCAGTTCATTTCTTTCAAAAGGACAACATTCTAACACTTCATGCTAATCCTGTAGAAGAATATAACCAAAAAGAACAAAACTTACTTGAAGCCATCATTAATTCGATTTCTAACAATTCAAGAGAATCTTTTACAGGCCAGTTGGTTTGTCACCAAGGAAAACAGGCATTATTAAGCAAAGAAGTTGATAACTCTAATGACCTTAAAATAACAATAGCATTTCTTAATGTTGAAAGATTTTCATTTGATATAGATTATATTCAATCTCCATCTTTGTTAGATATGATCAAAGATACTGAGCTTAAAAAGAATCTCTGGTCAAAATTAAAACCTTTTCAAAAAGATTAGACGTAATGAACATTAGACTTTCGAGCCTAGATGATATTTCTGCAATTATTACTATCGAGCATGCAACCAATGAAACCCCTTGGACTAAGGAACAATTTATTTCTTCAATGGAGGCAGGACATTATTCAAATGTAATGGAATTAAAGAAGTCCGTTATTGGATTTTCAATATTTTCACTCATTGTCCCTGAAGCACATTTATTAAATATTGCATTACTCCATGAGCATCAAGGTAAGGGATTAGGTAGGAATTTATTAGAACATACTGTTTTTCAAAGCAAGACTCTTGGAGCAAAGATTCTATTTTTAGAGGTTAGGGTATCAAACAAGAAAGCTATAAGGTTTTATGAGGGCATGGGATTTGTTAAAGATGCTATAAGAGTAAATTATTATAGTGGCAAATCAAAAGAAGATGCTTTATTGATGAGCCTGAAACTCTAATTAAAGCGATTTCACCAATTGGGTTTCAATTACTGCTTCAGTATCTTTAGGAGAGAATCTTTTTACCACCTCTCCATCCTTGTTAACTAGGAACTTGGTGAAATTCCATTTAATTATTTCTGTACCTAAAATGCCAGGGGATTGATTCTTAAGGTGTTTAAAAAGAGGGCTAGTTTTTGGACCATTCACATCAATTTTATCAAACAGCTTAAAAGTAACATTGTAATTTAAGTTACAAAAAGCTTGGATTTCTTCATTGCTACCTGGTTCCTGTGCCCCAAACTGGTTGCAAGGAAACCCAAGCACTTCAAGGCCTTGATCTTTATATTTTTTATAGAGGCTTTCTAAATCTTTATATTGAGGTGTGAAACCACATTTGCTAGCAACATTGACTATAAGTAATATTTTGCCCTTATATTCACTCATTTCAACATTATTTAAGTTGTTGTCTTTAACATTAATGTCATAAAGTTCGCTCATAAGATCTCCTAAGATTTGAACAAATTATAAGGTATAAAGAAGATATAATCATTGAATAGTTATATTCGTTTATAGGGTTATTGTATGAAAATAAAATGGAGATCATTTTCTGCTTTATCTAAGCAAGAACTATATTCCATAATGCATTTGCGGCAACAAGTTTTTGTTGTAGAGCAAAATTGTCCCTTTATCGATGCAGATTTTGATGATGAGCATGGTGATCATCTACTGGGTTATCAAAATAATGAGTTGGTTGCATACCTTCGTTTAATTAAACCAGGCATTCAGTATCAAGGTCCGTCAATCGGCAGGGTGATTACGACAGAAAAAATTAGAGGACAGGGTATAGGAAAACTTATTACTTTGGAGGCTATGGATTTCAGTGCTCAAAAATATCCTGAAGAAGAGATTACTCTCTCATCTCAATATCGTTTGTTAAGTTTCTATGAAGATTTGGGGTTTGTTTCTCAAGGAGAGATTTATCTTGAAGATGACATTGATCATATAAAAATGACTTTTACCCCTCCAAAGGTAAAGGGAATTAAATCTTTAAAAAGATTTATTACCTTTCATCCATTGTTGATTTTGGGTTTTTCTTTAGCTCTTGGAATTATTGGCTTTAGTTTTATTAAAGAAGTTGATCTTGATCAGATAAATTGGATAGCCAAGATAGATGAAAGAGCAATCTCTAAAGCAAAATATGAGTCATATCTTAGTTCCATTGCCGAGTCACGAAAGATGGGGCTTGTTGATTCAGACCCTCAAAATATCCTTGAAAGAATGATAGATGAGGAATTACTTATTCAACGAGCAATTGACTTAGGGATGTTGGAACATGACTCTGAGATTAGAAGCATTATCATTCAAAAAATGATTAGTTCAATCATTGCTGAAACTAATAATTTAAGGTTTTCAAAACAGGATCTACAAGAATTCTTTTATGAAAATAAAGGTTTTTTCACTCCTAGCCCCAAACTCCATCTTCTCAAATTAAGTTTTTCTAGTATCAACAATGACAAAGCACAATTAGCAAGAGATTTTTTACTTGCAGGCAATCTTTTGGCTGCAAAAGAACTTGCAGAACCTGAGGTTATCAAATTACCAAATACTTTGTTGCCAGCAATCAAGGTAAGAGAATATATAGGCCCATTCCTTACACAAGAAGCTTTAAAGTTAGAGGAGGGTGAGGTGAGCGACTTAATTAACTTAGATGATCAAATACATCTTTTAATTGTTGTTAGGAAATTAATTCAAACTGCCCCAACTTTTGATGAGCTTTATGAAGAAATTGAATCAGAGTTTATCCGTAGTAAAGGAGAGGAGATGCTAGATAAATATCTAAGCGATCTTAGAAATTGGTATGATGTGATTAAGGCAGATGAGCTTTAAATTTTTTTTTTCTTGTATCCTATTGGCTAGTTGTTTTTTCTCTCTAGAAGCTCATAATCGCAGTGAATCGTATTCGAGGTTTACTTTTTTATCAGAAGATAATGGAGTTTCAGTGCAGGTGGTTGGCACTATAAAGCAGGATATTTTAAATAGATTAAATCCGACAACTCGTTTTATCTCTTTTCAAGATTTCGTAAGTTATTTAAATAACTCTATAGACCTTGGTCAGTCATGCAAACTTACAAATCCAGTAGATATCAATGAGAATCTGTCTTTGGGTATGATGAAGTTTTTCTGGTCCTTTGAATGCTCTTATATGCCAGAGAGAATCATGATTCCTTTATTTCAAGATTTTGGAATTACACATACTCATATTGCAAGAGGATCAGTTAACGGTGAAACAATTCCTGAATTTATGTTTTCAAATAATCGTGATGTTTGGTTTATTACCACTCCTGAAGGTCAAATCGTTGACTCAAATTCTTATTGGGGATATTTACGCTCTGGAATTGAGCATATTCTGAGCGGTTGGGATCATTTAACCTTTCTACTGGGATTATTATTATTATTTCAAGGTAGTTACTTAATTATTGCTATCACAGGCTTTACTATTGGACATAGCCTGACTTTGGGCTTAGGTGCTATGAATGTCTTGAGAGTTCATACAGAAATGGTGGAAATCTTAATAGGCTTTTCAATTTTGTTGCTGGCAATAGAAAAATTTTTTAAGCATGTATTTGAATTTGATCAACTTGTTAAAAATTTATTCTTTTCAATTTTAGTTCTAGCTCCTTTGGCGGTCTTTGGAACTATTGAACCAGTATTAATTTTAGGCTTAGCATTATTTTTAACTATATATTTAAGCCTAACTAACCATTACCCAACAAAATGGTTACCTTTGTTTATTACTGTTTTCTTTGGTTTGATTCATGGTTTAGGATTTGCTTCTTCAATTGCAGAAGTTGGCCTTCCTCAGGATAAGTTGTGGCAAATTATTTTAAGTTTTAATATCGGAGTTGAAATAGGCCAATTGGCAGTGGCCCTATTATTACTAGGTGTTCTTGTTATTTTTAAGAATAACTTTAATTATAAAGTCTTTTATAAAATACATAACCTTATGGGGGTTGTAGTTTTTTCAATGGGTACTTTTTGGTTTGTAAGTAGGGCTATAGGTGTATGAAAATTGCAATACCTCTCTCAATGTTGCCAGTAGATGAAATTCAATCTTTGGCAATAGCAGCAGATGAAATTGGGTATAATTTTCTTGCTGTATCAGATCATTTAATTCATCCGGAGAGATTTTCTGTTCGATACCCCTATACTGAAGATGGCAATGTTAGATGGGAGTCTGGTACTCATTGGCCTGATCCAATTAATGCTTTATCTTTTTTGGCTGGGGTTACTAAGAACATTCGCTTTTATACTAGTGTTTATGTTTTACCAGCTAGAAATCCTATGAGGGTGGCAAAGGAGATTGCAACGCTTGATGCTCTTTCTAATGGGAGGTTTGATTTAGGTATTGGTATGGGTTGGATGCCTGAAGAATTTGAAGCAGGAGGCCAAAATTTTAAACGCAGAGGCGTAAGAGCAGATGAGATGATAGAGGTTTTGAAGCTGTTGTGGACTGGGAAGATGGTTGATTTTCAAGGTGAATTCTTTAGATTTGATAAATTAGAGATGCTTCCTGCGCCTGTTAAAGATATTCCTATTTATGTGGGCGGATTTTCAGAGCCTGCTTTGAAGAGAGCAGCTAAACATGATGGTTGGATTTCTGACATGCATAGTTATGATGAATTAAAAGAGTTAATTGAAAGAGTGAATATTGAAAGACAGGAATTTACTAAAAATAATAATTTTGAATATATCTGTTTTAGTTGTTGGGATGCATTTAGTTTAGAAGGTTTTATTAAGATGAAAAATCTTGGTGTAACAACTATGACAACATATCCATGGATGTTGTATGGAGTTATGAATGAGGCTCCATTAAAAGAAAAGATAGATGCAATGGAAAAATTTTATAATGAAATAGTCGTTGAATTAGAATAAATATTTTTCATATATCTCCATCACTTTCCACTCTATAGAATTGCTATAATGAGACTATGAAAGTTGTCAGGCTGGTTAAAAAATCGGATTTTAAAAGTGTAGAGCATCTACTTCGTCACGCAGGTAAAGGGATGACGACAATGCCTAAATCTCCAAGCGAAATTAAAGAAAGAATTTCTTGGTCTGTGTCTTCACAATGCAAAAAATCTAGGAAGCCTGATCAGGATAGCTATTTATTTGTTTTAGAAGACAATGGAAGGATTATTGGTTTATCTGCAATTTATACTTCTATTTCGCTTAAAAAACCTTCAGTGTTTTTTAAGAAATCAATTTTTAAAGTTAAATCAAAATTTCTTAAATTTACTAAAGATTTAGATGTTTTAACTTTACATTTATGTAAGAAGCCATACTCAGAAATAGGTACTTTATTTTTAAAGCCAGCCTTTAGGGGTAAAGGGAGAGGAACTTTACTTTCATTTGCTAGATTTGTCTTTATGTCTACCCACCAAGAGCGTTTTGATCCAAAGGTTTTTGTTGAGATCAGAGGATTTAAAAACACAAAAAATGAATCTTATTTCTGGGATTCATTTAGCAGTACCTTCTTTAATCTAGATTTTTTTAAGGCAGACCAAATTAGTTATATTGATAATCACTTCATTTTTGAATCAATACCAAGCTTTCCTTTTATTATTGAACATATGCCAAAAAAAGTTCAAAGAGTTATTGGTAAACCTCACCCCAATGCAATGCCAGCTTATTCGTTATTAAGAAAACAGAATTTTCGTCTCAATGGCTTAATTGATGTTTTAGATGGTGGCCCCTGCCTAGAAACAAAAATTAATTCTATCCCTATAGTAAAATCTGCAAAATTATTGCCCATTGAGATCAAAAGAAACATTAATTTTGATTGTTTTGGTTTTATTTCTAATCCTTCTATTCAATCATTTGCAGTGGTTAAAGAAAATTATGCTTTTGATAAAGCCAAGAGGACTATATTCACTTCAGCCAAAACAGCAAAAGCATTAGGATTAAAGTCTGGTTCTTTGGTGCAGGTAAATTAATGCTTTTTTATAGAAATCATTGGGTTCCTGGAAAAGGAAAGGCCTTTAAATCTCTAAACCCATCAGATGGTGAAATAATCTGGGAAGGTAATTTTGCTAATAATATTCAACTTAAAGCAGCGGTTGTTTCAGCAAGTCAGGCTCATCCTGAATGGTCAAAAAAACCTTTTCATGACCGATTAAAAATTATTAAGAAATTTTATAACTTGCTTAAAAAGAATAAAGACATTGTTACTCAATTGATATCTATCGAGACCGGGAAAATCCCTTTTGATGCTGCCTCAGAAGTACGGGCTGCTTTAGCAAAGTTAAATAATTCTATCCATGCGTATAAAAAACGTACAGGATCAGAAGTAAATAATACTGGCGTTATAAAAGCAAGTTTACATCATGCATCACATGGAGTTTTATCGGTAATAGGCCCCTTTAATTTTCCATTGCATTTACCAAATGGTCATATTACTCCAGCATTGCTAGCTGGTAATACAATTGTATTTAAACCAAGTGAATCAACTCCAATGGTAGCAGAGTATATGATGCTTTTATGGGTGGAAGCAGGAATTCCAGAAGGAGTAATTAATTTAGTTCATGGAGGTAAAGACATAGTGCAAGCTCTTTGCAAGCACCCATTAAATCAAGGCATCTTGTTCACAGGAAGTTATAAAGTTGGTAAACAGTTAAATAAGATTATGGCTAATTTTCCTGAGAAAATTCTAGCTTTAGAGTTGGGCGGCAATAATCCTATAGTTGTTTGGTCAACTAGAAAGATTAATGCAGCTGTGGATCTTATATTTGAATCTGCATTTATCTCTTCGGGTCAACGATGCACCTGTGCTCGGCGATTAATTCTCCCTAATACAGCAAATGGTAAACAAATTCTTAATAAGTTAAAGAAAAAAATTCAATCTTTATCATTTAGAAAAAATTTAGATTTATATTATGGGCCGCTAATTTCTGAAGGAGCCACTCAAGGGTTTTTAGACTTTCAAGACAAATTGGTTGGAATGGGCGCAAAAATAATTCTTAAATCTAAAAAAGTTAAGAGGCATTTTAATCTCGTTACTCCTAGCTTGCTTAATATAACTAAGATGGAAAAATTACATGATGAAGAAAATTTTGGTCCCATGTTGCAAGTATCTTTTGTAGATTCTTTTGAACAAGCTATTGATAGCGCTAATAACACTAAATATGGACTTGCAGCTGGTTTAATATCAGACGATCAAACGCTCTTTAAAGTCTTTGTTCAAAGTATAAATGCGGGAGTAATAAATTTTAATTCTACTACGACTGGAGCATCAGGAGCTTTTCCTTTTGGTGGTACTGGCAGGAGTGGTAACCTAAGACCAGCAGGTTTTTATGCAGCTGATTATTGTGCTTGGCCAAAGGCATCAATGATTAAGAAACTATAAATGACTTATTCAGGTGAAATTAATTTTGATGGTCTGATTGGTCCAACTCATAATTATGGAGGTTTGTCTGAAGGTAACTTTGCTTCTCAAAAGCACCATAACCAAACCTCAAACCCAAAAGCTGCTGCTTTACAGGGATTAGAAAAAATGAGACTAATCATGGAGCAAGGTTTGCCTCAGGGATTTTTCTTGCCACATGAGAGACCCAATCTTGAAATATTAAGGATGTTTGGTTTTGCAGGTACTGATGAAGAAGTTTTTAACCAAGCAGGGAAACAATCTCCATCTTTATTGAAGAATGTTTATTCAGCATCATCAATGTGGGCAGCTAATGCAGCAACTTTCTCTCCAAGTATTGATAGTTATGATAAAAATATTCATATCACTCCAGCAAATTTAAATTCAATGTTTCATCGTTCAATTGAACCTGAATTCACTAAAAAACAACTTGAAATGATTTTTGGTGTAATCGCCAAAGTTCATGGTCCTGTAAGACATATTGCAGGTTATGGCGATGAGGGAGCAGCGAATCATTTAAGAGTGACTGCTCAACATTTAAAACCTGGGTTTCAAATTTTTATATATGGTAATTCAGCTTTTGTTAATAAAGAAAATATTGTTGCGCGGCAAGCAGAAGAGGTTTCTAAAGCAGTGGCCATGCAACATCAACTTGACCCAGATCGCACACTCTATCTAAGACAAAATAATGTAGCAATTGATTCAGGAAGTTTTCATAATGATATTGTAAGCCTTGCTAATGAAGAAGTATTTATTTTTCATCAAGAAGCTTTTGCTGATCGCCTAGAGGTTGAAAGGGTATTGCACCATTTAAAAGATCATGTAAAAGGGTTTCAATTTCTTGAAATTAAATCTGAAGATATTTCCTTAGAAGATCTAGTTTCAAGTTATTTACTAAATTCTCAATTAATTACAGTAGAAAATAATGAAATGTTAATGCTTCTCCCTGAAGAAGTTCAAAATCATTCTGATTGCATGATATGGCTTGATGAGATTAAGTCTTCTTCTCCAATTAAGCATATTGAATTTGTTGATATTCGCCAAAGCATGATGAATGGGGGTGGTCCCGCATGCCTAAGATTTAAAACAGTTGTCAATGATGAAGAATTTTCTCAGTTAAATGATAAGTTTCTACTAACCTCTCAAAAATTGATGGATTTACGAGCTTTAATTAATAAGTATTACCGAGATAAGTTAAATCCTAAAGATTTATTTGATATTGAATTAATGAATGAATCTTATCTTTTTTTAGATGAATTAACCCAATTATTAGATTTGGGTTCAATATATAGGTTTCAAAAAAATTAAAGTTATACTAGATAATCTTTAGAAGAAGGGAAGATCTTGCTGAAAAAAATAAAAGAGTTTTTTAGGGTAATAGGGGAATTGAAATACATGATTCCAGTATTGCGCTATAAATGGCCTGAACCTGATGATAATGCTTCTTTAGCTCATACCTTTCAAAGCTCAACAGAAAAATTTGGAGATCGTCCATTTGTGTATTTTGAAAATGAGTCATGGACGTATTCTGAAGCAAATAAATTGGCTAATAGTTTTGCCAGATATCTTTCCAAAACAGGCATTAAACATGGAGATAGGGTTGTGCTGTTTATGGAAAATCGTCCATATTTTGTAATCTCACTCCTTGCTTTAAATAAGTTAGGAGCTATTGGCGTTTTAATTAATACAAGCCTGACAGGAGATCCGTTGATTAATTGTATTAATTCTTCTGATTCCATTAAATGTATCGTTGGCGCTGAGCGGTCAAAGTCTTTAGAAGACGTGTTAAATAAAATTAATATTACCAAAAAAGATAATTTTTTATGGGTAGAAGATACTGAAGACTATACGCTACCGGAATGGGCCATCGATTTAAAAGATAGCTTGGATTTAAGTGATGACAAAAATTTAGAAGAAACTAATGAGGTTACAGCTAAAGATACAGCTTGTTATATATTTACTTCTGGAACTACTGGAGTACCAAAAGCTGCAATCTTGACTAATACAAAACTTGTTGCAGCTTCATTAAATATAACTATGGCTGGCTATCGAATTAATCATAAGGATTGTATGTATAACTGTTTACCTTTGTATCATTCAACCGGCTTAATGTTAGGCTTATGTGCAGCTATAAATGTTGGTGCTGCCTCATTTATTAAAAGAAAATTTTCTGCGTCTTCTTTTTGGGAAGAAGCGCATAAATTTAATACAACTGCATTTGTCTACATTGGAGAGTTGTGTAGATACCTTGCTAATCAAGAACCTTCTGAAGCAGAGCTCAATAACCCCATTACTAGGATGGTTGGTAATGGTCTGAGACCTGACGTATGGGACACTTTCAAAGATAGGTTTGATGTAGATAGAATTATAGAGATTTATGGTGCCAGCGAGGGAAATGCTTTATTCATGAATCTTTTTAATAAAGATAAAACAATAGGTATGACAAGTGCTGATGTTGCTTTACTTCAATACGACGTAGCAGAGGATGAAGTATTAAAAAATAAAGATGGGTTTTATAAAAAAGTATCTAATCAAAAACCGGGTTTATTGATTGTAAAAATTGGACCAAATGCAATTTTTAATGGTTATACCGATGCACAGGCCAGTGAAAAGAAAATTTTTCGAGATGTTTTTGAAGAAGGCGATGCTTGGTTTAATACCGGTGATTTAATTAAAACCGTTGATGTAGGATTTGCTTTAGGAAAAGAGCATTATCAGTTTATTGATAGAGTTGGAGATACTTTTAGATGGAGATCAGAAAATGTTTCAACCAATGAAGTAGGCGAAATATTAAATGGATATAAAGATGTAAACATGTCTAATGTCTATGGTGTTCAAGTTCCTGGCTGTGAAGGTCGCGCGGGCATGGTGGCTTTTAGTCTAGAAGATGCTGAGAATTTTAATTGGCAAGAATTTTCTGAATATGTAGAAAACAATCTTCCTAAGTATGCCCGCCCAGTGTTTATTAGAATTATTCAAGAAATGGATACGACAGGAACATTTAAGCTCAAGAAGAATGAATTGAGAGAAGAAGCATTTGATTTGAATACAGTCAACGATAAAGTCTATTGCTTAAAACCATCCTTAAGTACATATGAAGTACTTGACCAAGATTGGTTGCAAAAAATTAAAACTCAACAAGCAGGATATTAATTTTATGAATAGAGTTACTGAAATATTAAATGAGTTCAACGAGACATGTAAAAAAATGTCTTCTCAAGAACTTTGATAATGAAGAGTCTCAATCCAATACCAATAGGTGGGATTCCTGGGTCTCCCTATACTAGAAAAATGGTTTCTTTAATGCGTTATCGCAGGATTCCTTATGCAATTGAATGGGGTGATCCTAGGGAGTTTATTAAAAAGTTTGATGTCGAAGAGCCTAAGCCAGTTTTGCTTCCTGTAATGATTTTTGACGTGGATGGTGAGAAGAAAGCTATTACAGATTCAACTCCAATTATTCATCATTTAGAAAATGAATTCCCTGCAAGAGGCGTTATTCCCCCTGATCCAAAGTTAGCTTTTTTAAACTATGTACTTGAAGATTTTGGAGATGAGTGGGTAACAAAATATATGTTTCATTATCGGTGGCATTTTGAAAAAGATGTAGATAAAGCTGGAACTATTTTGCCATTTCTTCATAACGTGAGTTTAGATGATAAAGAGCATCAAGTTTTTAAAAATAATGTTTCAGACTGGCAAATTAGTCGCTTGTGGGTTATTGGTTCAAATGAAAAAACAGCACCTATAATTGAGGCTAGTTATAAAAGATTTCTTAAACAATTTGAGCAGTGTTTGAGATTGCAACCATTTTTGCTTGGGAGCCGTCCATCGTCAGCAGATTATGCAATATACGGTCAGTTAACCCAGTTAATTGGTTTTGATCCAACATCTAGAGCAATTGCGCATGATATATCTCCTCGTGTTATCTCATGGCTCGATCTTATGGAAGATATGAGCGGGTTAGAGCCTAAAGACAGTGACTGGATTTCATTTGTTGAAGTGCAAAATAGTTTATCTGATATTTTTAAAGAGATAGGAAGGGTTTATTTGCCTGCTCTGTTAGCAAATGCCCAAGCAGTTGCAAATAAAGAACAAACTTGGACAACTCAAATTGATGGTGCGAAATGGGAACAAAGAAGTTTTCCTTATCAAGCCAAATGTTTAAATTGGATTAATGAAGAGTTTCATAATTTAAATAAAAACGCACAACAACAGATCATGAACTTTTTTAAAAAAACAGGATGTGAAGAGTTAATTATCAAAGGATAAAAAAATGAAAATATTAAGAACCCCTGATGAAAGATTCAATAATTTAAAGGAATACCCTTTTGATCCTCATTACACAACTATAAAAACTCATGATGGATCAGATTTACGTATACACCACCTTGATGAGGGTCCCAAAGATGGACCCATTTTATTGGCAATGCATGGCCAGCCCGTATGGAGTTATTTGTACTCAAGAATGATTCCATTCTTAACTAAAGCTGGTATTAGGGTGATTGCACCTGACTTACCAGGTTATGGAAAATCAGATAAGCCTGCAACTAGAGAGGATTACAGCTATCAAAGACAAGTTGATTGGATGGGCCAGTGGTTGACAGAGAATGATTTT
>Ga0257112_10000567_pt1 | contig 14679 bp, 10 predicted proteins | sample LP_taG_5_FD_191565 | JGI IMG/M metagenome (GOLD analysis project Ga0257112, IMG submission 191565) | Marine microbial communities from Northeast Subartic Pacific Ocean, Canada - LP_J_2015_P26_1000m | ecosystem: Environmental > Aquatic > Marine > Oceanic | place: Canada: Northeast Subartic...
CGGAGGCCTATTATTAGTTGCTTTGAAGATTCCTCCGAGCAGGATCGGAAAGTATTCAAAGCTTATACCAGTGCGTTCTTCAATTTCGGGAAGTACCTGGTGGCAGAAGTAGGTGTTCGGACTACCAAAATCAAAATGAAATTCAACTTTCACTGACATATTTAAACACTCTCCCTTTTAGAAACACATTTATTAAAGCGGCTTGAGATGCAGGTTTCGTAGCTATTTTGGTGTTACCACTTTTCCCTGAAAGGGCGCAAATCGATTTCATGAGACCAGGCATCTGGGGTTTGATTATGCAGTGTCCAGTAAGCTTCTCCCACTGACTCAGGATTCATTAAAGTATGTGGCGGTAATCCATCAGGATCTATTCCTCGGTCACGATACCTTTCTTTAACGAAGGCCGTGTCTACTCCAGCGTCTATAATCAGATGGGCAACATGAATACCTTCTGGCCCAAGTTCCCGAGCCATGCTTTGTGCAAGCCCACGTAAGGCGAACTTAGCACTGGCAAAAGCCGCAAAGCCACTTCCCCCGCGCAGACTAGCGGTGGCGCCAGTAAAGAATATCGAGCCCTTACCGCGCGGCACCATGTACTTGGCAGCCTCCCTACCGGTGAGAAAGCCTGTTAAGCAAGCCATTAGCCAGACCTTGTAGAAAACACGATGGGTAGTATCCCGAATCGGGAAATTCACATTGCCACCGGGATTAGAGATGACAACTTCCATTGGGCCAATGTCACTTTCTATGGCAGCGAAGCGTTCCTCGATCTGGGTTTCCTCGCGCGCATCCAGAGTATAGGCATAAGCTTCACCGCCGGCTTCTGTAATCTCTTTGGCCAGGCCCGCAGATTTATCACCGTTTCGACGACCGAGACAGATTGTGTACCCACCTGCTGCAAAACGGCGAGCGATGGCGGCACCGATGTAATCACCAGCTCCGACCACTAGGCATACTGGATTCGACATCTATTTCAGCGGTTTTTGAAATTTCAGGGTCATGCGGTCACTTTCACCAATTTTCGAATATTTTTCCCGTTCCTGATCGCCCAGTTGGTACGTAGGTGGCAGGGACCACACGCCTTCTGGGTATTTGGTAAGGTCCTTCGGGTTGGCATTGATTTCCGACGAGGCTACAAACTCAAATCCAGCCTTCATCGCTATTTCTTTTACATATTGTTCCGTCACATAACCTGTTGTTTCCATTACTTGCATGCTGGAGCCTGGCAATGCGCGGTGCTCGACTACACCGAGAATGCCTCCGGGTTTTAATGCTGCATAGAAAGTCTCGAAGTATTCGAGTTCCTGGCCCACCATTATCCAGTTATGAACATTCCTATATGTCATCGCGAGATCAGCAGTTTCAGGAGGTGCAATTACTACTTCATGTGGAGGATCAATGTGTCTAACAGTTATCTTTCCATAGATTTCGGGTGAGTTGGTAATTTTTTCTTCGAATCCCTGGAGGCTGCCAGCAGCATAAGGGAGTGATGAGTTGGGGGAGAAATGAGCTACATACAACTTACCTTCTCCAGCAAGATATGGCGCTATAATTTCTGTATACCAGCCTCCTGCAGGAAGAATTTCAACTGCCGTCATATCTTTCTCGAGCCCAAAAAAAGCTAAGGTTTCTGCTGGATGTCTGTAATCATTTCTTGCACGATTCTGTTCACTTCGGTGATGGCCATTTGCTAGGGCTTCTAGTGTTAGCTTGACCTCTCTGTGGTGATCAGCAACTAATGAGTTAGGAATAAGCAATCCGAGTGCAGTTAGAAAAGCTAAGAGATATTTTTGAATAATCATAATTATTATCCGGGGTTAGTTTCGTACGTATTTAGTGACTTTTCGATCGCCAACAGATGCTCCCCAAATTACACCATTGTCATCGACAGCAATTCCTTCAGGGAAACTAGTACCATCATGGGGGTTGGGATCGGGAATAAAGTCAATTATATCGCCATTGAGAGTACCCACATAGATACCACGGTGCCAACCAGGGTTATAGCCATACTGGCCTTCAGCTTGGCGCGACTCTGAATCGACGACATATAGCATGTCGTCATGAATCCTTACCCCGCTGGGACGGCCGAAGTGAGCCCAGATAGCTAGTAATTCTCCTTCAGGAGAGAGTATCTGCAAACGGTTATTTGTGCGATCTCCTACGTAGATTTTTCCTTCGGAATCAACAGCTACGGAGTGTGGTCCCTCGAACTGCAGTGGCCCATAACCTTTCTCGCCCCATGCCTCGATGAATTCTCCTTCCGCGGTCAGGTGTACGATTCGACGATTCGACTCAGGATTGATATGCCCATCAACAATATAAAGAGTGCCGTCTGGCCCTATTGATAGATCTGAAGGTTCGTCAAACAGGGTTGGGCTATCTCCGCGAATTCCCGGTTGACCTAGTTCAATTAGGATTTCACCTTCTTGATTAAACTTAAAGATTTGATTTCCTTTCTCGCCGTCTACCACACCTGCGTCGATAACCCAAAGATTATCGTCATCATCGACGATTATACCGTGGGGCCATACAAACATTCCTGCTCCAAAGCTAGTCAAAATCTCTCCTTCAGGATTGAACTTTAAAATGGGGTCTACATTCGATTCTAGGCATGCTCCTTGATTTCCTCCACAGCGTTCGAATACCCAGATGTTTCCTTGGGAATCGACGTCTATAGCATTGCCTGATCCCATTTCGCGACCGTCTGGCATTTGTACGAGATCTTCGTATATCGTGTAGTTATTCGGATATTCGGGTAGCACGGTGTTTTGCTGCGCGATCCCGTTTTGGAGGAACAAGCTGGTAATTGAGAAAAATAATAAGATTTCTATTCTTCTGGTGCGCATTGAGATTTCCTCAGTCATTCATCGTTGTGTTGATGTAGTAGATTAAAACCTAGACTTCATTGCAAATACAAGAGTCAAACAGGAGGCTAATTCAGCTTATATCTGAAACAGCCTGTTGATCTTTATTGCCCAACCCTGATTGCGTAATTCGAAACTGTCAGGCCGATCAAAAGGGTTGGTATCGCGATCATCGCTATAAACGACGAACAACTCGCTGCCTGGTGCCCACTCCCAACGAAAGCGGAAATTAGTACTTAAGGAACTTTGACTTGAATTATATTGTACAAGGCCACCGACATACATCCGCGGTGACAAAGTGTAGGTAATGCGCAATCTGCCAAGTTCAGTCCTGAAACCTCCTTCTGGAAGCTCCACGCGGTTAATGGAATAGCTGGGTTCGAGGGAGAGCTGCGGCGATAATTCGATGCGACCGCTGCTGATTCCAATAGAGGTATTTTTCCCGCTCCAGAAGTCACCGATTCTAAGAGAGAGCGCTCCACTTACCTTTCTCTGCGTGCCTAACCTGTAGGATGTCTGGTAACTTGTGAAATCATATTTCCCAGGCTGCAGGGTGACACCGTTGGCGATATTGAATGGTCGAGTTAGCATTTCGAAATCGTCGCTAACGGACACGGTGAATTGATCGCTGCTCTCAAACTCAGTGGTGAAGCTGAGTCCGTGCTGGCGAGTCTCCAGTTTGTCAGTGCTTGCTGACCAGTAGGATTTTGTATTTGCCTGCAGGATGAAGCGACGTATCGATTCAATGGACGCAGGCCGTGGACTGAAACGTGCCGATCCCGAGTACTGTTTGAAATTGTCCCGCCGCTTGAAACCGATCTCGGGGTTGAAGTTGTCCTCGACTACCAGGTAACCCGAAGTAAAACCGTAGCGGTCACCGTTGTAGTCGAAATTAGCCATATAACTCTTGTCCTCGCCTTTGAGATCGGGGCTGTCCGTCTTGGCAACGTAAGTATCGATAGAGAAGTCATCGAGAAAGTCGAATGAGCCATCGATGCCATACAGTTGGTTTGATCCTTCGCCAACCAGGGATTCGGACCTTTCGGTGAATAACATTCCTACAGTGCTGCGGGACAGAACATCCCGTTTAATACGAATCACTGAAAAATCATTGGCTTCAATGTTGGCAGAATTAACAGCATCGGTGCCGATGTTTAGCGCACCGATATCGAAGTCACCAATCTTTCCTGTCACCCGTGCTCCGGCTTCGATGGGTACAATCTGTCCCTTTTCCAGTCCGATTCGCCGACTGAAAAACATGGTAGGAACATCGAGGGAGCGAGGTTGTGAGAAATCGAAGTTACCCTCACCTTCAAGGAAGAATTCCCGTTTCTCGGGATAGAAAAGATTAAAGCGGGTTAAATTAACCTGACGCTCATCAACCTCAACCTGAGCGAAGTCTGTGTTGTAAGTAAAATCAGCAGTCAGGTTATTAGTAATACCAAGTTTAACGTCAACCCCTAATTCCTCTTTGCTTAGATTACTAATTGGCGGTGCAGCCAAACGATTTGTTGTAACCGTTCCTAGGCCATATGGCTTAATTTCAAGATTAAAATTGCGAGGCGGCACCTCCAGTTCGTTTAAGGTTCCGGCTTCAGAGATTCGCCACATACCAGCGACCAGGCTGTTGCCAAGCGCAGCTGAGATCGGCAACTCTGTTAGGTAAGAAGCTTCACTGAGGCGTCGAATAATTCGTCTGAACTGTATTCCCCAAGTTTGCTCCGAGCCCGGCTCGTAGCGCAGAGAACGAAACGGGATCTCCATTTCGACAGTCCAGCCACCATCGAATCGACCTACTCGTGAATCCCACACGATATTCCAGTCGAAATTTACGCCGCGACCTCGATCTCCTTCATTGGAAATGGCGAAATCGGAGAAGCCTCCTATCGGTGTTACCAGGAAGGCGGCGCCGTTGCGTCGGTCGAGATAAGTATCGAGCATCACCGAGAATGAATCATTAGTTCTTAATTGAAAAGTGTCACGGCGCATCTCGTTGGCAACCCAGTCGACCTCAGGAACCGATTCATAATTGCGTGCAGCAACGTAGAGATTGTCGTCATCGAAGAAGACCCAGGCTTCCGTCCTCTCGCTGGCGGGTGCGCCCTCGTCTGGAATTTGCTGAATGAAATCGGAGATTGGTGTAAGTTCCCGGTACACCGCCTCATCTAGATTACCGTCTATGTTTACTGCACCGTCATACCGGGTTGCCCGAACCGAGAGTCTGCCCTCGGCATCGCGACCGACTACAACTTCTTGTGCCAGTGCGCTGCTTACATTTAATAGGAGGGCGGTGAGAATACCCAGACTGAGTATAGGCAATGGGCACGTATTTAATTTATGACCCAAGGAAATCGTTAAGTCACTAATAGTTGAGTTCAGAATAAGCTATCTCTTAGTTTGCAGATTTTACAAATTTTAGCGTCATGCGATCGCTTTCACCGATGGCGGAATACTTTTCCCGATCAGCATTTCCGAGGCGGTAATTTGGAGGTAGGGTCCACACACCTTCAGGGTGATCTTTTGTGTCTCTTATGTTGGCATTGATTTCTGATGATTCAATAAATTCGAATCCGGCAGAGTCGGCAAGTTGTCTGACATAGGCTTCGCTAACATAACCCGAATCAATCATATGCTGTTTGTCGGCATTATCAGGTGCTCTATGTTCAACTACGCCGAGAATGCCGCCAGGTTTTAGGTTGGTGTAAAACGCATTAAAGAATTCCTGTTCAAGACCCCTAGCCATCCAGTTGTGAACATTGCGAAAAGTGAGTGCAATATCGGCTCCTTCTTCTGGGCCAACCGCTGTCTCAAGGGGCGGGTGTAAATGGCGTATGACGGCTCTGCCATAGAGGTCTGGGTTAGCAGTTAGTTTCGCCTCAAAATTTTCTAGGTTTCGTCTTTGAAAGGTATTTGTCGAATTGGGTGAGAAATGAGCGCCGTAGTATCGGCCATGGTCTCGCATATAAGGAGCTAGAATCTCGGTGTACCAGGCTCCTGATGGGCCTATCTCGATAAGGGTCATGCTCGGTTCTAGGCCGAAAAACTCCAGTGTCTCTTCTGGGTGGCGCCACTCGTTACGAGCGATGTTTGCCTCGCTGCGGTGACCGCCTATCATGATCTTTTCGAGAGTGAGTTGGGAGTCTTCATGATTATCCGCAACTGCGTGTGTCCAGCCAATCAAAGATAAAAAACAAGGGAAAAACAAATGAAATGCTTTTTTCATAACGTGAACTCTACAGACTCAAGCCACCGAAACGCAGCAGGGGCAATTAGCTGAACCGCTCAACAATACAGACTCTGCGGCGGCGGCATTCTCTGCTGCGGTGCGCTGACGGGCTACAAATGCGCCAGAATCTATTTCTGGAGCCAAGGGTTCATTTGATTGAACGGTTTGCTGGCCGTGATAGCCAGTGTAGATCTGGAAACGGTGGGCATTGATATCAGACCGGATCAGGATGGAATTGTCATTCAGCACTTCGACGTTTTGAATCGGCGACCCATCTGCAAGCACGAACACATCGTTGACATTGGGTAAGCCTGTTACACGCCACGAAGTTTCCTCACCTACGCGATTTCGATCGGCGGCATAGGTGCCTACGTTCAGCACCCCACTTTCTTTATCGTTCCAGGCCTGGTCAACTCCTAGCGCTGGAAAGTCTATACCTTCGACGGTAGGTGCAGCATATTTATCAAGGTGTTTCACCTTAAAAGCATCGACCCAGTTGCCCTCGGTGATTTCGGTGATCATCATCTGAGCCGAGCCCTGACCCCGAGGCCAAGGTTCGCCGTTATTGAACCACCAGCCAAACTTATCCATGTCTTCGCCAAACCACCTGGGTTCCGAATAACGCTCTGCGGCTGCACTAAGGCGGGCAACCGCGGTATGGTCGCCAAGTGCCTTGGCGAGCACTAGGCCTTGAGCACTGGGTTGAATTGCTCGCTTGGGATCACGCCAGCCTAGGGTATTTGCCAAGGTATCGTAGATCTGGGTGGCTATTTCCGGTGATTGCGGCATTAGGTAAAACGCTACGCCAGCGCCAGCGCCAACTCCTGGAAAATTTACCTTAAAATCGGCCAAAGGATCGTAATACAAGGTAATCGATTCGATTTGATTCTGTCCGTTGATGCTCATGTAGTTATCTTTCATGAACTCGATCCAATTTTCAAAAGCACCGTGAGCATTAGATACACCGAGTTGATCAGAGAGATAAATGCCTAATCCGGCGGATGAGTTACAGATAGGCCAGATCTTAGTGTTTTCACATTGGGGTCCTTCGGGGTGATCTGTATATTGTCTGTGTAAATGTTCGACAATCCTGGGTTGAGTCCATTCGAACTGCTCGTTCTGGTATCCAGCGATCATCCATGGCTGTTCCCATTTTTCGTCTCCGGAAACATATTTGTAAATTGATAGGAGGAGATTTAACCAGCCGCGGAAGAATAGATTCCCGTCGGCGCCTATAGGATCAGGTTGCAGTCCCCAAGGCTCGACTCCGTTAGCAGTCCAGCCAGGACGATCATAATTTCCGCGAACACGTTCTGGCCATGCCTGAAAGCCTGGTGCCAACTGTGGGTAGTCTGCGTAGTTATTCCTATTGGGACTTGGACCTATAAATGTATTCCAATCGATAGCGGCCCAGTAGGCTGTATGCCTGGTGGCCAGTTCGTCCATAATACGTGTGTAGACTTCTCGCCAGGCTGGAGTCTGGTCGGCCATGAGCATTACGGCGTAGCTTGAATCTGCAAGATCAAAGCGAGGGTAGCTCAACATTGGAGCGCTAGAGTATTGGTCCCACCAAGGATGCGGACCCTTACCATCATAATCCCAATTGACTTCATCTCGGGGCAGACCGATCCCCCATGGGAGCTCTTCTTCCCCCGTATAGCTCCAGTCATCAGGGAAAGTTGCTTTCTGCCAGAGAAATCTAAGCCAACCTTTGGTGCGTTCATTGTGCTGAGGATAAAAACTGGGTACCTGTGAGTGGGTAATACTCGACATCGAGGGAGCCGTAGAGGGAGTTGCACATGATGTCAAAGCTGCAGCGCCGCCAGCCAAAGCCGTTGCTTTCAGGAAATTTCGCTTGGAATTGTTTACAGTGGTATTCACGCTGGTCCCTCATGGGTAATTCAGAATATAAATAGAAAATTACCATGGATTGCTGGCAGTCTCTACCTGCAAAGGAAACAAAGCGTTACACCCCAGCAGGGTTGCGATAGGCTGGAGGCTTACCAGGTTAACGAAACTTTGCATATGGACGTCTCGTTGTTTCGCCAGGAAGCAGGTAAGACAAACCTTGAATATGACAAGTAACAGCCCTGAAACAGAACTTGAACGAAAGCTTCGACAGGCCGAAACCGAGAAAACCGGCAGTTACGAGAAGCGCACCGAACATCTCAATGCTGAAGGCAAAGCGGTTTTTGTTAATCGATTAATCTTGGAAGATTCCCCCTACCTTTTGCAACACGCACATAATCCTGTGAATTGGTGGGCGTGGGGGTCTGAAGCTTTTGAGGCGGCACGAGCCGAGCACAAGCCAATTTTCCTGTCTATTGGCTACTCTACCTGTCACTGGTGTCATGTCATGGAAGTGGAAAGCTTCGACAACGTCGAAATAGCCAAACTACTCAATAACCACTTTATCAGTATCAAGATAGACCGGGAACAGTTTCCCGATGTGGATGAAATTTACATGACCGGTGTGCAAATTATCTCAGGGCAGGGTGGTTGGCCTATGTCCAACTTCTTATTGCCTGATGGCAAGCCATTTTTCGCTGCCACCTACTTCCCGCCTCCCACTTTCATGAAACTGCTGCTTCAGATTGTAGAAGCATGGCAGGACAAGTACCCGGAGCTGGAGAAAAGTGCGAACGACATCAGCGATGCTATTAATCGTATATTGAGCGTTAGGACTGAGGCAGTAACACTGGATAACAAGATTACGAAAACAGTTGCCCAGGCCCTATTTCAGCGTGAAGATCGTAGCCTGGGCGGGTTGGTTGGTGCGCCCAAGTTTCCTCAAGAACCCTTGTTGTTGTTTATGATGGATCGGGCTCGTCGAGCGCGCGATGTAAACGCTATGGGCTTTGTGTGCAGGGCACTTGATGCCATGGCTTGTGGCGGGATCTACGATCAGGTGGCGGGAGGGTTTCATCGTTACAGCGTGGATGAGCAATGGTTGGTGCCGCACTTCGAAAAAATGCTCTACAACCAGTCCCAATTGGGGCTGGTTTATCTTGAGGCTTTCCAACTTACAGGTAATCCATTCTTCAGTCGAGTCTGTAAGCAAACCCTGGATTATGTGCTCCGCGACATGCAGCTGCCAGAAGGTGGCTTTTTCTCTGCTACCGATGCCGATAGCGAGGGTGCCGAAGGCGTATTCTTTCTATGGACAATAGCTGAGCTTGAAGAAGAGCTGGATAAAGAAGAAATCGACCTAGCCCTCTCTGTATTTGACGTAACAGAGCGTGGTAATTTCGAAAAATCGAATATCCTTAACCTTTCCAAACCTCTTTTAGGACAAAGAGGCGACCGGGCGACTGATTTTATTGAAAGACTCGATATCATTCTTGAAAAACTTTACTCGGCCAGGGAACGACGTATCCACCCCTTTAGGGATGACAAGCTCATCGTCGGTTGGACGGGTGCAATGATTTCAACGCTTGCCCAGGCAGGGTTCTCTTGCATGAATTGCGAATGGAAAGATGCAGCAGAGAGAGCCGCACAAATGGTTTATGAGCACAACGTTAGGCGCGACGGAATGCTCAATCGTGTATATCTTAACGGGGCCACGTCAATCGGAGGACAGCTTGAAGATTTCGCTAACTTTATCCAAGCTCTGCTCATTCTCTTTAATGTGACTGGCAAGCAAAAATATCTCTCGCAAGCAGTCAGTTTAATGGATACAACAGTTCAAGAATTTTGGGATGACAAGGAAGATGGTTTCTTTCTAGGCCCTCACGATCAGGCCGGGCCTCAGCTTACTAGGTCTCGCAATGCCAGCGATGGTGCAACGATTTCTGCAATAGCTACAACATTGGATTGTCTGTTGCGGCTTCTGCGATGCAGCGCCTTATGCGATGAAACACATAGCGAGCTTTATTACAGAGAGTACATAGATACTAGCCTGACTTCATTGGCCGGGCAAATTAATGAAAACTCCATGAGCCACACCAGTTTATTGCGAGTGATTGATGAGTATAAATCCGGCTGTACCGATCCAATCCAATATGCAGGCAACGGGCTAGCGAAAATCGTAACACGAAAAACTTCCAGCGCTTCAGAAGACAAAATCGTCGTGGAAATTACCGCTTGTCTCGAAGACGGGTGGCATATTACCGCTGCTGGGCTACCAACCGGCAGTTATGTGGCATTAAAACTCAAAATGGCCGAAAAGGAGCTTTGCTGGGAGGAGCATGAGGTGACTTATCCTTCAGGAACGGTCAGCTTAATGTTAAACCAAGATAAAATAGAGATTTATGAAAACAACTTCACAGTCTCCGCAATTCTTGTGCGTACAGAAAAGCCAGAGGATGTGTTGTCATCTAGTGTGAGCTTTGAATTGACCCTGCAGCTTTGTGATAAAAATAATTGTCTGCTACCTGAAACCCTGCAATTCGTAATCTAGTCGGTAAAGCTCACTTTTTCGAAATCAAAGGCCAGGGACGTTTGGAGTTGGTCACGTGCTGTGGCTCGTTCATCTTCTGTTTTCCCGAATACTGATTCGAAAAAACTTAACACGGCTATCTGGGTAATCAATTGTTGTTGGCCAGGATGGGAAGCTTCTAGAGCAGGCATTTTTTCACAGACATCAGGGGCTTCGGGATTAGCAACTACGCCTTCTGCCTCGGTGCCTAGGGCCAGAAACATATCATCTGGATTTTGATCAAGCACCGCAAGGATCGCTTGACAGCCGATGTTGTCAGGGTTATTCATGAAACGAAATAAGGGATCAGAAAGACCGATGAAACCCAGATGTGAACCACCTTCAATAGTTATCAACATGCCGTTTTCAATTCGTTCTGGAATAATCGCCGCATTGTATTTATGGTCGATAAGTGCGTCGGAAGTACCCGCTATCATCAGGAATGGAATATCCGAGGTTGTATAGAAATACTCCGTAAACATGGCGCTTGGACCTGCTATAGACACAGCCGCTTTTATACGAGGGTCCCGCCAACGTGGGTGGTAAGTCGTTAGTGTCGTCGTCAATCCGCCTAATGATAGCCCGGTAAGACCGATGCGATTGATATCAATAAGCCCTTCAAAAGGTTTTTCGTTATCTTCTAAGGCAATGACTGAATCTATTAAAAAGGAAACGTCTGCGGGTTGATTCACCACGTCTGTCGCATTGGCGCCGCCCGGTGTGCCTCCATTAGTGAGTGGATAGTCAGTGGCTGCAATTATGTAACCATGACTGGCAAGATTCTCCAGCATGTAAGTCATTTCTGTGCGACTGGACATGATACCGTGGCTATGAATGATAAGAGGGTGAGAGCCTCCCGTGTTTTCTGGATACCACACCGTAGTGGGAAAGGTCCTGTTGGGACTGCCAGGATTACCTCGATTATCGTCCGTGGGCCTAGTTTCATCGACAAATATAAACTCGTTCTGACCCACAGGAAGTGGTCCAGGTCCAAGCCAATTGGCGCTTGCGGAGGTCACTGCAGGCAGCTGGGGACCCGTCGCCAAATAGATGACTAGAACTAGCATTCCCAGAGTTATGGTCAGGCCTGCCAATCCTTTTAGAATTCTTCGCAAAGTGAAAATCTCCCGCAATGGTCAACTAAGAACATCTAGTGTAATAGGGCTTTAGCAACCTAAAGTAAAAGATAGCCGCCACCAGATTAAATGAAGGTATAGCTATTAGTAAAGATTGTTGAATACCACTGCCACCCCCAAAAAAAGAATCATTCAGTAGCGCCACTATCGGTGAGCCAAATGCTAAGCCGATTAGGCTTATAACGAGGAGGTAAAAAGCAGACAGCGTACCTCTCATACGGTTAGGAGTAGTCTCTTGTAACATTGCAGCGGCAGCAGGGATAGGCGCCACCATAAAGCTATAACTCAAGGCAAAAAATACAAGCGCATTAAAAGCATTTTCTTCAGTAGCGAAGAGTGTGGCGAACGGGATGGACAATATGGCACAAATTAGGCAAAAAATAGCTTTTCCTCCTACAAAGCGGATGGAAAATCTGTCACTTAACCAACCTCCTACTATCAAACCCAGTGAGCCTCCAAGGATCAAGGCAAAGCCAATATTAAAGCCAGCTTCGCTCAGCGACCAGCCATGTATCCTCATAAAATACACTGCAACCCACGAGTTAATTCCTACCAATCCAAGGTTACTGCACCCCACAGCTAGATGATGAGGTAAATAAAAATCTAGGTTTTTTACAAAAAAGCTCTTCACTTCTTGAATTGGAATCGAGTTATTACCATGAAAACTTGATTTTTCTTGAATGATCATTCTGTCGGGTTCTCTTATGAGAGAAGTAAGCATAGCTATGAGCAAACCAGGCAGGCCGACCAGAATAAAAACCCACTGCCACCCCGAGAGAAAATCAACACCTAATAATGATATGTTGCCCTGGCTCTCTCCGGTAACGAATGAAATAATTGTGCCACCTATTATCAATGCCAGACCCGCTCCCACAGCGGTGCCCATGTTAAAGACACCCATCGCAAAACCTAATTTTTTCGGAGGGAAACTATCTGCCAGTATCGAGTAAGCAGCCGGTGCTAAAGACGCCTCGCCAATACCGACCCCAATCCTTGCAAGGAAAAGTTGCATGTAATTTTGGGCTAATCCACACATGGCGGTCATCAGGCTCCAGAGTGTTATGCCCACTGTAATTATTTTCTTCCTTGACCAGATATCAACCAATCTGCCTATCGGTATACCTACCAAACAATAGAAAATCACAAAAGCGGGGCCCAGCAACAGGCTCACCTGGGTATCCGAGATCTGAAAATCTGCTTTAATAGGCTCTACAAGTAAATTGATTATTTGTCTGTCTACAAAAGATGATATATACGCCAGAAACAGAATACTCAAGGTTGACCACGCGACCACAGGTGCCGGGAAATTCGATTCTGCTTTTTCTTGCATGACGATTCCTGTCGAATAGTTAAACGGGTTTGCACCGAAGTTTCGGCGAGTTTTCACGGTGTGATCATACTACAATAGGGCTAGCAGACCTCTTTTTGAACATTAATTGATTAGGTTGGCCATATTTCAAAAAAGAGGCATACTCCCTACATGAAAATAATAACAATTGTTTCCCAGGCCCTGGGCCTGGTCGTTCTTGTTCCCGTAATCGTTGTTATTACTCTTTGGTTAGATGCTCGCAATGATGATGGCCCTTCGGTCGTCTTCCGCGGCGGAATATTTAGTTCAGGAGAACTGTATCAAGGCCCCGAACCAGATTGGAGCTTTACAGATGATATTCGCTTGGTTGAGTTGCAGCTCAATGAGGCACAGGATTCCAGAACGACTTTAATCATCGCAAGCAACGGAAGAATTTTTGTGACCTGTGATTTCATGGGCTCCACGGTTGGTCGACTTTGGAAGCGTTGGGCTGTGCACGCGGTAGAAGGCAATGGTGCTGCCGAACTGCGAATTGGCGATACTCGATATGAACGCACACTTAAGCGTTTAACAGATGGTCCTGAGATAGATTGGGTAATCGAGAAGAAGATTCGAAAATATGGTTCGCTTATTAATCGCGAACTCATTGCCTCCGGAGAGATTTGGGTGTTTGAAATCGCACCACGGGTTTAATTACAAGGGCTGATTCGAATTGATAGCTTATTTCTGTAATAGATCTTTAAAGTAAGCAGGTACCACATCTGTTGCACGACCGTAAACATTGTCATCGAAGACAGACTCGGTTTCCTCTAGGTTGATCTCCACTGTGTAGGCTTTTCCTGATTTGGCTATCTGATAAAAGCTGGAGGCCGGATACACGTTGCCAGACGTCCCTATGGCAATAAACAGGTCGCAGCTCTCTAGGGCTCTGTTTATCTCGTTCATGTGGAAGGGCATCTCTCCAAACCAAACAATATGGGGGCGCAGATTTCCCAGCGTACCACAGCACTGACAATGGGTGTCAAAGTCAAAATCTTTCTCTATGTCGAACACTATCCCCGAATTCTGACAGCGCATTTTCAGTAATTCCCCGTGCATATGCAGCAGATTTTTGCTTCCAGCCCGCTCGTGCAGGTTGTCCACGTTCTGGGTAATCAGCAGGAAGGAGCCATCGAATTCGAGTTCGAACTTTGCCAGTGCAGTATGGGCTGCATTTGGCTGTATCTCACTCGATACCAGTTGTCGACGGCGTTGGTTGTAGAAGTCGTAGACTTTTTGAGGGTCGCGGGCAAAACCTTCCGGTGTGGCGACTTCTTCAACGGGGTGGTTAGCCCAGAGCCCATCGGCTGCACGAAAAGTTTCGATACCCGACTCGGCGGAAATACCGGCACCGGTGAGAACCACAACGGAGTGTGGAGGCCTGAACATAACAGTTATCCTAGCATGTCAATTCTGCCGAATCTGTATAATGCTTTTGCTGAAAACTAATCAGGAATTTAAAAATGGCTTCAATCAAGTTAGGTGACCTGGCTCCAGCTTTCACTCTTTATAATCAGGATGGCAACGAGGTAAGTCTGGAGCATTTTACAGGCAAAAAAAACGTAGTGCTGTACTTCTATCCCAAAGCTATGACACCAGGTTGCACCCGACAGGCTTGTGGCCTAAGGGATAATAAAGAGGAGTTAGCAATTTTCGACACCATTGCCTTGGGTATAAGCCCCGATCCA
>Ga0257112_10000577_pt1 | contig 14549 bp, 10 predicted proteins | sample LP_taG_5_FD_191565 | JGI IMG/M metagenome (GOLD analysis project Ga0257112, IMG submission 191565) | Marine microbial communities from Northeast Subartic Pacific Ocean, Canada - LP_J_2015_P26_1000m | ecosystem: Environmental > Aquatic > Marine > Oceanic | place: Canada: Northeast Subartic...
GAAGTAAACCCAAATCTGTGCCACAATGAGACTCGGTCAGACACATGGTGCCGGACCATTTTCCGCTGACCAGCCGCGGTAAGTACAACTGTTTTATTGCTTCGTTACCGAAAGCGCGAAGCGCGCGGTAGACGCCCCGGGTGAGTCCCGGGTACGTCGAAAATGAGAGATTGGCTGAACACAGCATCTCTTCGAGCGCAATGTTTACGGAATGGGGCATACCTTGACCGCCGAATTCGGGCGCGCAACTGAGTCCGCCCCAGCCGCCTTCTAGATATGCGGCATAAGCAGATCGAAAACCTTCAGGCGTTCGAACGTTGCCGTTATCGAAGTGACAGCCTTCTTCATCCCCCGAACGGTTCAGTGGGAAAAGCTCGTTTTGACAAAGTTTTGCGCCTTCTTCAACTATCGCATTAACGAGGTCAGGTGTCGCCTCTTGATAATCTTCGAGCGCCGTGATTTCTCCCGCGTCGAATAATTCCTCGTAAACGAATCGCAGGTCCCGAAGTGGTGCGGTGTATGTGGTCATGAATTAAGCGCTTAGTTTCGAAGCGGCTTGCCCGTCTCGAGCATATGTTCCATCCGAGCTAGGGTGGCGGTCGTTTTCATGAGATCAACGATTGCTTTTCTCTCGAGTTTCAATACCTGATCCTCACTCAGCGTTTCCGTCATATCGGTGTCGCCGCCCGAGAGCACGCGGGCGAGCGCCTTTCCGACCACCACATCATGCGCAGTGGCTTTTCCTGTTCGGTGCAGGTCGTCAACGGCCATGGTCAGTGCAACCTCACCAGTCTTGCCTGGAAGATGAAATTCTGGCTTGTCTGGCGCTGAATAATTTTCGGCGAGGGCGAGTGCTCGTTCCTTGGCGTCGGCCAGCAAGCGGTCGCGATTCATCGTGATGCCATCGTCTGAATTGATGAAGAGGTGGGCTTTTGCTTCCTGAGCTGATCTCGCCACAATAGCGGTGCCGATGGTTTCGAAGACCTTGGTTACGGCAGGCATCGGGCCTTTGGGGTGTTCCGAGCACTGACTCCAGCGGCGCAGCAATTCTTTGCAGCCGCCCCAGGCAGGCACCAGCCCTACACCCACTTCGACCAGCCCCGCGTAAGTCTCTGCGTGCGCCTGAACAGCATCGCAGTGCAGCAGCAGCTCGCAGCCACCTCCAAGTGCCAGACCGGATGGGGCTGCAACCACGGGAAATGGCGCGTATTTGAGGGCTTTATAGATCTTTTGACCTTGCTGCACTGTCTTGGTGATCTCGGACCATGCTGCAATGTTGGCTGCAAATAAGGCGAGACCCAGGTTGACGCCCACCGAAAAGTTGTCGCCTTCGTTGTATATGACAAGCGCATGAAACCCTTTGAAAGGAATCTGCTGGATTGCTTTATCGATGATCTCGAAAACCCCGGCGTCGAGACTGTTCATCTTGGTGTGGCACTCAAGACACATCACGCCGTCACCGATGTCCCAAATGCTGGCAGAGCGGTTCCCGTCAACTCGGTTGGTGTTGCGTTTGATGTCAGAGAGCAACAGCACACCGTCCGGCCGTTCAACGTTATGATAGGTGCTGTCAGTGCCAAAGAACTGCAGCCGATTGTGATCGTCAGTGCGGTAGAAGGTTTGATCCCCGACCTGCGAAAGGAGCGCGGGTATTTCTAGATTGCTCTTGCCTAGCTGATCGGCGAACCAGGCGGGTCCGAGTTGGTCGATCATCTCAAACGGTCCCCACTTCCAGGCATAGCCGTTCCTCATGGCTTCATCGACTGCTTGAATGCTGTTGGCGATTTCCGGCACTAGGGCAGCGGCATAGCTCAGCGTGTGGGACAGCACTCGCCAGGCGAATAGACCACCGCGATCCGAGTGTTCGACCAGTGCTCGTAGTCCCTTTTTTCCAGCGGCAATACTCTCGAAATTCGGTTTGATGGTTGCTCGGTAGGTCATGGTTTCAAGATCGAGTGCTTCCTTCACTCTCTTGCCGTCTTTTTGATTCAGCCTGTAGAACCCGCCTTTGCCTTTGCGGCCGGTAAGGCCTTCCGCAATCATTTGGTCTACGAGTTCCGAGGGTTGATAAAGGTCTCGATAGAGATCTTTGCCGGGCAGCAGCGCCAGCATCGATCGTTGTACGTGAGGTTGCAGGTCAATACCCACCAGATCCATCAGCCCGAATATGCCGGTCTTCGGTATTCCCATCGGTCGGCCAACGATCGCATCGGCCTCTTCAACAGTCAGTCCGTCTTCGATCGCAAATCGAACGGCACTTTCCATCCACAAGATACCGATTCGATTGGCGATGAATCCTGGCGTGTCCTTACAGTCGACCACAGTTTTTCCAAGCAGCTGATCACCAAATTTTCGTAAGGTTTCAACAACCTCAACACGGGTGTCCGTTCCGGCAACGAGCTCGAGTAAACGCATGTACCGCGGTGGGTTAAAAAAATGCGTGATTGCAAAATCACGGGCAAAGGAAGTGGGGAGTTCAGCGATCAGATGTGACAGCGGAATGGTTGAAGTGTTAGATGTGACGATCGAGTTTTTTTTCCGAGCTCGTTCGAGGCGTTGGTAGAGATCCTGTTTGATCTCAAGATTCTCAACCACTGCCTCGATGATAAGATCGCAGTCTGCCGTTACGCTTAGATCATCTTCGATGTTGCCCGGTGTGATTCTTTTGGCGTTTCTAGTGTGCATTAACGGCGCCGGGTTGGTCTTAAGCATTTTTTTGATGGCGGTTTCAGCGATTACATTGCGCACTGTTGCACCCTCTGGAACGACGTCAAGCAGCGAGACGGGTATCCCGGCGTTGGCCACTTGAGCAGCGATACCGGCCCCCATCACGCCGGCACCGATGACCGCTACCCGTTTGATTTCGGCCACGTTCAGATCGCCTCCATGACCGTGGCGATCCCCTGGCCACCACCAATGCATTGGGTCGATAGAGCAAATTGGCCGCCCTCGCGGACGAGTATTTCTGCAGCCTTGCCCGTGATGCGCGCACCCGTGGCGCCAAGGGGGTGTCCGATAGCAATGGCGCCCCCATCTATGTTGATTCGCGTCGGATCGAGATTGAGATCGCGAACCGAGGCAATGGACTGCGTGGCGAACGCCTCATTAATTTCCACGACGTCTAGTACTTTGGCGTCGATGCCGGCTCTAGAGAGGGCTTTTTGTGAGGCAAAAATTGGTCCCAAGCCCATTGTTTCTGGCGCACAGCCGGCAACGGCTGTACTGCAAATTTTTACCATGGGCGTAAGGTTGTGTTTCTTGGCATAGTCTTCTGAACAGACGAGCACAGCGGCGGCGCCGTCAGTGAGAGGGGAGGACGTACCCGCGGTGACCGTACCGCTCTCATCAAAGGCCAGTTTCAACTCGGCCAGGGCATCCAGAGTGGTGCCGGGTCGCAGGCAGCCATCCTGGTCGACGCTCGAGCCATTCATCTCGATGGGTACAATTTCGCCGTCCAGTCGGCCGTTCGTTTGCGCCGCTGCCGCCTTTTCCTGGCTTGCCACTGCAAACTCTTCCTGTTCGGTGCGGGTAATTTGGTACTTGCGGCCAACATTCTCAGCGGTCTCACCCATCGACATGTACGCTCCTGGCATATGTCCATACAGCACTGGGTTCGGCATGGGGTTGAAGCCCCCTATGCGCACGCGGCTCATCGATTCGACACCCGCGCAGATAAAGACTTCCCCAGCATTCATCTGAATGGCACCGGCAGCAAAGTGAATCGACTGCATGGATGAACCACAGAAGCGATTAATGGTCGTGCCCGCAACAGTTATTGGTAGACCGGCAAGAAGCACGACCAAGCGGGCCATATTGAACCCTTGTTCAGCCTCGGGAAAGGCGCAGCCGAGGATAAGATCCTCGATGTCATCAGGGTCTACGCCGGTTCTCTCGACCAGGCCCTTGACTGCAGTCGCCGCAAGATCATCCGGACGGACTCGCACCAGTTCACCTTTGTGTGCGAAGTGGAACGGCGTGCGGGTGTAACCGGCAATCACCACGTTTTTCATAAATCAACTCTCCTTTTGTTTACACATCGGTTGAATCGGATGGACTCGGAAGTTCACAATCGCAACACCTTTACTGGGGATTAGCTGCTCGATTGGCTTGCTGTTTGTTAGGCGTTCGAGTCCTTAATTTTGGCCAATTCCTCGGCAACTAGTTCCTTCTTAGACAATTTACCGATCAGAGTTTTTGGTAATTCGGATCGAAACTCGATAATCGATGGCATCTCGATTTTCGAAAGTTTGTCAGCGAGAAACTCGATTAGGTCCAACTCATTTAGCGTTTCATCTTCCTTAAGCTTAACGAATGCTTTTGGTGCTTCTCCGCGATATTCGTCGGCAATTCCAATGACAGTCACTTCGGCGACGGACGAATGAAGATAAATCGCTTCTTCGATGTTTCGTGGATAGACGTTGTAGCCAGAGCACAAAATCAAGTCTTTTAATCGGTCTACCAGGAAAAAGTGGCCTTCCTCATCCATGTATCCAGCATCTCCTGTGCGCAACCAGCCGCCAGGTAACGCTTGTTGGGTTTCTTCCTCGCGTTGCCAGTATCCCTTCATGACTTGCGGTCCACTGATCCAGACTTCGCCCCTTTCGTTAGGCCCCAGTACCTGCTCCGGATCGTCGAGATCGTGTATCGAAAGTTCTGTCCCAGGGACCGGCAATCCAATCGAACCTTCCTTGTTGACGCCTTGGAGCGCGTTACAAGTCGCAACCGGCGAACATTCACTGAGGCCATATCCCTCTACCAGTCGACAGCCGGTCAACTGTTCAAACTGATTCTTTACTTCGAGCGGCAGCGGGGCGCCACCCGATATGCAATAACGGATCGCGGAAAGATTGTATTTCGAAAGATCCGGCGCGTTGTTGATGCTCGTATAGATGGTAGGCACCGCGGGAAACACTGTTGGAGCCTTCTTGTTAATAGTCTTCAATGTCTGCTCAAGTTCGTAGCGGGGCAACAGAATCATCTCGGCGCCTGTGGCGACCGCAAAATTCATGACACCGGTCATTGCAAATACGTGGAACAGGGGCAGTACACCAAGCACCTTCTCCTCGCCGGGCGCAAGGTTGGGAAACCACAATTTCACTTGCGATACATTGGCTGACAGATTGGAGTGGGTCAGCATGGCCCCTTTGGGTTGTCCCGTGGTGCCTCCGGTGTACTGCAGCACTGCGATGTCTTCGTCTACATCAATATCTACGTTTTCCGGATGACCATCATTATTCATCAGTTGGTGATACGTAACCGCTTGGTTCTCTCTCACAGTCGCGATGTCCTTTTTCTTCAGGACTCGAAACAGTAAACCTTTAATTGGTGGCAGAATCTGCGACATGGGACAGACCACGATCGTTTTTAGACTCGGGGCTTGTGTCAGCATGGCTGCGATCTTGGGATAGATCACCTCAAGATCCATCGTGACCATGATCTCGGTTTCACTGTCGTCGATTTGGAACGCAATTTCCCGTTCCACATAAAGCGGGTTGAAATTGACGACGGTTGCGCCAATTTTCAATATGGCGAAGTAGAAGATCACTGAGTAGGGCGTATTGGGCAGGCATAATCCGATGCGGGTACCTTTGCTGGCGCCCAGCGCTTGCAATCCCTTTGCAGCTCGATTGACCAGGGCTTCAAGTTCGGCATAGGTTGTTTTTCGGTCGAGAAAGTCGACCGCTGGGCGGTCACCGAATTGCTTGGCCGATGACTCGATGTAGCGATGTAATGGGCATTGATCGAGCGGGGCAGACCACTCAATGCCCTCTGGATAATGTTCGGCCCAGGGACCGGTTGTGTTTGCCATCTAAAAATGCCTCCCGGCAGCCCGTCAGAGCTACCTCCTTTAGGTTCGTTGCCACTTATGTCAACGCGGATCGAAGCGTGTTCACGTTACTATACCGTCAGAATATTCTATTTGGGGATGACCGAAGCCTTCATGAAGAGAGACAATTTGCAACTCGCTGCCAGCTGGGTAATAAATCCCCCCTTTTTCCCGCGATTATGGGGTGCGAATAGTGGCAGTTGATCCCGTTGCGTCAGAGAATAGTGAGAGTCATCGGTTGAGCTTGAAAGACAGCGATTTTAACGACGCATCCGTTGCGGAAATGGTGTTGCCATGTAACTCGCTAAATGAGACGCTCGACTTTTTTGTGGGCCGACTTGGCTTCGATCTCGTCAGTATTTCCCCGGCAGATGACCCGACTCGGGCTGTCCTTTGGGGGTACGGTCTTCGTATCCGTCTCGAGCGCGACGCTTCGGGCACACCCGGTTCGTTGTGTCTTTACCTTAAGGATGCAGAGGCGGTCGTTGGAAGCGATCGCAAGTTTTTGGCCCCGAATGGAACGAAGATTGAGATTGTCGAGCAGGCTGAGGAAGGGCGTCGGTTGTTCCCGGCACCATCGTTTTCATTGTGTCGACATGCTGATAATTCCCTCTGGCGGGAGGGTCGTGCAGGGATGCGCTATCGAGATCTGATTCCGGAACGGCAGGGCGGGCGCCTCATCGCGTCGCACATTCGGATTTTAGAGGGCGGGCCGGTGGCCGACTATGCTCACTTTCATAACATCGAATTCCAGATGATCTACTGTTACAAGGGGTGGGTGCGGGTTGTGTACGAAGACCAAGGCCCATCGTTTGTAATGGAAGAAGGGGATTGTGTGCTGCAACCACCGCAGATACGTCATCAGGTGCTGGAATGCGCGCCCGGACTGGAGGTGGTCGAGATTACTTGCCCGGCAGAACATGAAACTTACACAGCTGGTGAGTCTGTTCTTCCAACTCCAGAATTAAATCCGGAGCGATCGTTTTGTGGTCAACGATTTATTCGACACGAATCGAAACACGCAGCTTCGAATGTCTCGTGGTTGTCGGGGTTCGAATGTCGCGAGACGAGCATATCCACAGGATCGGCGAATTTCGCCTGTGTGCGTGTCCTACGCCAGGTCGAGCCGTCTGAAGTATTTCTTCACAATTACGAAGGAGAGCTTAGTTTCTTTTTCTTGCTTAAAGGGGCCATGACACTTCATACAGCAGGGCAACCTGATGCGCGCCTCGGGGAAGCCGATGCCTTCGTAATTCCCGCAGGGCTCAACTTTGCCTTCTTTGACTCGACTGACGGGCTTGAGTTACTCGAGGTGACGTTGCCGGGGCAGGCTCAATTCAAGCGTCATTCCCCCATTCCGTCACCGATGTCCAGATGACCAACGTTTTTGCGCTCGCCAATGAATTTGTTGAGGGGATAGCCAAGTTACAGCCAGTACTGGCAACCCAAATGGGGGTCGAGGGTCACAATGATCGATGGGGTGACTTAAGCCCCGCTGGCTGGCAGGACACTTTGTCTTTTCTAGAGGGCATTAATGATCGACTGAACGACTTGTCTGTCAATGGTGATCACTGGGAAGCGCTGGGAAGACGGGTGCTGTGTGAGCATTTATCGCTAGAGCGAGAGCGTATCGCACGGTCAGATCCATTTTCGGATCTCAACAACATCGCATCACCGCCCCAGGTGCTTCGAGATACCTTTGATTTAATGCCGAAGGACACTGCTATGCAATGGACCTACATTGCGGCTCGTCTTGAAGGGCTTAGCACAGCGTTCCGCGGTTACATGGCAAGCCTAGAAGAGGGCCGAGCGAGCAAGCGGTCAGTTGCGAAGCGACAGGTGGAAGCATGCCTTAAGCAATGCAACCAGCACGCTTCGGAACAATCTTTTTTTAACGATTTACCACGACAGGCGAGCGATGTGGGTGTTGCCAGCGCGTTAATGGATCGCATCGCGGCAGGCATAGACGACGCGAAAATGGCGTACCGTTATCTTGGGGATTACCTGGAGACTAAATATCTTTCAAGTGCGGTCGTAAAGGATGCTGTGGGGCTTGAACGTTACCAGTTCGAAGCACGGCGATATCTCGGGGCAGATATCGATCTCGAAACGACATATCGATGGGGTTGGGAAGAAGTACGGCAAACACTTGAAGAGATGCGAGATATTGGCCGTAAGATCGACCCGACGCTCCAGATACCCGAAGTTGCTTCACTATTAAAAACGGATTCGCGCTACGTGGTTGGATCTAGGGAAGCGTTTCTTGAAGTCATGCGCGAGCGACAACGACATGCGTTGTCACAATTAGATAGTAAGGTTTTCGATATTCCCCCTGAGATAAGCCAAGTCCAAGTGTTTTTCGCGCCATCAGGTGGTGCGTTGGGCGCGTACTACAACCCCCCGTCGGAGGATTTTTCGCGAAAAGGCACGGTGTGGTACGTCAAACAAGAAAGCCCCAGCTATCCGCTGTTTGATGAAATCACGACTGGATATCATGAGGGATTTCCTGGTCATCATCTCCAATGTGGCGTGCAACTTTGTCTCGGTGATCGGCTGACCCGAGCGCATCGGCTGGCCATATGGAACGAAGGCTACGGGGAAGGATGGGCTCTATATGCCGAGCGACTGATGGGTGAACTCGGATTTTTGGATCGCCCTGAATATCTTTTCGGTCTTCTGACCAGCCAGATGATGCGGGCATGTCGAGTAGTTATCGATATCGGTATGCACCTTGATCTCCCAATCCCTTTAGATGCGTCGTTTCACCCGGGTGAATCATGGTCCTTCGAGACGGCAGTGGCACTTCTTACGGATTACGCTCTACTGGATCCGGTCTACGCTGAATCTGAAGTGACGCGATATCTCGGATTTCCTGCACAGGCCATTACCTACAAAATAGGCGAACAACGCATTCTGGATCTTCGTGCTGAAGCCGAGCAGCAGGATTGGTTTACCTTAAAGGCCTTTCATGGGCGGGTTTTGGGTTCTGGACCGGTCGGCCTGGATCATCTGCGTGAGTTGGTTCTGCCTTCTAGGGAATTCGAGAACTGCAGCAGTTAGGTGTCAGATTCGTGTTACCCAGAAGGCCTTTTCGCAACCATATCAACCTCCACCAGAGCATCTCGCGCCAGGGCGGTGACGCCTACGCACGTTCGGGCAGGTAACCTGCCCAGGGAAAAATACGATTGGTAAACCTTATTCATCGTTTCGTAATCCCGCTCAAATTTGGTCAGATAAACACGACATGACAGCACGTGTTTGAGGTTAAGCCCCAATCCTTGCAATACGATGACGAGGTTGTCCATGACTCTGCGGGTCTGGAGTTCTATACCCGTCGCCAATGGTTGACCATCGTCATTCGGGTCGGTCGGCATTTGTCCAGTCAACTGGATCCAGCCATCGCATTCGACCGCGTGGCTAAATGGCGCTACATGGGTTGGTGCTTCGATAAAGTTGTGAAAGATTGGAGTTGTCATGGTGGGCTTATCCAGGGTGGATGAGTAGAATTTGCAGATCTGCTACGTTGGTACCGGTCGCGCCGGTCACGAGAAGATCACCGGCGTGATCTAGTGCATGATAGGCGTCATTGTTATCAAGGAGTAACCTGGGATCGTATCCGGCATTATGAATTCGGGCGATGGTGCCAGGATCAACGAGTCCGCCCGCGGCATCGGTTGGTCCATCGATTCCATCCGTACCGCCGCTCAGGAAAACCCAGCTGAGATTATTGAAACGCGAATCAGCGTCAATGGCAAAAGTCAGTGCCATTTCCTGATTGCGCCCACCGAGACCCGAACCACGAACGGTTACCGTAGTTTCTCCACCGGCGACAAAGGCCGTTGGGCGCTCAATGGGGGCTGAGGCGCGCATTAGAAATTTTTCAGCAACGGATCTTGCTTCTCCCATCAATGCCTTGCTCACGATCTGGACATCGTACCCTGCCGATTTTGCGCTCTGACAGATCGAATCCAGACTTATTAGATTACTGCCGACGATGGTGTTAGAGACATCTCGGAAGATTTCATCCTCTGGCAAAGTTGTTTCATCAATCAAGCCGTCGCAGCCACGGTCAAGGTGGGCTTGTATAGAGTTTGGAATCTGTTCCCATATGCCACGTCGAAGAAAGACACCCTTCGCATCGGAAAATGTTGTGAGATCTCCAGCGGTCGGTCCGCTCGCAATAGTGCCGGGGTCGTTATCTAGAACATCTGAAAGGATCAGCACCTGAAGAGCAGCAGGGTAGGCAAGGCGAGCCAGACCTCCGCCCTTTAATTCGGAAAGATGCTTTCGAACGGTATTGATCTCGTGAATGTCTGCGCCGCTCGTGAGAAGCAATTGAGTGGCGTTGCGTTTGTCCTCAAGTGTGATTGATGGTGGCGGCATGGGCAGAAGCGCGGATGCGCCGCCGCTGATTAAGGCAAGAATCAGTTCATCTGCTTTTGCGGCACGAACAGTTTTTGCAATCTTTCTGGCTGCCTTTAGACCGTCTGCATTTGGTATCGGATGGCCAGCACCGAGTATCTGTATTTTGCCGTGTTGGATGACATTCTCATAACTTGTGACAGCCACAGGCGCCTCGATTAGGAGGTCTTCAGGAACACACTCGAGAGCCCCTTCGGTCATGGTTATCGCGGCCTTGCCGAATGCTACAACCCGTACTTTGCGCCGAGAGAATTCCTGCAGTTGGAAGCTCTGGGGTTTCGCGGTGCTCTGAATTTGGGATGAATTCGGTTGTTTATGGAGTGTCCTCACAACCGCAGCGCGTGGATCAGCTGCCGCGACGGCATCCGCAAACATAGTGCGGGCGTGGCCCCGCATCTGAGCTAGGTGCGATTCGTCGTTATGTTGATAGTCTGTGGCCATCTTTTGTGTACGATTCTGAGACTACAATCGATTCGCCCAACGTGGGCATAGTATCCAATTCCCAAATCAGTTTTGGCCGTAACGACTATCGAAATTTGTTGACAATCGATAGACTGCCCGCCCGGCAGTCTTTGAGCATAGAAGATTTAGGGCAGGATTGGCCCAGATGAACGTAACCGCAACGGGAACAATAAGAGAATGGCAATAGATTTTGATGCTGAATGGGATCATAGAGGGCTGGGCTCCTTGAAATGGGAGTTCATTGTGCGGGACGGCGAGCCCCAACCTTGGGACCGCACCGACCCTGATCTCGGTGAGGATCGCGTGCTGCCGATGTGGGTGGCCGATATGGATTTTCGCGTGGCCGAGCCCATCATCGCTGCACTTCAGCATCGAGTCGAAAGTGGCATTTATGGCTATGCCGGCAAAACACCAGGTTATCTGTCTGCAGTGGCGGATTGGGTACAACGGCGTCATGGATGGTTTGTTGATCAGGACTGGATCGTGCCGACGGTCGGAATTGTGCCTGCGCTGCATTTGATTGTCCGACAGTTTACTGAGCCCGGTGATGGGGTTTTGATTCAGCGACCGGTGTACCACCCTTTTTCTTTCGCCATAATCAATAACGATCGACAGGTGGTTTGCAATCCGCTCGAATTGGACGGCGACCATTACCAGATAAATTTTGATGATCTGGAAACCAAGGCGAAAGCTTCGAATGTCAAACTTGCGATTCTTTGTAATCCCCATAATCCTGTGGGTCGGGTTTGGTCGAAAGATGAACTTTCGAGATTTGCTGAAATCTGTCACCACCATGACGTCATGGTGGTCTCTGATGAAATTCATGGTGATCTGATTTTGCCGGGTCATCACTTGACGTCATACGGTCTATTAGATTCAGAAGAAACGGAAAAAAGTATCGTTTGCACTGCGGCCAGCAAGACGTTCAATCTGGCTGGACTCAAGACCTCAAACCTGATTATCCGCGATCCAGAAATCAGGACGAGTATGAAAAAAGAGATTCGAAACACCGGACTATGGGGTTTGAGTCCGCTTGGTCTGGCTGCGACACAGGCAGCCTATGAGGCGGGTGAACCGTGGCTAGAGGAAGTCATTCAATACATTGCAAATAACCATGAGTTTCTTGCTTCCTATATTGAAAAGTATATTCCCGCGCTTCGGGTCATTCCTCCACAAGCGACGTATCTCGCTTGGATTGATTGCCGTAACCTAGGACTTGATGAGAATGCACTTAGTCAACTGATGATGAAAGACGCACGGGTGTATCTAGATGACGGGCATATTTTTGGACCTGAAGGCGCAGGCTTTATCCGACTTAATTTGGCTTGTCCTCGATCCATCCTGGAACAAGCGCTCGACCGAATTAGAAAAGCAGTTGAGTCAGTTATGTCTTAAACATTGGTTTCGAGAAACCATTTATTCGATCAACAAATTCAAGTCAGTCACCTGTTAAGGTTCCGACCTCGCAGTAGAAATTCCATCCAGTTCGCCTCATCAATATTGCTGCCGCATAGAATGGCGGCAATCCGTTTGCCTTTCAAAGTGCCTTGCAGTGGCCCCGCGAGGGCGGCAATTACCGCAGCGCCGGCCGGCTCAAGGGCGAACTTGAGTCCATCATAAACACGGGCCATGGCTTGGCACATTTGATCGTCCGTTACCAATACCATCTGGTCGATGACTTGCTGACATACCTTAAAACTCATTTCGCAGTGAAGTGGCGCTCCAATGCTGTCAGCGATAGTGTTTACGGTTACCGTTTCTAGCGGCTGCCCAAGTTCCAGACTTTTTGTTAATCCTGCAGCGCCTACGGCCTCCACTCCAATCACTTCGATTGTGGGTTGCAGCTGCTTCAAGGCGCTGGCAACCCCGCCAATCAATCCGCCACCGCCGACGGCAACCAGTATTGTGTCAAGATTGAGTAAAGCGTCGCCAATTTCAACGCCGAGAGTGCCGGTGCCTTGCAGCGTTGGTGCGCTGTCGAAAGGATGAATGATCATACGATCTTCTTTCTCTGCGATTTCCTCTAAGAGAGAAAAAGCCTGATTAATGTCATCTACGAGCAGGACTTCGGCCCCGTAATGTTGGCACTTTGCTATACGAAATGGGTTCGCTTTCCGATGCATCAGTACCTTGGCCGAAATGCTGAGTGTCTTGGCTACGTATGCCACTGCGATCGCATGGTTGCCCGCACTGACCGCGGTCACACCCTGGTTTCGCTCGGCCTCGGGTCTTGTCAGCGCATTGTTGAGTGCGCCGCGGGCTTTGAAGCTGCCTGTTTGTTGTAAGAATTCGAGCTTTAAATAGAGCTCACCGTCTCCAATTTGGTCTATTACCCAAGGATCTTGCCAGCGATGTATCGGAGTGAGATTTACGTAGTTTTCGATTCGACTGGCAGTCTGCCGAAGTTTCTCAAGAGTAAGATCAGGGTGGTCAGGTTGTGGCATGACGATTTAGCATCGACAAAATCAAGTTACTTAACGACGCTTCTACTTCTAGTAGATATAAGAAAAATTGAAACAAGTTGTATCGCAATATTTATTGCTTTAGCCATTACCTGCCACGGAGACGGGGATCCAGTGCGTCGCGCAACCCGTCGCCAATGTAGTTAACGCTGAGTACGGTTAGCGCAATAAAGACGCCGGGCCAAATGACACGAGAGGGCGTTATCTGAATAAAGTTCGTGCCGTCAAAGAGTAGCCGACCCCACGTTGGAAAATCAGGCGGGAATCCCAGCCCCAGAAAGGACAGGGCAGATTCGGTGATGATGGCATTGGCAATACCCAGAGTGGCTGAGACCATAATCGGGCTCAGGATATTAGGAAGTATGTGGCGAAACACGATGCGGTGGCGACGGGTGCCGATACTGTGTGCGGCGGTCACAAATTCGCGCTCCTTGATGCTTAAAACATCCCCTCGAACGATTCGGGCGGTGTGCATCCAACTCGTCACACCGATGATGATCACAATTAAAAGAAAAATACCTTTTTCAGGTCCGAACATGGCCCGTAAGGGGTCACGAAATAACATGATACTCACCAGCAGAAGCGGCAGAAGCGGCAGTGAAAGAAATACATCCGTCAAACGCATCAGCGGCCCATCCAGGGACTTGACGAATCCCGCGAGTACTCCGATCAGCGTGCCGAGGAACAGCGCAATCAAGGCGGCAGACAGACCGACCGCAAGTGAGACCTGACCACCGGCGAGCATCTGCGCCAGGGTATCGTGGCCAATGTTGTCAGTGCCTAGGGGGTGGCCCCAGACCGGTCCAAGGTTCCTTGCTTTGAAATCAATCGCATGTGGATCCACCCCATAAATCAGGGGGCCGACAGAAACCGCGATGATGATGAATGCGAACACAAAGACCCCGACAAGAGCGCCTTTGTGCTTTCGAAACTGACGCCAGACGTCGGTCCACATCGACCGGTGTTCGGTTTCGATTACAGCTGGATCCATCGAGGCCGCGTGCGCGTTCATTTCGTGGTTCGTCGGTCAGTCATAGCGAATACGCGGGTCCAGCATGCCGTACAGCACATCTGCGATGAGATTAAAGAGCACAATCAAAATGGCGAAGAGAAATGTCAACGTCTGTACGGTTGGAATATCTGCCCCTTCGATTGCGATGATCAGTAGCTGGCCAAGCCCGTTCACCCGGAAAATCTGTTCTGTGATGATGGCACCGCCAAAAATAGTCGGGATGCCCAGCGCGATTAAGGTCACCACTGGGATCAAACTGTTGCGGAGCACGTGAATCATTAATACCGCGTTCTCGCTCCGACCTTTGGAGCGAGCGGTCCGGACGTAGTCGAGGTTGAGGTTGTCGAGAATTGAAGCGCGCATG
>Ga0257112_10000581_pt1 | contig 14499 bp, 15 predicted proteins | sample LP_taG_5_FD_191565 | JGI IMG/M metagenome (GOLD analysis project Ga0257112, IMG submission 191565) | Marine microbial communities from Northeast Subartic Pacific Ocean, Canada - LP_J_2015_P26_1000m | ecosystem: Environmental > Aquatic > Marine > Oceanic | place: Canada: Northeast Subartic...
CGGCGGCAACCGCAACCGCCGTCCCAATCGGCAGGGTCGCTCCGCCGCCTGATCGGCAGGCGGCTACCTAACCGACCCCTAATCCGCTACTCACCGGAAGGTCTCGGACGCCGGGCAGATTGCCCCTAACCGGACAACCACCCAGCGAGGCATCGACGGTGAAGACAAGACGGATCCTTCTCACCAGCACGGCGCTCCTACTGGCGCTCTCTGCATGCAGCAGCGCGTCGGGCGATACCGGTGGGGGTACGAACGGTGAGGAACAGATCCTTGAGGAACAGGTCAAGGAGACCATTCCCCTTGAAGAGGAGGAGGCAGACCGTCGCACCGCCGTCCAGGGTGTGGCGGCGGCGTTCAACTCCTGCCTCGAAGAAGCCGGCTACACCTTCCGCGGTTTCACCGGCGACGACCAGACCGATGATGCCGTCACCGGGGACCCCGGCTACCAGGCTGCCCTTCAGCGCTGCAATGCGGAAAGCGGCATCGGAGACATGCGTGCCGAGTTCGAGGAGTCACGGGCTTCACGGACTCCCGACCAGATCCGTGAAGCCAACGTGCAGATCCTCAAGGTGGTCGACTGCCTCCGCTCGAAGGGCTGGCAGGTCGAGGACCCGACCCAGGACCAGAACGGGGGCCTCAACCTCCGGGAGGTACTCCAGGGTTCGGGGCTTGACATCCGCGGCAACGAAGAGGCACGGGCCTGCTTCAGCGAGATGAGGCTGAACCGCGACTGACCGGCCATGCGGTGTCACCCATCGGTCGGCAATAGCCTCCCAGCATGGGTATCCCGAGCAGAGGCACCATCCCCTCTCCGGTCACACGCCTACTCGCTTGGGCCCTCGTCGCCCTCGTCGCCATCGGTGTCGGTGGCGAGCTCCTGGGAGGCCCCGACGAGGTCAGCCCGCCTCCGCCGACCGCCGTGCCATCGACCACCGTTGCAACGGTGGCGACCTCTCCCCCGGCCTTCTGGATGAACAAGTACGACTGGGGACTGAAGGACCACGTCGACGCCCTCGCCGCGGACGCCGACTGTGCCGCACTCCACGACAGGTATGTGAAGGCCACCCTCGCCAACAGCGCTGTGGCCAAACGCTACGGAACCGGCACCGCCGACCTTCTGGAGTACATCTTCATCGCATCCGAGGCGATCGGCTGCTACGGCCAATAGGCCGGCGTAGCGAATAGGCCGGCGCTCGACTGCCGGGTACGTCGGGTCAGCCGGCTGACAGCAGCCGTTCCGAATACCAGCTGGCGAACCTGGCGACGTTGGGCTCCAGGTAGGAGAACCTCCCCTGCCGGGCAAACGGCGAACGCAGGCCGAGGTGCTGCTGTTCGAGCACCGGGATGTCCTCGCTGATCGCCACGTCGAACCGCTGGTAGTAGGCCTCGGCGACATCGGAGAAGCCGTCCATGCCAACGGTTTCCGGCGGGAAGCACACCACCTGGGCGCACCGGCACCTGTCCGGCCCGTCCGGGTATACCTCGTACATCCACATGCCCTCGGCTCCCGTGGCGATGACCATGTTCGGGAACATCCACGAATAGCGGACCCCGTGGGCCTCCCGATCGGGCAGGCCACCGATCACTGGAAGCGCCCTGTGCTGCTCATCCTCCAGCAGGCCACCGGTGCCCTGCGTGGTACCAAAGTGCGTGGCGAAGGCCCCGGTCACCACATCAGGATCGTCGGGGTCGTCGTAGGTGCCGTCGATACTTCCCGGATGCACGTACGGCAGGTGGTAGTACTCGTTGAAGACCTCGGCGAAGCCCTTCCAGTTGCAGTCAACGGTGAACTCCCGACGACGGGTGCTGACCAGGTCGGCCAGGCCCCACGCCGCGTGGACCTCGCCGAAGTCCCCCAGCCATGCATCGATTGGCGGCGGTGACCCTTCCAGGCTCACAAACACGAACCCGTGGCGCTCGGCGAGGGCGAACTCCTGCAAACCGTGGTCGCTGCGGTCGAAATCGACGGTGAGCTGCATGCTGGGCGCACCCAGGAGGCGCCCGTCCAGCCCGTACGTCCAGAAGTGGAAGGGGCAACGCATCCGGGAGCAGTTTCCGTCACCCACCATCACCTGCGAGGACCGGTGGCTGCAGGTGTTGGCGAATGCCCGGAGCCGGTCCGGGCCCCGGACCACCACGACCGGCACGCCGCCCAGATCCATGGCGCTGAAGTCGCCCACATCGGGCCACCGATCGAAGCGACCGACACCGGTCCAGCCCTGCCGGAAGACGGTGTCCCGCTCGACCTTGTGGACCTCGGTATCGGAGTAGCAGACAGCGGGCAGGGTCGACGCTGAGTCCGCTGGCAGCAGGCACGCTGCCAGGTCCTCGGCCAGGCCGGAAGGCAACCGGTAGGTGTGCACGGCGGGGGTTCCCATCCACGCCAGCGTACGTCGACCCCAGCGGGCAGATCACCCCGGGGGTCGACGTGTGGGGCACGTGGACCACCCGATGCCGTACGGTCTGCGGGATGCCACACATCACGCTGGATGAGGTCGAACAGGCCTCCCGCCGGGCCCTGCTGCTGCACGGCGCCCGCGATGACACAGCCGGCCACGTCGCCAGGGCCATCCGGGTCGCCGAATCCAACGGCAACCGGATCTGCGGCCTCTACTACCTCGAGAGCTACTGCAGGCAGCTCGGAACGGGGCGCATCGACGGCCACGCCGAACCGGTAGTTCACGTGGATCGGCCGGGTGCCGTGCGCGTCGACGGGCGTCTCGGCTTCGCCCAGTCGGCCTTCGCTGCCGGCTTCCCGGCCGCCGTCGAGGCTGCGGCGACCAACGGGATCTGTGGCATGTCCGTCGAGCACACCCACACCTGCACCTCGTTGGGCTACTTCACGGAGCAGTTCGCCCGCGCCGGGTTCCTGGCCATAGGCGCCACCAACGCCACGCCGAGGGTGTCGCCCCCCGGCGGTTCGACTCCCGTGCTGGGGACCAACCCGATAGCCATGGCCGTTCCGGACGATTCCGGCGGCATCGCCTTCCAGTTCGACTTCTCTACCAGTGCGGTGGCCCTCGGGAAGATCACCATGGCGGCGGCGGCCGGCGAGGCGATCCCTCTGGGGTGGGCGGTCGACGCCGACGGTCACCCGACGACCGATCCGCTGGCCGCACTGGACGGTTCACTGCTCTCAGCCGGGGGCTACAAGGGCTACGGAATCGGCCTCATGGTCGAGGTCCTCGCAGCCGCCCTCACCGGCTGTCGCCTCAGCGTCGACGTGCCGCCCCTCAAGACACCAGACGGCCAGCCCCACGACCTGGGCCAGTTCTACGTCGTGGTGGATCCGACCTCGTACAGCGGGGCCGGGTTCCACGAGCGCATCGTGGCGCTGGGAGAAAGCATCATCGAGCAGCCCGGAGCACGCCTCCCGGGAGCCGACCGGGTGCCGATCGATCCGGTGGATGTAGAGGACGACGTGTGGAAGCTCGTCCTGGAGTTGACAGCCGGCTGAAAGATCGGCTTCGGCTGGCTCAGGATTCGATCCCGTCCAGGATCGCCTCGGAGACGAGGAACCGACCGGCTACCTCCACCAGCCGGTCGAAGGCCGCCCGGTCGACCTCCAAGCCGTTGCGGAAGGCGCCGGTCGCCTCCGCTCCGGGATCCGTGTCGCGGGGTACTGCCGCTCCCGCCTCCAGGACCAATTCCGTGACGCTGGTAGCAGCCGTGGCGGCATCGGGAACACCGCCCACGAAGGCCCCGCTGGCCTCCGCCCCCCGGATCGCTGCGGCCAGGCCGGCGAGTGGAACGGGTCGGTCGAACTGTGCCGTGGCAGCTCCCTCTGATCGGGCCGCCACCTCGGCAGCTGCCAGGACGTCCGGCGCCGAGGCCATCGGCGAGTCGGCCAGGTGGCCGCCCTCCATCACATCCACGAGCACCTCGATGGCGGCACCCAACTGGACCTCGGCAGTCGTCACGTTTAGCGCGAGGCGATCTGCCACGCCGGCCGTGCAGCCACCGACCCGGGCGCAACGCACCACCAGGTCGTGGACCTCACGCGGCGCAACGAGGATCGTCCGGCTCATCCGGTCGACGACCAGCTCATTCCGGAAACACCTCACCGAAGAGCCGCATCCAGTTCCCGCCCAACACGAGGTCCCGGTCGACCTTCGAAAAGCCCGCATCGTCGAGGCCCTCGGAGAGGCTCCCGAAGTCCTTCGGACCGTCGAACCACGAGGGCCACGGGGGGAAAGACGGTGCCGCCGATGGCGCGCCCGCCCTGTCCCACCGACCGTTGCGCATCCACCCCAGGTCATCCGGCTTCCAGCCGAGGACGGCGTCGGACCCGATGGCCACGTGCTCGACGCCGATGGCGGTGGCCAGGTCAGCCAGCATCGAGCAGTAGGAGGCCCGGGTGACGTCCGCTCCGCCCATGAACAACGGATAGAGGGTGCACCCGACCACCCCGCCACGCTCGGCCACCGCTGCGACCAGTTCGTCCGGCTTGTTGCGCGGTGAGTCGCAGAACGACGCCGGGTTGCCGTGGGTAATCGCGACCGGATTCGACGAGGCGTGCACGGCGTCCATGCCCGTCCGGTTCCCGACGTGCGAGATATCGACCAGCACCCCCGCATCGTCGAGGGCGGCGACCATGCGATGGCCGGCCCTGGTGAGGCCGCCGTCGTGTGGCTCCCAGCAACTCGATCCGAGGTGGTTGGCGATGTTGTAGGTCAACTGGACGACCCTGACTCCGACATCGGCGAATATGCCGGCCATCTCCGGGTCGTCGCCGAGCATCGAGCTGTTCTGGAAGCCGAGGACCACGGCCAGGACATCGTCATCCACCGCTGCCCGGATCTCGGCGACGGAACGCGCAATCCGGATCGTGTCGGCGTTGTGGCGGCAGAAGTGTCGGAACGCTCCGATCCTCGTCATCGCCCCGTTCAGGTCCTCCCACACGCCCACAGTGGCGTGGACCACGTCCACCCCTCCTGAACGGACCTCGGCCACCACCTCCCGGGACCAGTCGTTGATCTGCAGGCCGTCGACGATCACGGGCTTCTCCTCTGCTCCGCCACACCGGGAGTCTCCGCAATTTCCGGCCGGCGTGGAAGCACCCAGTCGTCGGTGACGTCCGGTCCCAGGTCCTTCAGGCGTGGTGCACCCTGGAAGAGGGTCACCCGGAGCCAGTCGGTGGACTTGGGCTTGTAGTTGTCCATGCCGTACATGGCCAGCTGGAACCGTTGGAGCTGCAGCGGCAGGTAGTCGGCAGCACAGGCGTTGTCCCTGGGTTCGCAGTACCGACGGTCGCTGGCGTGGAGGCGCTCGACGGCCAACCTGTGTTCCGGATGTCCGGCCAGGATCCGGTGCATCGGAGCGTCGTCGTCCCAGTCCCGGAGGGCGGCCCGGAGTCGCCACAGTCGAAGCGCCACGTCAATGGCGACGTCGCGACGTTCAGTGGGTAGGCGATCACGGCGGGCCCTACGCGGCTCCTCGGTGTTGTCGCTGACCACCCACCAGTACCGGTCGGCGCCGGCGCCGTCCAGGTCCAGGTCGGACAGCCATCCGAAGCGCTCATCAAGCAGTGCCCTGGTCTGGGCGACCGTCGTGGCCGGATCCGCCGAGGATCGTTCGTCCACCAGGAAGAGGGAATCGAACAGATCGTCGTCACCGTCATGGATCTCCAAGAGTAGCGAGACCACCATCTCGGCCGTTTCCGGGCCATCCGCCTCGGCCCACCGGTAGAGGGCGTCGTACGGAAGCCCCCCGCCGGCGACGGCTCCCCAGGTCGTGGCGATCCTGTCCAGTACGGGCACCAGCGACCGTGCATTGAGGAACGGATGGCAGTCGTCGTCGCTGCCCGTGGCGAAGTGCCGCTGGGCCCGGGTAATCCACCCCTCCAGAAGTTCCATTGATGCCGGGTCGCTCGGCCGCGCCCGTACGTCGGCCAGGGCCACCTCCCGGATCCCGACCCATGCGTCCAGGACCCTCGGGTGCTTGAAGGCATACGGGACCAGGCCCAACCCCGTGGCGTTACCCAGCCCGAAGTAGCGCCGCCACCCACCACCGAAGGCCACAGCGGCAGCGCCGCCCTGGACACGGGCGCAGTGCTCGACCATGTCGTAGCCGAGTTCTCGGAACATCCAGGCGGCCACAAACTGGGCCCGGTACGGGTACCGAAGAGGATGGTCGTCCGGGTAGCCGGCGAACGAGCGCATTCCGAACTTGCCGTTGGCGTAGAAGGCCGTGCTCCGCAGGATGTAGCCGGCATCTCCGACGTGGTCGGGGTCAGGCTGGCCGCCGGCTGCCAGCGTGTCGACCAGGTACCGGAAGAACCGCACGCTCCGATTACCGCGGGTGAGGGACAGAACCCGGGGCTCCAACCTGCCCTTCTCCTGCTCTGGCACCTCGACGCGCAGGGTGGCCAGCAGCTCCTCGGAGACGTCACCATCGACCAGGACTGCGGCGACCTCCCAACGATCTGCGATCACCCGGTCTGTGTGTGCCGACTCGTCGATCGTCGTCGTGAAGGCCACGAAGCTGAACCTGTGGGTGCCGGTGTCCAGCAGGTAGACCGACTCTCCCCGCCCCTGGGCATCCAGGTCCTGACGCACCAGGCCGGCTGTCCATCCATCTATCACGGCCCGCCGGAGCATCATCCGACTGAAGCTGTAGCGGGTGAGGCGGGCCGCCCCCAGCATCTCGGGCCTCATCACCACCTCGGGCGGCCGCAGGGTCCCAGAACGGGCATCCAACTCCGGCTGGAGACGATCCACCCCAGGAAGGCCCGTGCTCATAGCGGAGATCTCAGGTCGGCAGGGCTCCGGCACACAGCGGAAGCGTAGACCCCCTCGGTCCGGGAAACCGCTCCTACTACCGACCAAGGCGACCCCCTGACGCGGAACACCCGCCTCCAACTCGAGGCGGGTGCATCCCGGGGGTTGCCCGTGCCGAAAAGCCCCCTATGGCGCCGCCCGAGTTTCCGTCGGACCCGTACGCCCAGCCAATCGACCACGGCAATTCTCGCGCCATAGCGCCTGCATGGCAAGGGCCGGGTTGAATGGGTGACCACTGGCCGTGGACTCGACCCGATTCCGGAAGAACGACGCCACTAGGTTCGTTCCATGGACGCTCTCGCGACACTCCTGGACACGAACGGCTTCCTGGTCATCGATGGGGCCATGGGCACCGAGTTGTTCGCCGCAGGCCTCATGGCCGGTGACCCGCCAGAGATATGGAACCTTGACCACCCCGACCGGCTCAAGACCATCCACAGGTCATATGTGGAGGCCGGATCCGACATCATCCTCACCAACTCCTTCGGTGGCAACCGCCACCGCCTGAAGCTGCACTCCCTGGAGGGTCGGGTCCACGAGCTGAACGCCGCTGCAGCCTCAATCTGCAGGGAGGTGGCCGATGCTGCCGACCGCCGGGTACTTGTCGCCGGATCCATGGGCCCCACCGGTGAACTCATCGAACCCCTCGGCGAGCTGACCACCGACGAGGCCCAGGAGGCATTCGCCGAGCAGGCGGCCGGCCTGACCGCCGGTGGCGCCGATGTGCTCTGGCTGGAGACCATGAGCGCCCTCACGGAAGTCGAAGCCGGCGTCCGCGGAGCCCGGTCCGCATCGGACCTACCCATCGTGGTGACCCTCAGCTTCGACACGGCCGGTCGGACGATGATGGGAATCACCGGCGAGGAGGCCGGTACCCTCCTGGCCGACCTAGGCGTGAACGGAATCGGGGCCAACTGCGGCGCCAACCTCGCCGACACCGAGGCCGCCGTCGCCGCCATCCGTTCGGTGTGCGGTGACATCCCGGTCGTCTCCAAGGCCAATGCTGGCATACCGGTCTGGAAGGGAGCTGAGCTGGAATACGACGCCACGCCGGAGATCCTGGCGGCGCACGCACACCGTCTCCGCGAGATCGGGGTGTCCATCATCGGCGCCTGCTGTGGCAGCACGTCGGCCCACATAGCCATGATCCGGGCCGTCCTGGATGGCCACCGTCCGGTACCGGACATCGCACCCCCGATCGCCACCGCCACCGTCGGGGCATCCGAATGGCAGGATCGACGGAGGCGTGGAAGGCGTCGGTCGTGATCCGTTAGCTGGCGCTCTTTTCGGCCAGCGCCGCTTCGGCTGCTTCCATGCCGGCCACCAGAAGCTCCGGCACCAGGCCGAACTCGAAGTCCGGGGCGTCGTCGACGGTCGGAAGTTCCACGTGCAGTACGTCCAGGTCGGTCGGTACGTCCAGCCACTGCTGACGGATCAGCTCCGCGGCCGCAGCCCGGACCCCGACCATCATCAGCGACAGCGCCGTCTGCTTGCCTGCCGGTGCGAACTTGGCCGCCACGTCCAGGACCACCAGCCGGGTGGGGGCCAGCGAGACCGCCTTCCGCAACGGGATGTTGCACACCACGCCACCGTCGATGTGCCGGGTGCCGTCGGACAGCTCGACCACCGGCAGCACACCGGGTACCGCCGTCGAAGCGCACAGGAGGTCCACGACGGGCCCGCTGGTCCACCAGGTCACCTGGCCCGTGGCAGCATCGGTGGTCCCCACATGGCATGGCACGGAGACCTCAGCCAGGTCCTCCATGGGTACGTGTTCGGCAATAAGGGCCCGGAGGCGGTCGCCCGAATCGAAGCTGGAGCGTCCCCTCAGGATGGACGCCACGTTGCGGACGATGTTGCCCCGGATCGGGGCCTTCTCGGCAACGTCCCGCCAGAGGTCCTCCAGCCGGCCGACCTGTTGGAGCGTGGGGTCGTGCGCCAGGTAGACGCCGTTCAGTGCTCCGGCCGAGACGCCCACGATCTCGTCGGGAACGATGCCGTTCTCCAGCAGCACCCGCAGCATTCCCGCCTGGGCCGCACCCCGGACCGAGCCGCCGGAGAACACGAACACGGTGTGGTCCCGCTCGACATCAGCTGGTCGGCGCCAGCGGTCCAACCATCGGAAGCGAGCCATGAACAGAAGGTATCGGGCCATCGGCGGTCGGCCCCGACCACATGGACGGCAACAGTGACGCGGTGATGCGCCCGTAGGCGACGGCTGGCAGAGTCTGTGGGTGGACGACTTCGAACCTGCAGACGACCGTGAAGAGCTCCGCTCAACCTGGGAGACCTTCTGCGACCGCCTCCGGGATGGCGCCGAAGTGGTACTCGACCCCGCCAGGCCGACCGACGCCGCCGACAGGACCGAAGGGATCCGGCACCTGCTCCGCAGACTCCAGATAGCCATCGGCGCAGAAGCGGAGGGCGGGGATCACACCCATCCCGAACTGGCCTGGACCCATCCGTCGAAGACCGGTCAGGACAACCCGATGGCCTCTACCAGGCGGTTGTCAGCGCCGACGGGGTGTTCCGGGCCGTGATCTCGCAGCGGGACCCGGGGACCCCAAATTGGCTGGACACCACCGGTGCCACCCAGGGTTGCATCACCTACAGGTGGAACCAGGCCGATTCGAACCCTGTACCGGCCCTCGAGTTGGTGGCCTTCGATGATCTGGCGGCCCGTCTGGACGACCGCTGGGCCCAGATCACCCGGGACGAGCGCTCGGAGGTACTTCGCCTCCGACGCCGTGGAGCCCTGCGGAGGTTCCGTCGCTGATGCTGCTGCCCCATCTGTCCATCCAGGTCATCAACTTCGCCGGCGAGTGGCCCGGTGACTGGCAGGTACTGAGCGACCACGCCGCCGCCGCCGACCAGGTCGGCGTGGACCGACTGGCTGTCTCCGACCATGTCGCCTTCGGCGATGACCTCACCGACTACGGCGATCCGTCCAAGGGGGGCACGGCCGGGGGCCGCCAGCCCACCGGGCCCGATGGCCTGTGGCTCGAGCCGCTCACCACCCTGACCTGGCTGGCCGCCCGGACGACACGTATCCGGCTCCAGACCGGGATCCTGCTGGCAGCACTCAGACGACCGGTCGTGCTGGCAAAGACCGCTGCCACGCTGGACGTCCTGTCCGGAGGACGCCTGGACCTGGGCGTCGGCGTCGGTTGGCAGGCCACTGAGTACGAGGCCGCGGGCCTCGACTTCAGTCGACGTGGGCCTCTCCTGGACCAGGCCCTGGAGGTCTGCCAGCTCCTCTGGAGTGAACCGAGGGCCTCCTACTCCGGAGACGGACTGTCGTTCGAGGGTGTACACGCCATGCCGAAGCCGGTCTCCGGCGACGGCGTGCCGATCTGGGTGAGCGGCACCGTCAATCGCCGCACCGCCCGCCGCCTCGCACGCTTCGGCACGGGATGGATCCCGTGGGGCGACGACCGGGCCGACGTCACCGGCGGAATCACCCGCATGCGTTCCCTCATTGACGAGGTGGGCCTGGAGCACGATGGTTTCCAGGTCCAGGGCCCGGTCCGGGTGGTGCAGGACTCCGACGGGGAACTCGACCTCGTGTCGACCATGGCGGGGGCGGCCGACCTGGTCGGATCCGGGGTGACGGACTGCCGGCTGGCACTCCGCCTCCCCCCGGAACCGGAAGAGGCCACCGACCTGCTCGGGCGCGCCGTGGAGGCCTTCCGGAGCGCCGTCGGACGGAAGGCCTGAGATGGATTTCGGATTCTTCGGCGTCAACGCCGGAGTGATGGCCGACCCGGCCACCATGGTCGAGGCCGCCAGGATCGCCGAGGTCGCCGGCTGGGAGTCGATCTGGACGGGCGAACACCTCGTGGCCGCCAGCCCGCAGCGTCCACCGTCACCGGTCCGGCCCGACACCCACTTCGTGGACCAGGTGGCAGCCCTCGCTCACCTTGCGGCGCACACCACGACGCTGCGCCTGGGAACCGGCATCGTGATCCTCCCCCAACGCAACCCCGTCGTCCTCGCCAAGGAACTCGCCTCGATCGACGTTCTCTCCGGCGGCCGCCTGGAGGCCGGGTTCGGCGTCGGCTACGTACCCGACGAGTTCGATGCTGTCGGGGTGCCGTTCTCCGAACGTGGCGCCCGCATGGACGACCACATCGACGCCCTGAGGGCGATGTGGCGCGGAGACCTCAATTTCGAGGGCCGCTTCACCTCATGGCATGGTGTTGAAGCCCATCCCCGGCCTGTCAGCCCGGAAGGCCCCCCGATCCACGTCGGCGGCGGTTCGCCAGCCACCTTCCGACGGGCCGTCAGACGAGGTGACGGGTGGTACGGCTTCCTCTCGACGCTGGCGTCCACCAGAGCGGCGATCGAGGCCATGGACCGTGGAGTGGCAGACCTTGGCCGACCCCCGCACCTCGGACGCATCCAGGTCAGCGTCACGCCGTCGGAACCCGTGGACCGCGATCTGGTCCATCGCTACCAGGACCTGGGCGTGGATCGCCTCATCCTCGTCCGGGACTTCCGCGACGTCGGAGGCCCCCCGAATCCCGAGAGGGCCGGCGAAGTCTTCCGGTTCCTCAGCGAGGCTCCCCGGACGCTCGGCTTCGACTGACCCCGTCCGGCCATGGGCGGGTGTCCACTCCGGCGGCCACCACCATGCCGCCTATCCCGGCCAGCGCCAGCAGGAGCATCACCCGGCGGACTCCATCCACGGGATCGTCCGCTCCTAGGAGCAGGGCCACGGTCACAGCCACGCTGCAGACGCTGCCGATCTCGGTCATGATCCGGTTCGTGGCGCCTGCCTGTCCGAGCAACGGCCCGGGCACATACCTCATGGCCAGCGACGCGCTGTTGGCATGCGCCAGCCCGACACCCAGGGCGTAGACCGCTATCGCAGGGAACCAGAGCCCCATGTCCGGATCCGGCCCGACTCCCGAACGGAACCAGAGCGCACCGACCACCATGCATGCACCACCGGGCACGAGCAGCTTCCGGTGGCCGTAGCGGTCGGCGAGGCGTCCGCTCACGAAGCTCATCGGGCCGCCGATCAACGGCACCAGGGCGAGCGACGCCCCGGCCGTCGACGGGCTCATGGCCCATGCACCCGTGAGGAGGGTGATCAGGGCGAGGTAGGTGCCGGCGAAGTTCCCGGCGATCAGGAAGGCCATCAGGTTGCCGCGCCCGTAGTAGCGGACCCGGTAGAGCGAGAGGTCCAGGATGGCCCGGGGGTGGCCGACCGACCGGTGAACCACCATGGCGAGGCTCACGGGCGCCAGGAGCAACGCTACGACGGTCAGGGGGTCGGTCCAGCCCCACTCCCCCGCCTGCACGATGCCCGTAGCGAGCATCGCCGTGCCGACCACCAGCAGGACCGCACCGACCAGGTCAGGTCTCCCGGATCGACCGTCAACTGTCGGCCGGTCGGGTGCGAGGAACAGCAGCCCCAGGACCACCGTCAGCATGGCGATCGGGATGTTCATGGCGAACGTCCACCGCCAGCCAACGACGTCGATGACCAGGCCGCCAATAACCGGTCCCAGAACCAGCGAGATGCCACCCAGTCCCCCGTAGGCCCCCACCGCTGTGCTCCGGCGTTCCGACGGGAAGGCCTCCAGCAGGATCGCCATCGCCGCTGGACCCTCCAGCGCCAGGCCGGCGGCCTGCACGACGCGTGCGGCGATCAGGATCGGCAGGGTCGGTGCCGTCGCCACGAGGAGGGATCCGACGGCCAGGAGTGCCACCCCGGTCAGGAACATCCGCCTGCGGCCGAAGCGGTCGGATACCCAGCCGCTGGGTATCAGCAGTGCGATCACCGTTATGGCGAAGGCATTCAGCACCCATGAGGTGGCGGCCGGACCTGCGGCGAAGGTCTTCTGGATCTCGCCGAACGAGATGAAGGTGACCGAGTAGTTCATCGAGGCGGAGACCACCGCACCTGCGATCAGCGCGAAGGTGCGCCAGGGTGACCGCCCCGGGCTCTCTGTCATCGGCGCCGATTCGTAATCAGTCGGCTTCCAGTCGCCGGGCCTCGTCGCCGATCGTCGTCGAGTCACCGTGACCGGTGTGCACGGTCGTGGCGTCGTCCAGGACGAACAGGCGGGAGCGGATGCTCTCCACCAGGATCCCAAGGTCGGAGAACGAGCGGCCCGTGGCGCCGGGTCCGCCGTTGAAGAGGGTGTCGCCGCTGAAGACCGTGCCGAGGCTCGGCACGTGGATGCAGCAGCCGCCCGGCGAGTGGCCCGGCGTGTGCAGGATCGTCATGTCGTCGCCACCCACGGTGATGGTCAGGCCGTCCCGGAGAGGGTCGTCTATCCGCCTGTCCGGGTGGACCACGTCCCAGAGCATCCCGTCGTCGGGATGCAGCCAGATCGGGGCGTCCACCGAGTCGGCCAGCTCGACGGCGGCGTTGATGTGGTCATTGTGACCATGTGTGCACAGCACTCCGAGGGTCCGCCTTCCCCTGACGGCCTCGGCGATGGGTCGATGGTCGTGTGCGGCGTCAACGACCACCACCTCGTGGTCGTCGCCGATCAGCCAGATGTTGTTGTCGACGTCGAAGTCCTCGCCGTCCAGCGAGAAGATCCCGCTGGTGACCACGCGCTCGATCCTGAGGCCCATGCCGGCGGACCTACAGGACCACCACGGAGCGCAGCACCTCGCCGCGTTCCATGGCGTGGAAGGCCTCCTCCACGTCGTCGATCGAGATCGTCTCGGATACGAAGCGGTCCAGGTCCAGGCGGCCCTGAAGGTAGAGGTCGATGAGCATGGGGAAGTCCCGACTGGGCAGGCAGTCGCCGTACCACGATGACTTCAGCGCGCCGCCGCGTCCAAACACCTCGATCATCGGCAGTTCGATCCTCATCTCCGGGTTGGGAACCCCGACCAGGACGACGGTGCCTGCGAGGTCCCGTGCGTAGAACGCCTGCTCGTAGGTGACCGGCAGGCCGATGGCCTCGATGGCCACGTCCACGCCGTTGCCATCTGTCAGTGCCCTGATGGCCTCCACCGGGTCCTCCTTGGAGGAGTTGATCGTGTGGGTCGCCCCGAACTCCCGGGCTATCTCCAGCTTCCGGTCGTCCAGGTCCACCGCGATGATCGTGTGGGCCCCGGCCAGGTGCGACCCGGCGATCGCCGCATCGCCCACGCCGCCACATCCGAACACGGCCACCGAATCGCCGCGACCCACATTGCCGGTGTTCATCGCGGCTCCAAGGCCTGCCATGACGCCGCAACCGATGAGGCCCGCCACCTCGGGCCGGGCCGCAGGGTCGACCTTCGTCGCCTGGCCGGAGTGGACCAGGGTCTTCTCGGCGAAGGCTCCGATACCCAGCGCCGGCGAGAGTTCCACACCGTCGAGGGTCATCTTCTGCGTGGCGTTGTGGGTGGCGAAGCAGTACCAGGGGCGACCCCGCAGGCAGGATCGGCACTCCCCGCAGACAGCCCGCCAGTTCAGGATCACGAAGTCACCGGGTGCCACGTTCGTGACCCCTTCCCCGACCTCCTCGACGATGCCCGAGGCCTCGTGGCCGAGCAGGAAGGGAAACTCGTCGTTGATGGCGCCCTCGCGGTAGTGGAGGTCCGTGTGGCACACCCCACATGCCTGGACGGCCACGAGGACCTCACCCGGGCCCGGGTCCGGAACCTGGATCATCTCGACGGTGACCGGCTCACCCTTGGCTCGGGCTACTACGGCCCGGACGCTGTGCGGCATGACTCTCCCCTGGGTTCCACAGGTCGACCCGAG
>Ga0257112_10000582_pt1 | contig 14498 bp, 10 predicted proteins | sample LP_taG_5_FD_191565 | JGI IMG/M metagenome (GOLD analysis project Ga0257112, IMG submission 191565) | Marine microbial communities from Northeast Subartic Pacific Ocean, Canada - LP_J_2015_P26_1000m | ecosystem: Environmental > Aquatic > Marine > Oceanic | place: Canada: Northeast Subartic...
TGTCAATAAAAAAAGAGCAAAAAAAATAGCCAGAAACATTTCTACAAACACGGCAATTATTTTGGATGCTCACTATAAACCTTCTTTTAAACCAGCCAAAAATTTTTGTAAAAAGGTTAGGGAAAATAATAAGGTTTATGAATAAACAACTATATGAATCTAATTAAAAAACAGGGTGGACTGTTATTGTTGGCAATGTTGTTAATAGTATTAATGTACCAATTTCCAAAAAGTGTTGTTGAGAATGAGGTTACGAAAAACAAAGTTATTGAAACTACATCAATAGAAGCAGCTGTTAGTTTATTAGAAGGGGACAATCCTATGGAGGGAATTTTTATGTTGAGGGATATTGTTACAAAAAATCCAAAACACACACAAGCACTTTATTATTTAGGAGATTTGTCGCTACAAACGGGTCAATATGAAAATGCTATAAAAAGATTTAATCAAGTTTTATCTGTTGATTCATCAGATAAAAGAGCATATTTGCAGCTGGGAATTAGTTACTATGGTCTTGAAGATTATGAGAAAGCAAATTCTTTCTTTCAAATAATCAAAGATTTAAATGATAGTACATTAATTAAAGAATTAAATATTTTTTTAATGAATTAATAAAACTTGTTAATATGCCAAGTGGAAAAAAAAGAAAAAGACATAAAATATCAACACATAAGAGAAAAAAAAGATTAAGAAAAAACAGACATAAAAAGAAATAAAACCAATATATAATGAGTAGCGAGCTAATAATTAATTCAACTCGCGACAAATGTAGAATTGGCCTTCTTAAGGATAAAAAGCTTGTTGAGTTTCATCAAGAAAACGATGAAAACAAATTTAATGTAGGCGATATATATGTAGGAAAAGTAAAAAAAATCAATAAAAGCTTAAATGCAGCTTTTATTGATATTGGTTATGAAAAAGACGCTTTTCTACATTATCTTGATTTAGGCCCCCAATTTTTGTCGCTAAAAACTTTTGTAAAAAAAGTAAGAAGTAAAGGAAGTAAGACTTCTATAGGTTCATTCAAAAAAATGGATGAAATAAATAAGTTTGGAAAAATTAACGAGGTGTTGACAAAGGGAGACGAATTAATGATTCAAATTGTAAAAGAACCAATTTCAACAAAAGGACCAAGAGTAACCACAGAACTTTCTATGGCAGGAAGGCATTTGATTTTGGTTTCTTTTTCTGATGCTATTAATGTTTCTAAAAAAATATCTAATCGAGAAGAAAGATTCAGACTAATTAATCTTATTAAATCAATTAGACCAAAAAATTTTGGTGTAATAGTGAGAACTGTTGCTGAGAAGAAATCAGTTTCAGAACTAGACAAAGACCTTAAGGTGCTAACGAAATCTTGGGAAGAAGGAATGAAGGTGCTTAAAAAAGTAAAGGTTGGAGAAAAAATTATTGGTGAAGATAATAAAGCAACAACTTTGTTAAGGGATATTTTAAATTCTTCATTTGATAATATTGTTGTTGATGATAAAGAATTGTTTAAGGAAGTTAAAGCGTATGTTAAAAAGTTTGAACCAAAAAAAGAAAAAATTGTAAAACATTATTCTTCACCAGCACCTATGTTTGAGGTATATGGTATTGAAAAACAATTAAAAGAATTATTTGGAGAGACTGTTTCAATCTCTAATGGTGGTTATGTTATAATACAAAGCACAGAAGCATTACACGCTATTGATGTTAATAGTGGAAAAACTAGTAAAATTTTAAATCAAGAAGATGCTGCATTGAAAGTTAACATAGATGCTGCAAAAACGATAGCAAGACAACTTAGACTTAGGGATATTGGAGGTATAATTGTTATTGATTTTATAGATCTTAAAAAAATTTCAAATAAAAAAAAGGTGTTTGATGTTATGAAAAAAGCAATGAGTGAGGATAGATCAAAACACACAATTCTTCCACTTTCAAGATTTTGTTTAATGCAAATAACGAGACAAAGAGTTCGTCAAGAATTAAAAATAAGTAAAGATGAGGCAGAATTAGATCAAGCAGGGACTGAGGCTGCAGATACAATTGAACAAACGTTGGAATATTTGTTTGTAAAACAAAATCAAAAACAAATAATATTAGTGGTTCATCCATATTTATATTCATATTTTACCATTGGGGTTCTGTCAAGACAATATAAATGGTTTTTAAAGTATAGAAAATGGGTTAAAATAGAGCAAGACAACAATATTGGAATTAAAGAATATGTCTTTTTAGATTCTAATAAACAGAGAATACAAACAAAATAATGAAAAATTTTTTTTTGTTTTTTTGTTTCTTTGTTTTTGTTGGTTTCCTTTTTATATATTTTTTTAAATCAAAAAAATGTATAACACCAAACACATTAAACGTTGAAAAAGAAATTATTGGAAACGACTTAACTAAAACATTTCTTAATCTTTCATCTAAAAAAGATTTTTTGCTTTTTTTAGATTCTAATAAAAACATATCAAAGACTTTTTTTGAAGTTATCGAATCAAACAACAACAACAATTTAAATCAACAAAAAACAGATGAGTTGTATTTGTTATTGAGTAACCAATATTATGACAGTGTTTATTCTTCTTTACAAAAAGATTTTCCAGATATATCTAAAATTTTTGATGAAATAAATTTCGCTATACATAATTTCAATAAAGAAAGTCAGATAAAAAAGAATCCTGTGGTTAATATACTAATTTCAGGTTTTTATAATGATATTGTTGTCACACATGACACCATTAACATTGGAATAGATTATTTTTTACAGTTAAACAATAAATATAAACCACGTGATTTACCTACATATATTTTAAAAAGGTATACACCACAATTTCTTATTCCTACAACATTAATATCATATTTTTCTCAGTTTAATTTAATGAATACAAATGATGAAAGCTTATTAAATGAAATGATAGCGTTTGGAAAACTTTATTATGTGGTTTCCAAATTAATGCCTTGTATAGATGAAAACATTATTTTAGGTTATGATAAAGAAGAGTGGAAGATTTTAGAAAACACAGAAGCTTTTGTCTATAGTTATTTTATTCAAAACGAATTGTTTTTTGAAAAAAACCATTTAATAAAAAACAAATATATTAATGAAAGACCCAACGTTTTTGAAATATCCCCCAACCACCCCGGAAGAATAGCTCGTTGGTTAGGTTGGAAAATTGTAAAAAGTTATATAAAATCAAACCCTAACACCACTTTAGAAGAACTTTTATACAATAAAAATCATTTAAATATATTCTATAATTCTACCTATAAGCCCCTATAAAATATTTACAGAATTTCGTGATTTTACAAACCTCACACTTTGGTTTTTTAGCCAAACAAACATATCTTCCATGTAGAATTAACCAATGATGAGCTTTAGGAATATCTGCTTTGTCGAAGTTTTTTATAAGATCAAACTCTACCTCTTTTAGATTTTTATTGCTATTTACTAAACCAATTCTTTTCGATACTCTATTTACATGTGTATCAACCGCCATAGTGGGTTTTTTATATAGAACAGACAGAATTACGTTAGCTGTTTTTCTACCAACACCAGGTAAGGATTCTAATTCAGCAAAACTATTTGGGATTTCCCCCTTATGTTTTGTGGTTATTTTTTTTGCTAAACCAATTAGGTGTTTGGATTTATTATTTGGATAGGATATAGATTTTATTATATTAAAAACTTCATTAAAAGAGGCTTTAGATAGTTTTTTTGCATTAGGGTATTTATTAAATAGATGAGGCGTTGTTTTATTTACACGCACATCTGTGCATTGTGCGCTTAATACAACAGCAACCAATAATTCAAAAGGAGAATTAAATTTTAATTCTGTTTTTGGGTTTGGTATAGCTTTTTTGAAATAATCTACAAATAATTTATATCTTTCTTTTTTTTTCATTTAACAAAATCGTGTTCTGTCAAGTTAAATGATTTTGAGAAATTTTTAATATCATTAATTATCGAATCTTTTGGTAAAAGCACAATATTATCTAAGCTATTTTTAACATCCCTAAAATCACATATTAATTCTAGTGTTTTTGATGAAATGATTGCTTGGTAGTCGATCTGTGCTTTTTCTTCCTGATTAAGTTCGTTGTAGATATATTTTATTATATCGAGTTCAGTAGAGGTTTTATTCATAGGCAATTTTTTTGGTTTTAATTTTTTTTCTTAAGCTTATTAAAGCATATCTCATTCTACCTAAAGCAGTATTAATGCTTACTTTTGTTGATTCAGCAATTTCTTGAAAACTCATTTGCATATAATGCCTCATAACCAAAACTTCTCTTTGTTTTTCTGGAAGTTCGTAAATAATTTTTTTTATATATTGAACAGTTTTTTTGGTTAAATTATTTGGTTCTGTGAAATCTTCAGAAAATTTTAGACAGTTAAAAACGTCTGAACCATCTTGAAGTGTAATTCTTGGGTTCCTTTTTTCTTTTCTAAAATGATCGATTGCTTGATTGTGCGCTACTCTTACGATCCACGACAAAAACTTACCTTGTTCATTGTATTTACCACATTTAATTGTTTTTATCGTTTTAATAAAAACATCTTGTAAAAGATCTTCAGCAATATATTTGTCTTTTACTATAAAATAAATGGTTGTAAAAATTCTAGATTTGTGTCTATCAATTAAGACAGATAAAGCTTCTTCGTTACCTTTTATGTAAAGCGATACTAAACAACTATCACTTAATTCCGTTTTTAACATAATATTTATTATTATTAGTAACGTAGAGGTCTATATCATATTGTATTGTTTAGTGAATGTTTTTTCAAAGATAATAGATGATTTCTAAAAATCAAAAAAAATTATGACAGAGCCAAAGTTTATAGAAATAAAAAACGCAAGAGTAAATAATTTACAAAACATAAGTTTAAAAATTCCTCGAAATAAGTTTGTTGTTATTTCAGGGGTTTCTGGTTCAGGAAAAACCTCTTTGGCTTTTGATACTATTTTTGCCGAAGGACAAAGAAAATACATTGAAAGTTTAAGTTCTTATGCGAGACAATTTTTAAAAAAAATGGACAAACCTAACGTCGATTCTATTAAGGGGCTTTCTCCAGCTATAGCGGTTGATCAAAAAAGAAACAATAAAAACCCCAGATCTACAGTAGGTACATTGTCTGAAGTTTATGATTATTTGAAACTTTTATACACAAAAATTGGAAAAACATATTCTCCGATATCTGGTAAGGTTGTAAAAAAAGAAAACCAATTTGACGTGTATGAATACTTTAAAAGATATAAGCGAGGTTCAAAATATTATATTTCAATTCAAAAAACAACTGACAACAAAAACAAACAACGAGATTTAGAAATATTATTACAAAAAGGATTTACCAGGGCAATTGTAGATGGTGAATTTTATACAATTGAATCTTTAATTAATTTAAAAACATCATATAAAACATATAGCGTTTTATTTGATAGAGGCATAATTGATTCTTTAGATGAAAATTTTAAATTTAAAATAATTGACATTTCAAAAGAGGCTTTTTATGAGGGGGAGGGATATTTGACATTAAACATTGAAGGAAAAGAAAAACAATTTTCAAATAAATTTGAATTAGATGGTATGTTGTTTGTGGAGCCAACACTAAATTTGTTTAGTTTTAATAATCCATATGGAGCGTGTGCTATGTGTGGTGGTTTTGGGAATATTTTAGGGATTGATAATAATAAAGTTATACCAAATAAAAACATTTCAATTTTGTCTGGTTGTCTTGCCCCCTGGAGAAGTGAAAAGATGAGTAGATGGCTAAAGCCACTTCTTTTGAATAACAAAAATATTGGAATTTCAATTCATAAGCCGTATGTGGATTTGTCAGCTGAAGAAAAAAAGATTTTATGGGAAGGAAAGGGGTTATTTAAAGGGATAAATAAATTTTTTAATTATCTGGAAAGAAAAAGTTATAAAATTCAATACAGAATAATTTCTTCTAGATATAAAGGGAAAACAAAATGTGAAAATTGTTTGGGTTCCGGTATTAGGACAGAAGCTCATTATGTTAAAATCAATAATAAATCAATATTAGATTTGGTTGTAAGCCCTATTAATAAAGTTTTAAATTTTATAGAAAATGTAAATTTAAACAATAAAGACAGAAGTATTAGCAATAGAATTATAGATGAAATCACAACAAGACTTTCTTATATTAATAGTATTGGATTAGGATATTTAACTCTTAATAGAAAAGTTAGTACGTTGTCTGGTGGAGAATTTCAACGAATTAAATTATCGACTTCTTTAGGTAGTTCTTTAGTGGGGTCTTTATATGTTTTAGATGAACCTACTGTTGGCCTTCATCCATTTAATACAAATCAATTGATTATTCTTCTTAATTCGTTAAAAGAACAAGGGAATACTGTTTTGGTTGTTGAACACGATGAGGATGTTATTAAATCATCAGATTTTTTAATCGATATAGGTCCAGGAGCAGGATCTAATGGAGGAGAAATTATGTATTTAGGAAAAACAAATCAAATTTCTAAATCAACACTTGGTCCAACTGCGGATTATATTTTTAATAAAAAGAAAAATTTTATATCAAAACCAAGACTTTCAACGAAGTCTTTAAAAATAATTAATGCACATGAAAATAATTTAAAAAATTTAAACGTTAAAATACCTTTGGAGTGTTTGGTTGTTATAACAGGAGTAAGTGGTTCTGGTAAGTCTACTTTAATTAAAACAATCTTATATCCGGCTATTGCAAAACAACTGGAAGTTAATTATTTAAAGGAAGGAAAATATGATAAAATTGAAGGTGATATTGATATTCTTGAAGGGATACAATTAGTAGACCAAAATCCTATTGGAAGATCTTCTAGGTCTAACCCAGCAACATATATTAAAGCGTATGATGTTATAAGAAAAATTTTTGCTGATGAAGCCACACATATTGATTATACGATAAAATCATCAGACTTTTCTTTTAATGTTGATGGTGGAAGATGTGAAGAGTGTTTGGGGGATGGTTTTAAAAAAGTAGAAATGCAATTTATGGCTGATATTTTTTTAGAATGCGATTCTTGTAAAGGAAAAAGGTTTAAAAAGAAAATATTAGATATAAAACATAATGATAAAAATATTTTTGAGGTTTTGAATCTTACAATTGAAGAGTCATTATCTTTTTTTAATAATAACAATAGTGTAATAAAAAAACTTAAGCCATTAAATGATGTTGGTTTAGGTTATTTAAAATTAGGTCAATCATCAAGCACACTTAGTGGAGGTGAAGCTCAACGTCTAAAGCTAGCTTCGTATTTAGTAGATGAAAACAAAAAATCACTTCAAAAAACACTATTTATATTTGATGAACCCACTTCAGGTTTGCATTATAGTGATATCTCTAACTTTATGAAATCCATTCAAAAATTAATTCACATTGGGAATTCAGTAATAATTATTGAGCATAATACAGATTTAATTAAACAAGCAGATTGGTTGATAGATTTGGGTCCTGAAGGTGGTGAGGGGGGGGGTAGAATATGCTTTTCTGGTTATCCAAAAGATATTATTACAAAAAAAGGAAATAAGACGGGGAAATATTTAAAAAAAATGTTCGTTTAAAATATGCTTATTAGACTATAAATTAAATGAATTAATTTTACTCTTGAATTAAATATATCATTATGCGTAATAAAATTGTTGCAGCTAATTGGAAAATGAATAAAGATGAGCATGAGTCAAAAAATCTGACATATGAAATATTAAAATATCTTGACAAAACCAACAATCCCTCTGTTTATAAAATATTATGTGTCCCTTTTCCTTTTATAAATAGAATTACTAATATGTGTGTGGGTGTTAATATGTTATTTGTTGGAGCTCAAAATTGTAGTGCTTTTGAAAGCGGAGCATATACTGGAGAAGTTTCTAGTGCAATGCTAAAAAGTCTTTCTATATCATACGTTATAGTTGGTCATAGTGAAAGAAGGGTAATGTTTAAAGAATCTGATGATTTAATTTTAGAAAAAATGAAAAAATTAATTTCAAAACAAATCATTCCAATTTATTGTTGTGGAGAACCTTATACTGAAAGGAAAAAGAAAAATCATATTAGGTATGTGTTAAATCAAGTTAAACAATCTGTTTGTAATCTTAAAAAAGAAGAGATTAAAAAAATTGTGATAGCATATGAACCAATATGGGCGATAGGAACAGGAATAACGGCGGAATTAGAAGATGTGCAAGAAATGCATTTTGCTATTAGAAAATTTATTCGTTCAAAGTATGGTAGTTCAATATCAAAAAATTTATCATTATTATATGGAGGAAGTGTTAATCCTTTAAATGCAAAACAAATTTTTGACTTACCAGATGTGGATGGGGGCTTAATAGGGGGAGCTTCCTTAAAATCGCAAGATTTTATCGATATTGTTAACTCTATTAATTAATTTGTCATGCTACACAAAGTATTAATAACTAAAGCTATTTTTAGTTTGATTTTTGTGTTTTCAAATCATTTTTTGTTTTCTCAGGAAAATTTAGATAATATACAATATTCAGATAAAAATTTTGTTAAAAAAACACAATATAAATTTTATTCTTTAGGTATAGAAATAACCAATGCAAATCTTTTAAACACAACTATTGCTAACTGGAATAAAAAATATAATAATAATGAAAAAATAGCACTGGTTGATCTTATTAATATTTTGGATAACAAAGAAGTGGGTGATTACGTTTCATTTTTAAAATATATATCTATAATATCAAGCTTTAGTTTTAAAAAAAACAATTCTTTAGATCAAATATTTCGTTACCATTCTATTTATTTATCTCAAAAAATACTCCAAAACAGTCAGTACTTTAAAACCTTATTAGATGTCTTTGAAAATCAAATTATTATTAACACACCTTCACACACTATTTCTTATAATAAGAGAAATTTATCTATAAGTATAGAAGAATTTTTAGATTCTAATCTTTATAATTCAGACGGAACCATTTTAGGTACTTTAGCTATACACTTTAACGACACCGAATTAAATTTTAAGTCTAACAACGATGATTTTTTGATGGCTAGATCTAATTTTAATTTATATCCGGATTTAGGGTTAATTGAAGGTAATTCAGCAAAAATTCAAAGTCTACAGAAGATAGCTTTTTTAGGAATTATTGAATATTCTTTTAATAATTTCAATATTGACATTAAAACAGGAGTTATTATTTCTAATGATGTTGTTTTGAGAGCAGATAATATAAAAAATGTATCAGGGGAATTCGAATATAAACCAAGTGAATATACCTCTAAACAAATTAATAAGTTTTTGTTCGTTTCTAATAATTCTAATAATATAATTTCAATTAATAATAAAACAAGACTTGTTTCAGGCATCTCAATAAGTGGAAATAAATTCTTTACAAGAAGCGTTTTAAATGAAGAATCAGAACTTAAGATTTTGATTGAACAAAATAAATTTTTAAAATTTAAATCCAAAGAATTTGTTTTAACATTGGACAAAATATATTCAGAAAATACATATTTTGGATTTTATGATAATCAAGATTCTTTATACCATCCGTTGATAGAATTAAATTATGATTTAAATTTAAAAACAATCGAACTTTTAAATTTAAAAGGACCTTTAAGGCAAACGCCATTTTATTCTACCTATTTTCAAGTAGAAATTAATTCAGATATTTTAACGTATTCATTAGAAGATAAAAACATAAAATTTAATATTTTAATTGCTCCAAATGAAAGGCCGTTGGTAGTTTCTTCAAGAAACTATTTTTCTAATAATAATCTTAATGATTTAACAAATTTAGATGGAACTAATATTTTAAAGGTTGTTTATAGTTACTATAAAAGTAAAAAAAGAAAGGATTTTTATTTGTTAGACTTAGCCTATTATTATAAAAGAAAACCAGAAAACTTAGAAAGTGGCATTATAAATTTATGGAGAAATGGATTTATTTCTTATGATCCTTCAACTGGTATGATTAACGTTTTGTCAAAATTAAGACATTACTTTCTATCTCATTTAAAAAAATCTGATTACGATGAAATGTATTTTGAATCTCTCTCAGAAGCATCTAGTAATTTGATATATAATTTGCCTTTAAATCAAATGTATTTTGAGGGTGTTAGAGAAATAATTTTAAGCAATAAAAATAATATTGTGATATACCCAAAAGAAAGAACAGTTACCTTGTCAAAAAACAGAAATATAAAATCCAAGGGAAATATTTCTGTGGGTAAATTTGATTTTAAAGGCGTGGATTTGTTGTTTGATTATAAATTATTCAAACTTCAATTATTAGAAATAGATACATTACAAATACTTTCCAAAACTAATGCCAAAGACAATTATAATTACTTATATAATATTGGAGGAGATTTATTTATTAATCATCCAAAGAACAAATCTTCTTTGAAAAAAATAGCTAATTATCCTTATTTTATTTCAGATAAAAGCACTAGAGTATATTTTGATATGCCAGAAGAATATGGTTTAGAATATGATAGTACATTTTATTTTTCTATCACTCAATTTAGAATCGATAGTTTAGATAAAGCTAGTCTACCTAAGTTTGAATTTGATGGTATTTTTTATTCGAATAATATTTTATCTCCTTTAGAAGCAAAACTTATAATGATGCCTGACAACTCTTTTGGCTTCATTAAAGAGATTGATAATATGGGGTTGCCTGCTTATGATAATAAAATAAGAATAAACAATAGAATACAAATGGATTCTTTAGGGTTATACGTTAAAGGTAATTTTATGTATCAAACCACTTCAGTTTTTTCTGATAAAATAAGACTTTTTCCAGACTCTATTCAAGGGTACTTAGATAAAGGGTTTATGAGAAATGGTAAAATGAAAAAATCTAATAAAAAATTTCCAGAGATGGAGTTCAATAACTTAGATTTTGTCTACTATAATAACATTAATGAAGACTATTTATATGTTAAATACGATTCATTAAATAACTCTAAAATATCGGCGTATGACAAAGAGTTATCTATTTATGGGGATATATATATTTATCCTTCAGACGTTGTTTCAGAAGGAACTGTATTAACAAACGGAGCCACATTAGAGTCTGATGCATTTAGTTATTCTATGTCTAAAATATCCTCAGAAGAAATGAGTATAAATCTTAAGCCTTTAGGTTATTCAAAAGAAATATTAACTTCAGACATGGTGTCTTTAAATTATAACCTAAACACCAAAAAATTCAATTTAAGTACTACTTATTTTGACTTGGAAAACTTTGTTTTACCATATTCTTCTCTTTCAACTTCATTTTCTTCTGCTTCATGGGATTTGATAGACAAAAAAATTACATTCGAAAATTTATCTGATGAAATTGATTTGTCTGATTTTTATTCAACAAATAATAATTTTAGTAATTTAATTATTAGTTCATCAAAAGGAACTTTTGATATAGAGCAAAAAAAATTATTTCTTACTAAAGTTCCCGATCTTCAGATAGCTGATGCTTATATTGTTCCCTATGAGGGGAATGTTACAGTGTTAGAAAATTCTCAAATATCACCTTTAAAAAATGCTGATTTAATTTTAGACACATTAAATGAATATCATAAGTTTATTAAAGCGGATGTAAAATTAATATCTAAATCTAAATTTGAAGGCAGAGGCATATACGAATACATAAATTTTGATGAAGACACTTTTGAAATCCCTTTTTCATCATTTGAGTTAAAAACATATGAAAATGAAAATAACAATATATTTTCATCTACTTATTCATATGGTATTGTAGACAAATCAAATCCTATTTTAATGGAACCGGGTTTTGGTTTTTATGGTAAAATAGAATTGGTTGCAAATAATGAGCAGTTGTTATTTAATGGTGAAATTATTCCTTCGGAATTAAGAAATTTTAAGATCTCGGAGGCAATTCCATACTCTGGATATTTTATACCTGGTGATGAATTGGCTTTAACTATTTCTGAGAATGATAATGATTTCACCTCTTCAATTTCTAAAATAAATAATGGTTTGTATTTTAATTTTTTTGCTAATGATGTTGAAAAAAGAAGCCTTATTTTTTTTAATCCTTCCGGACAACTTTCATATGATTCTTATAACAAACAATATTTAATTGAACCTCAAAATAAAACAAACGAAGAAGTGTACAATGGAAATTCATTATTGTATTCTCCTAGTAGTGGAGATTTGTCTTTTGAGGGCAAAGTCAATTTGATAGATAATGATCCCAATTTTAGTGTTTTTTCTTCTATGTCTGCAAATGTTGATTCGGATTCTTTTAATATTTCTTCTGAAACGTTTATGATTATAGATGTTAACCTTCGTAAATCTATTATAAGCAATTTGGGATTAGAATTTATAGAAATAATTGAAACAGTGGGAGCACCATTAGCTCACGATAATGAAGAAGACGTTTTGTATAGACTGTCTGATCTTGTTGGGTATGAAAAAACTCTTGCACATGAAAATATAATTCTTAATGAATATCGACCGCTAGGTTTAGTAGACCCATTATTAAATAGTTTATTTGTTTTAACAAACTCTAAGCTTCGTTGGTCTGCTAAATATAAATCTTGGTATAATACTTCAACATTAAATTTGTCCAATATTGGAAGTGATGATATAAACGCCAATGTTGATGGGTTTTTAGAAATTAAATATCTTTCGGAAGATGATTATGAGGTTAATCTTTTTTTACAACCTGCCCCAGAGTTTTGGATATATTTAAATTATGATGGTGGAATTTTAAGAACATATTCATCAATTGAAAGTTATAATTCTGATGTGAGTGAAATAGGAGCAACAAAAGATAAATATATTCCAATAATGATTGTTGATGAGGAATATACTCTAGATTATATTAATAATTTTAGGCTAAAATATTTTAATATCAAAGAGCCATATGATTTAAAATCTCCATCAGACACATTTTTGGAAGATGAGATTTTTAAAACAATTACAGATGATGATGATGATGGATTTTAATATAAATTTGTGCCATGAAAACAAAGCAATTTATAAAAGATAATAAAGAAAGATTCTTAAATGAATTATTTGAATTGTTAAAAATACAATCTGTTAGTGCTGATCCTGCATACAATAAAGAAGTAGATAAGGCTGCTGATTTTTTAGTTAAACAATTTAATTTGTTAAAATTAGATAATGTTGAAAAGATTACAACAGAGGGACACCCTATTGTTTATGCTGAGAAAATTTTAGACAAGGATTTTCCTACAATATTGGTTTATGGTCATTATGATGTTCAGCCTGCAGATCCATATGAACTGTGGGAATCTCCTCCTTTTGAACCAATTATAAAAAATGAAAAAATATATGCTAGAGGGGCGTGTGATGATAAAGGACAAATGTATATGCATTTAAAAGCTTATGAAATACTTAATGAGTTAGATGATGTAAGCTTTAATATAAAATTTATGATAGAAGGAGAAGAAGAATGCGGTTCAGATAATTTGGAAAAATTTGTTATAAATAATAAAAAAAAATTAAAAGCAGATGTTATCGTAATTTCTGATACAAGCATAGTAAGCAATGATACACCTTCAATTACAACTGGTTTAAGAGGATTATCATACATGGAAGTAGAGCTTACAGGTCCAAATAGAGACCTTCATTCAGGGACATATGGCGGGGCTGTTGATAATCCAATAAATGTTTTATGTAAAATCATTGGCTCATTGAAAGATGAAAATGGTATTGTTCAAATACCTGGATTTTATGATAAAGTAAAAGAGTTTTCAGATGATGATAGAGATGAAATGAATAAAATTCCATTTGATTTAGATTATTTTAAATCTCATATAGATATAAGTAAAGTTTTTGGTGAAAAAGGATTTAGTACTGTAGAAAGAATTGGTATAAGGCCAACACTAGATGTAAATGGTATTTGGGGTGGATATACTAATGAAGGTTCAAAAACAGTTTTACCCTCAAAAGCATTTGCTAAAATCTCTATGAGATTAGTTTCAAATCAAAGTAGTTCTGAAATTACAGAACTATTTAAAAAACATGTTCAAAATTTGTGTCCCAAATCTTGTAAGATAATAGTTAAAAAACATCATGGGGGAGAGCCTGTTATTGTGAACACAAATACTTCAGGTTATAAAGCTGCTTATTCTGCTTTTAAAAAAGTTTGGGGCAAAGAACCAGTTCCTACTTTTGATGGGGGGAGCATTCCGATTGTAGCTTTATTTAAAAATGAACTAAAATTAGATTCTATTTTAATGGGATTTGGACTAGATGAAGATGCTATTCATTCTCCCAATGAATCTTTTGGATTATTTAACTTTTATAAAGGCATAGAAACAATAACCGTTTTTTATAAAAATTTTGCAAAACAAAATGATTAGAAAATTTTTGTTCTTTATTTTTTTTAATTGTGTGTTATTTGTTAATACATTTTCACAAATTCTCAGACCAATAGAATGGTCTTATGTTGTAGATAAAAAGCAGTTGAATGTTGGGGATTCAATAACACTAACTTTTATTGCAGACATTGAAGAATCATGG
>Ga0257112_10000584_pt1 | contig 14476 bp, 11 predicted proteins | sample LP_taG_5_FD_191565 | JGI IMG/M metagenome (GOLD analysis project Ga0257112, IMG submission 191565) | Marine microbial communities from Northeast Subartic Pacific Ocean, Canada - LP_J_2015_P26_1000m | ecosystem: Environmental > Aquatic > Marine > Oceanic | place: Canada: Northeast Subartic...
CCCAGGGGAAATAATAACCATCCCAACCCACAAGGTCACAGGGATGAGTGGCGTATTCATATGCCTGAAAACCGCCGTTCAAGCGAACATTGACATTAACAGGACCATCTGTTTGCGGGTCAACAAAATCAGGAGTCCGGATGTCTCTTTCACTAAAGGGGGAATGTTCAAGTAATTGACCATGGCGATTGCGATATCGAGACGGTGTTTCCACAGGTCCGGATGTTTCTATGATGAAATGTTTCATGTTTTCTTCAACATCCAACTGCCAGATCACACCTCTGGGAATGACTACATAATCACCTGGTGCTACATTGAGCTGTCCAAGATTAGTATTAAGTGACCCTGATCCAGAATGGATGAAAATGACTTCATCATGATGTCCGTTACGGTAATAATCATTCATGGAAGCGGATACATGAGCTTTATACAGCACACAATCACTGTTGAAAAATAATGGCACTCTCGCAGATATAGCATCTCCCTTAGAATCAAGACTGTGGGTGGTCAAATGGTGGTGTCGATGGGTTTCTGTCCAAGCTTCAAGTTTTAATGGATTGAATTCACCCACTTTATGCACAGCTGTTGGCGGATTCTTATGATACACATTAGAATAAATCCAGCTGAAACCCTCGCGGCTGATCAATTCTTCCCAATATAAATTGCCATTCTCATCCCTGAATTGGATGTGGCGCTTATCGGGAGTAATTCCTCTTTTTTGATAAAATGGCATATTAATTCCTATAAAATTTTATTTTCCAGTGTACCTAGGCGTTCTACTTCTAACCGCACGACATCACCTTTTTTGATCCAGCCGCCGGTATTTTCTGGTCGCAATTCCAGTATACAGCCAGTACCCACCGTTCCTGAACCCAAATAATCGCCGGCCACCAGATTGGCATTCATACTGGCTCGTTCGATCATAGTTGGGAAGGAATGATAAAGGTCATTAGTATTACCTTCAGAAATAAGTTTATCATTTACATGGCAAGTCATGCTCAGTTGCAGTTTTCCTTCATCATCCCAGGCATCGGCCAATTCATCAGGCGTAACCATGTATGGACCAAAACTCGTGGCAAAATCTTTCCCTTTTGCCGGGCCAAGACTTAAGGGCATTTCTTCCCGCTGCAGATTACGCGATGACCAGTCATTGCAAATGGTATAACCGGCAATCAATCGGTCTGCATCTTTTGCTTTAACATTACGTCCACCGTTGGCAATGATTACCGCAAATTCCAGTTCAAAATCCAGTTCCTCTGTATTCTGGGGATAAGGAATATCATCCCCATGACCATAAAGCGCATTTGGATTAGAGAAATAGAAAATAGGCAGTCTAAACCAATCAGGGTGCATATCTAGACCGCGCAGTTTCCGAGCGGCACGAACGTGCTGTTCAAAAGCATAAAAATCACGGAATGTACTTGGATTGGTAATCGGCGGGAGCAATTGCACATCAGCCTCAGGTTGGGCAACGTGCTGGTTATTGGCGATCAAGTCAGCAATGTGTTCATTTGCTAATTGATCCTGGAGTCTTTGCAGTTTAACAAGATTTGGTTCCCATTCTTCCAGACACGCATGCAGCGCAGAGGGGATTTCCAGAAATTCAGATTCATGATTTTCTTCATTCATAAAAATGGACGCCCGGAGGACATCAACAACGTGTCCATCCATAACAAAACCAAAGCGCTGTGCGTCATTTCCGTTTTCTACATAAGTAACAAATTTCATTTTTTCCTCAATTAATCACAAATTGCCGCGTAGTGCCTGTTCACCTTCAATAGACTCGAACAACGCCATAAAATTTCCTTTTCCAAAACTCTGGGATCCTTTTCTCTGGATCACTTCATAAAACAGTGTTGGACGATCCTGTATAGGCTGGGTAAAGATCTGCAGCATGTACCCATTTTCATCCTTGTCAACTAAAATACCCAAATCTGCCAGGGTTTCAATATCTTCATCTATATCACCAATTCGTTCGGCCAGATCATTATAATACGATCTTGGTGTAGGCAGAAAATTGACCCCTTTTACACGCATTTTGGTGACTGTTTCTACAATATCTCGAGTGGACATCGCTATATGCTGAACGCCAGCTGAATTATAATAATCGATGAATTCCTGGATTTGTGATTTTTTCAAACCATCGGCGGGTTCATTGATAGGTAATTTAATCTTTTCGTTATCATTGGCCATAACGATTGAACGCAAGGCGGAAAATTCAGTGTTGATATCCTTATCGTCAACAGACCAGAATCGATGCCAGCCAAAGACTTTTTCATAAAAATCACATACGGGCTGCATATCACCATCTGGTTGATTGCCTACAATATGATCGATATGTACAAGACCGGTAGGATCAGCAACAACGTCTTCATTATGTACTTCAAATCCTGGTAAAAATACACCATCATAATTATCACGCTGTACAAATGTATGGTTAGTTTCACCAAACGTTTTGATAGTTGCCAGCACAGCTTCACCACGATCATCTTCGATTAATTTTGGTTCGGCGACACTTTCAGCTCCGCGGCTAGTGGTTTCTTTCCAGGCAGCTTCTGCATCATCAACGGTAAAGGATACATCTTTTACCCCATCTCCATGAACATCAATATGATGGCCAATTTCAGTATTTTTTTCTAATGGAGACGTTAATACAAAACGGATTTTATTTTGTTTCATTACATAACTGACACGGTCGCGGGAGCCGGTTTCCAATCCCTTATAAGCAATGGGTAAAAAGCCTAAAGCAGTTCGATAATAATGTGCGGCTTGTTTAGCGTTGCTAACATATAATTCACAGTGGTCGAACGCCTTTAATTTATAATTATTCATTTATAATATTTCTGAAATAGCAGCAATAAATCGTTGGTTTTCTTCTTTAAGTCCAATGGAGACCCTAATACAATTATTCCAGCCAAAGGGAGTTAAATGGCGTACAATGACTCCTTTCTCAAGAAGTTGTTTTGTAATGTTGGTTGCTTTTTCGTCAGAGCCCCAAACTGTTGTTATGAAATTAGTAATAGCAGGCACATAATGAATATTCAGTTTTTCCATCTCTTTCTTCATATAATCCATACCTGCTTCATTGATCTCGATAGTCTTGCTCAAAAAAGGGATATCATCCAATGCTGCATAACCGGCGACTTGAGCTAAATAGGATGGTTCAAATGGAACCTTTACTTTTAACAGGTTTCCAATCAATTCTTCATGTGCAAAACCATAACCTATCCTTGCCCCGGCCAGACCATACGCCTTGGAAAAAGTACGTAATGTAATCACATTATCATACCGATAGGTCATTGAGTCAGGGTAATCTGATGTTGATTGCGAAAATTCAAAATATGCTTCATCAAGGAGAATCAATACCCGTTCAGGAACGTGTTGATAAAATGAATCAAATTCTTCACGTGTTATATATGTTCCCATGGGGTTATCAGGATTAGCAATATATATCAATTTTGTATAATCATTGATCTGTTCCGCCATGGCATTCAGGTCATAGCGGTAATCTTTCATGGGGATCCAATGGATCTTTTTTCCGGAAGTATTCGCCAGCACTCGAAAACCTATAAAAGAATTTTTTGCTGAAATAATCTCATCATCACTCAACAGAAACGTCCGGATGATGGTGGACATGATGCCTTCCGATCCTGCACCTAGGATGACATTATCTGTCTTAACATCATATTTTTTGGCAAGCTTTTTACGTAGGATATAACCGCTGGCGTCAGGATAACGGTGAATTTTATCCATGGCTTGCCGCATTGCTGCCATGGCTCGAGGTGAAGGACCAAGTGAATTTTCATTAGAAGCCAGCTTGATAACTTCAGATATGCCCATTTCACGCTGCACTTCATCAATGGGTTTACCCGGGACATAATTTTCCAGGTTTTGGATATAAGACGGTACTAAAGGCATGAATTGAATTTACGATAGTTAGGAACTAAACTCCGAACCATGAAAATTATCGGACCGCTTATAAAAGGCAAATTTGTTGCTCGACCAAACCGTTTTATGACAGACATTGAATTGTCAAGTGGAATTGTAGAAAGTCATTTACCTGATCCAGGACGATTGCTGGAATTACTGATTCCAGGAACAAATGTATGGCTTCGCCCAGCACCAAAAAATTCAGATAGAAAAACAAAATTCTCAACGGTTATGGTTGAGAAAGAGGGAGTGTTGATTTCTTTGGACACTACGCTGCCAAACCGGTTTATAAAAGAAGAGCTATCCAAAGGATCAATCCCCATGTTAAATAGGTGGAGCATAATTAAACAGGAATACAAGATTGGGAACCACCGTATTGATTTCTTATTAAATAACCCTGATGGTGAAGATGTATTTACCGAAATTAAATCTGTTACGTATGTTGAAGATGCCACAGCAATGTTTCCCGATGCTGTTACAGATCGCGGTAAAAAACATGTAAAATTATTGTCTTCACTTACGAAGGATGGGAAACGTACACAAATCATTTTTATTTGTCAGCGGCCGGATGCAGAAATCTTCCAGCCCATGTGGGATCGAGATCCTTCTTTTTCTAAAGCGTTGGCTGATGCAAAGCAAGCAGGAGTTGATATAAAGTGTTTCACCACAAATGTTACTCTAAAGGAAATAACGTTTTGCAAAGAAATTCCATTAAATTTGACCCCTCCAGATGAACAGTAAATTATTCCTGTTATTTTTCTGTATTACCCTTGCGTCGTGGAAATGCGCAGCCATTGCCCCAGCCAGCGGAGGCCCAAAAGATACAACACCACCAGTATTGTTATCAGCAAACCCGCCCAGCGGAACTGTGCGACTGCTGGAGCCCGTCGTTGAGTTAACGTTTTCAGAATATATGGATGAGAAAAGCTTTGCGGCTGGAATTCGTATTGCACCTGTTTTAAAAGATGATCCTACTGTGAAATTCAAAGGTAAAAGTGTTATTGTCACTTTACCAACGGGCATTAAAAATGATATGACTGTTGTTTTAACCTTGAGCAGGTCAATCAAAGATGAGCATGGAGTAGAACTCGCCAAGCCAATCCAGTTAGCATACAGTACCGGCGATGTAATAGATACAGGCATTATTAAAGGTTGGGTCTATGCATCACAGCCAGCGGGCGTATATTTATTTTATGATGAAGGCAGTGATACACTGTTGCTTTCCAAACCGGATTATATTTCTGAAACAGAAGATGATGGATCATTTGAATTCAATTATCTTTCTTCAGGAAAATACAAAATACTGGCTATAGAACGTGGCGCTGCAGGAGTACAGTTAGATCAAAAACGCATGTCATATGGAGTACCCCCCATTTCTGTAATTGCATTGGATTCAATTTTCACCGGTATTCATATTCGCTTATTCAAGGAAAAAGAGCCACTGCGCTTATTAAGGGGCGAGTGGAAAGATTGGAACTGGGGTCAGCTTTATTTCAATAATGATATTTTAGATGGCATGAACATTCACGGACTTAAAATCGGTACTCGTGAAATGGAATGGTTAATACATCCTGAAGATGATAAATTGATAATTGTTACTGTAACCGACACTGTTCGCAGCGCGAAAGAAAAAATCAGCTTTAAAAATATAACAATGGATCAAAAAGTATTATTGGATTCGTCTGCAATTAATGTATCCATTCCTGCAAAGGGAGATACTAATTATTTAGCACTTACAAACCCCGATTCAAAAATATCTATCACACCAGAGAAGACAGGCTCTCCAATTAAATTAGTATATTCACGACCATTGCCGGAAAAACTGTTAAATAGTTTTAAAATTGATTTAATAATCGATGACACAACCGAAGTCAATTTCACAAAAATGATTAATACACCCATGAGTATTTTCGTAGCACCACAGAATGGTTGGGAACCTAAAAAATCTTATAAATTGAAATTGTTCAGACATGAGACTACTAACGAGAAAGAAACATTTAAAGATTCCATTACAACTATAAACATCGAAACAACACGCCCTCTTGGATACGGAGGAATATCCGGAACTATTAAAGGAATTGATTCAGAAAAAATGATAACTGAAATACAAAGTGTTGAAAAAAAGCATTGGAATTTTAAGAGTGTTGTAAATTCGGCAGGTCGTTTTGAATATAATGACATACCAGAAGGATTATATACTCTCATTGTCTTCGATGACAGGGACCAAAACATCGATTATTCTTATGGCAAAGCATATCCCTTTCAACCCAGTGAATGGTTTTACGTATTGCCGGATACGATCGAAGTCCGGGCCAATTGGGATATTGAATTTCAACCTATCTACATGGAGCAATAAACAATGTATTGTGTAGTGATGGCCGGTGGCAGCGGTACACGATTTTGGCCGTTAAGCAGACAAGCAAAACCAAAACAATTGCTGAAGATTATCGGTGATCAGACCATGCTGCAGATCACGGTTGACCGTTTAAGCAAGTGCAGGAAAACAGAAGATATTTACATTGCTACACATAAAGATTTATCAGCTATAATTAAAAAAGAAGTAAAAGGTGTAAAACCAAAAAATATTATCGCGGAGCCCAGCGGAAAAAATACAGCTCCCTGTATTGGTTTATCGGCACTGCATGTTTCTAAAGTAGACGGTGAAGCTGTCATGGGCATTTTTCCTGCCGATCATCTGATTGTTGGTCATCGAGCTTTCGAAAAAGCGCTGAACCATGCTTCGAAAATTGCAAATGAAAAGGATGCGCTGGTCACAATCGGGATTCAGCCCACATTTCCTTCAACGGCTTACGGTTATATCCAATTTGACCCAGATAGAAAAGTAGATAAAACTGATGGATACCCTGTAAGTACATTCGCTGAAAAGCCACATTTAAATGCTGCCAAACGATTTATAAAGAGTAAAGATTTTCTATGGAACGCCGGTATTTTTATTTGGAAAGTGGATGTATTTCTGGATCAGCTTGGGAATTATATGCCCGATTTAAGCGAACAATTGAATAAGATTAAAAAAAGGATAAAATCCAATAAAAGGTTTGATGATATCTGGTCAGATATTGTGCCTGAATCAATTGATTATGGATTGCTGGAAAAAGCAAAAAATATTTATGTAGTTAAGTCAGATTTTCGCTGGAATGACATGGGATCATGGAATGCGATGTATGATGAACTGCCAAAAAGAAAAGACGGTAACTTGATCAAAGGCAACGGCATTGTAATCGATGGTAACAATAATTTTATTCAAAATGAAGATCATTTCACCGCTGTGATTGGTTTAGATAATGTAGTGGTTGTATCTACTGATGATGTAACATTAGTGGTCAATAAAGACAATGTTGAAGATGTCCGTAAAGCTGTAAATTATTTAAATGAAAATGATCGACAGGATTTATTGTGAGCGTAAAACCAGATAAATTGATGAACATGTTTGAAGAACTTGCTGAAAAATTGGATATTAATATTGTTCAGGATAAAGGCAATTTTAATGGTGGAACATGTACCTTTTATGATGAAAATTATATTGTGGTCAATAAATCAAAACCAATTGAACAGCGCTTGAAAGTATTGGCAAACGCCTTTAAGAAAAAAAAATTATCAGACACATACCTTATACCAGCTTTACGTTCATATATAGACGAAGTAACAATCTGATAATACACTAACAGAAAAACTTGATTTGCTGACATCAGGTCAGTACACTTGGACTCTTTTTTCAAGGGGAATGCGGATAAAATCAACAATGACAGTTTATAATACTGAGGAATTTTCATGAAACAATACGCAACTGCTGATATTCGAAATTTTTCTTTAGTTGGCCATGGCGCCAGCGGAAAAACCTGTTTGAGTGAAGCTATGCTATACTGCAACGGCCAGATTAACCGCTTGGGCACGATAGATGCCGGAAATACAGTATCTGATTATCATCCTGGTGAACAGAAGAGACAAATTTCTATCCATTCGACTCCGATGGTTACCGAGTGGAATGATAAAAAATTCAACCTGATTGATACTCCTGGATATTCCGATTTTATAGGCGAAGCATTAAGCTCATTGGCAGTGGTCGACATGGCTGTCGTCGTTCTCAGTGCGGTGAATGGTGTTGAGGTTGGAACAGAACAAGTATGGGATCACGCGACCAGAAATGTTATACCTAAAATTATTGTTATCAATGGATTGGATCGGGAGCACGTCAATTTTAATCAAGTCCTTAAGCAATGTAAGGAACGTTTTGGTCACAATGTGTTTCCAATGCAAATACCAATCAATGCGGGACCTGGGTTTAATAAAATCGTTGATGTTCTGCGCAGTGAACTCATTGAATACAATACAGATGGCTCGGGGAAATTCACCGAATCTGAACTGCCTGAGGATCTGCAGCTGCAAGTGGATGAACTTCACCAGAGTTTAATTGAATATGTAGCTGAATCAGACGATTCGCTCTTGGAGAAATTTTTTGAGCAGGGAAATTTGAGCGAAGAAGAAATGCGTGATGGGATCCATGCTGCAGTTCAGAACCAGACATTTATTCCGTTGTTCTGCACATCATCGACGTCGAATATTGGCGTAGCGAGGCTTATGGACTTTATTGCCAAGTATGGATCTTCGCCTGTAGACAGGGCCCAGATCACTGCTTTGGATGCCAACAGCGACGAAGAAAAGACTGTTGATCTAGCTGGCAGTGATCCTGTACTGTTTGTTTATAAATCAATTTCAGAAGGACATGTAGGTGAATTATCTTTTTTCAGGGTGTATTCCGGCCGAGTCAGCACGGGTGTAAATTTATATAATACTTCCAGAAGTAAAAATGAACGGTTCGGCCAGTTATTTATTATGAATGGAAAAGATCGAAGCAATATAGGTGAATTGGCTGCCGGGGATCTCGGTGCAGTTGTGAAACTCAAAGATACCCATAGTGGAAATACACTTTGTGGTTCATCTTTAAGAGTAAAGCTTAAGGAGGTAGCCTATCCAAAGCCGAATATTCATGCTGCAATCGAAATTCATTCAAAGGGGGATGAAGAAAAAGTGGCGGTTGGCTTGTCCACTCTCCATGAAGAGGACCCAACATTTATTTATAAAGTAGATCCAGAAATAAAACAGACCATTATTTCAGGACAAGGTGAACTGCACTTGCAAGTGATTCATGATCGATTGAAACGGCGTTTCAATGTAGATATCCATTTAAAAGAACCAAAAATTCCATATCGCGAAACAATTCAAGGTAATGGACAATCAAAATACCGTCATAAAAAACAAAGTGGTGGCGCAGGTCAGTTTGCTGAAGTCTGGATGCATATTGAACCCAAACAGCGAGGTGAAGGTGTGGAATTTTCTAATTCACTTGTAGGGCAGAATGTAGACCGTGTATTTGTGCCATCGGTTGAAAAGGGTGTGAATTCTGCATGTATGGAAGGTGTGTTGGCAGGATACAGAGTTGTGGATTTAAAAGTAGACTTTTATGATGGAAAACAACACCCTGTGGATTCAAAGGATATTGCGTTCCAAATTGCCGGTAAACATGCTTTTCGGGAAGCATTTATGCAGGCACAACCAAGTTTGCTTGAACCAATCATCAATATAGAGGTAAAGGTCCCGGAGGACCATATGGGAGATGTCATGGGCGATATTTCCGGTCGTCGCGGTAAGATTATTGGTATGGATTCAGAAGGATCTTTACAGGTTATCAAGGCGCAAGTTCCCCAGGGACATCTGTATAACTATTCCATAACTCTGCGATCATTGACTGGTGGTAGGGCATTACATACTGAAGAATTCAGCCATTATGAGCAAATGCCTAAAGATATGGAAAATAGGGTTATTGCAGCTTCCAATAAAGATGCTGAATGATGGTGATGGGTAGAGTAGTAGTTATCCTGGTTATTGCTCACTGTTCACCAGAAACCAATAACAGCTCACCGAAAAATGCATAAACTCTGGGCGCCATGGCGGATAGATTATATCCGTTCCGAACAAAAAGAAGGCTGCATTTTTTGTGATAAACCTAGTGAAAATAATGACCGGGACATGCTCATTCTTCATCGGGGAAAGCATGTCTTTGTGCTCATGAATCTCTATCCATATAATAATGGACACTTGATGTTGGCACCATATTCTCATGTGGATAATTCTAATGATATGTCCATTGCTGAACGCAATGAAATAATGTCATTAGCAGATGAAGCAATGAAGATCCTTAAAAAAAGAATGAATGCCGAAGGCTTCAATTTTGGCGCAAATATCGGCAGATCAGGCGGAGCGGGAATTGAAGATCATATCCATTATCATATTGTACCTCGCTGGCAGGGTGACACCAATTTCATGCCGGTTGTAGGCCATACCAAAGTTCAGGTGGAAGGGTTGCGGGAAACCTACGACAACCTTAAACCGCATTTCGATTCTTTGTAAATGAACCTTTTTTATCATTCCTGGCTGCCATTTATTTACTTATACGGTGTAGGTGGAATCTTTTTTGTTTTAGGATTGATTATTATTCGACGTAGCGGCTCTCTTGAACTGTCTAAACCCAAACATCAACGCTGGCTTAAGATTCTTTATTTTGGTTTTATCTGGTACATGCTGATCCATGGTGCCTTAACCTTTTTTGCGCTGCAATAATGGAAACGTTCCACAACATCGGCACATCAACAGACTGGATCGTGATGATCGTATATTTTATTGCGATCATGCTTTTCGGCACCTATTTTGGACGATATACGAAAACAACTTCAGACTTCTTTTTTGGCGGCCGTCGTTTTTCATGGTGGCTTATTACGATGTCCATTGTGGCAACGGGAGTGGGCAGCCATAGTTTTGTAAAATATTCAGCTAAGGGATTTGAGCATGGCATCAGTTCATCTATGACCTATTTAAATGACTGGTTTTTTGTGCCGTTTTTCATGTTTGGCTGGCTACCGATCCTGGTCTACTCAAGGGTTAGATCTATACCTGAATATTTTGAGAGACGTTTCAATCCTTCAGCACGATTTTTAGCAACTATTCTTTTGTTGCTCTATATGATTGGCTATATAGGTATTGGTTTTCTGACCCTGGGCAAGGCTTTGATACCTATGCTACCTGAAGCATTCACTTTATTTGGCTCAACAGTTGATATTACTCTTATGCGAGCTATCGTAGTCATTGCGATCATAACCGGTATCTACATCACGTTTGGAGGACAAACAGCGGTAATCTTTACAGATTTGTTACAGGGTTTTATACTTTTGTTTGCCGGTCTATTATTATTCGGATTGGGAATAGCTTATATCGGCGGGTTTGACACATTCTGGAATTTGCTACCTACGACTTGGAAATTACCTCTGGCAGATTTTAACCAGCCATCCAGCTTCAACTTTGTCGGCATCTTCTGGCAGGATGCGGTTGCTGGATCTGTAGGTTTTTTATTTATGAATCAAGGTTTAATCATGCGGTTTTTGGCTTGTCGCAGCGTGAATGAGGGACGAAAAGCTGCAGCTATGAATATTCTCTTTATATTACCCATATCTGCTATTGTTGTGGGTAATGCTGGTTGGTTAGGGAAAGCCATATCTGTAGCCAGCCCTGATATTGTAAGCCCTAATGTTTCTCCAGATGAGATATTTGTGGTTGTAGCCAGCATTGTTACCAGCCCCGGAGTGTTCGGGTTTGTTATGGCTGCGTTAACAGCTGCGCTTATGTCGACAGTGGATACATTGATCAATGCAACGGCTGCCGTTATCATTAATGATGTTTATAGACCAATTAAAAAGTTTTTAGGGAGATCCTCGGAAACAATCCAAGAAGATAAATCAGAATTATTTGCTGCTAGGATAGCATCTATCGGCATTACCATTTTGGGAGTACTTGCTGTGCTGGCATTTAAAAATTTCCCTACTGTTTATGAAGCACACGGATATTTTCATTCAACATTGACTCCACCGCTAGTAGTAGCCATATTTTTTGGCGTATTTTGGAAACGTTTCACCCCTGCAGCAGTGATTACCACATTTCTTGGTGGGGTTGCGCTTATGCTTTTGGGAGCACGTCATCCAGAAATATTGATTGCTCCTTTTGATCATGGGATTGAAATGAATCCTGTGCGACCATATTCATATATACGTGCACTGTATAATACATTTGTTTGTGTGAGTATCGGTATGATTGTAACATGGACAACTGGTTTACAAAATAACTTTGCGGCTAAACTAAATAAGAATTCAGCAAATGTATTGGGTATTATTTCTTTCTTTTTGTTCTTTATGGTTATCCTCAATGTATTTACTGTTACTTTAGCAATTATTTGTTCAATTATCATGATCGGATTAGTAACTGTATTTGTCAGCTATTATATACCATATGATAAATCAAAAGCGGTTGGCTATACCTCTTGGTCAATTGATAAAGCGAAAGAATTTTTCAAAGGGAGCGCACTAAATGAAAAAGAAGGAGAACGCATCGAATTAAATTGGCAGATAAAAGATGGTTCAGCGGATGAGATCTATTTTTCCAAAAATGAAATGGAAAAAATGGCTGCAAATGAAGGTGATCTGGTTTATTTGTGTGATATCCGTAGCTGGTTAGGTGGCCTGAAATCAATTCATTCAGTTTATGGTAACCCCCATGATGAAGATGGTGTTGTATATGTAAATAAAGAACAATCCGAACATGGTTTATTTGATAAAGGTAAAAAGCTATATGCAGAAAAAGAAATGTAACTTTGAGGGTAGCTTCTTGAGCAATAAATTTGCCAGCTTTTTTTAAGCCACAAATCAAAATTCCGGAGTAGCTCAGTTGGTAGAGCGAGTGGCTGTTAACCACCAGGTCGGGGGTTCGAGTCCCTCCTCCGGAGCATTAAAGCCCTGAGAATTCAGGGCTTTAACTTTTTATATATCATATTGTTTAACCAAGGATTCTATAAATGATTTATTTTTTAATAAAGGAGTATCAGACTCCATTTTAATACTTGTAGCAGCAGCAGCCCAAGTTGCAGCCTGTTCAGGCATTAATGATAATCGCATATATACATAACTAGCTCCGCATGTATCTCCCCGGCCACTGCGGCCTACAATTTTTTTAGATTTGAATGGTTTTTGAATTATTTCGTTGTTGGCGTATACCAGTACACCATCCTTGTGTGTGATAATAATTTCCTTTGGTCCATATGATGCAAGAGTTTTAGCGCTTGCAATTAAGTCAGTTTCTCCTGAAAGAAATTGTGCTTCCACAGCATCTGCTTTCAAGTAATATACATTATTCAATATTTTTTCTTTTTCCTCCCACACACTATCTATAAGTGTACCATCATCATTTTTCACTCTGATAAATCCTTGGAGATCAATTCCAATTAAAGCTTCTTTCTTGCTTAATCTCATGATTGTATCTTGATCAACTTCATCTCTAACAGAAGCATTAATTAAGAAAATTTTTGAATCGATTTCAACAAATTGATTAGCAGAAAATGAGCCTGCTGACTTATACATAATTAGCGTGCGATTGTCCCAATCATTTGTAGGATAAATTAATTTTATGTGTGTTGAATCAGGTGTATATGTTGGGAATACATCTACACCGAGATTTTCAAGATTTTTTACTACATGTTTATGTTCTTTACTTAATCGCGTTATTGCAGCAGTTTTTGCACCTAATGCAATTGCAGCATGTGCACCATAATTAAAACCTCCACCATCAACTTGTTTGGTAACTGAAGGGGTAATAATCGTATCATTTGTATAGTTACCAATTATCGTTATATCGTATTGCATATTTTCTATCTGATTAGATTATTACTTATTAATCCATTATTAGAGTAGGAAGCCACAAAACTAATTCGGGAAAAAAGGTTATCAAAAACAATGTAATTACATTCGCTATTAGAAAAGGAACAGCGCCCCAAAAAATCGTATTTATACCAAGTCCTGAAATAATAGCACATACATTTAAACAATTGCCTACAGGCGGTGTGCAAGCTCCTACAGCCAATCCGACGACCAATACAACACCAAACAATACCGGTGAAACACCAGCTTCAATTATACCGGGTAGAAGGACAGGTGTTAAAAGTAAGATCGCCGGGCTAACATCAATAAATGTACCGGTAGCAAGAATTATCAATATAACTAGAAACATCATTATAGTGGGTGGGAGCCCCATAGAAATAACAGAGTTTGCTATGAGTTCAGGAATGCGTTCAAAAGCAAGTATCCAAATAAATACTTTAGAAAATGCTATAATAATCATGATTTTAGCACTCATCATAATGGATGAACGAATTGCATCAATAAATGAACTGATTGTCAGATCTTTGATTATTATAAAGCCGATTATTGCAGCATAAAGAACACCCATGGCGGCGGATTCAGTTGCTGTAGTGATACCTAGGACGACAATACCTATTATAAAAATTGGCATAATAAGGATATATATTGATCTCAAGGTTTCAGAAAAAAAATCCTTAAGTGTAAAATGTTTGTTTTCTTTGGGATAATTTTTCTGCCTAGAAATCCATAAAGTAATAATCAGCTGTAATACACCCACTATAATCCCAGGAATG
>Ga0257112_10000586_pt1 | contig 14471 bp, 12 predicted proteins | sample LP_taG_5_FD_191565 | JGI IMG/M metagenome (GOLD analysis project Ga0257112, IMG submission 191565) | Marine microbial communities from Northeast Subartic Pacific Ocean, Canada - LP_J_2015_P26_1000m | ecosystem: Environmental > Aquatic > Marine > Oceanic | place: Canada: Northeast Subartic...
CCCCGGCATCACGGAGGCGGGCCCCCATCTGCAGTCCCCCAAATCCACCTCCGATGATCACGACATCGACCTCATCGACCAGGGGCGGACGGTCGATATCCGACTCGATGTAGGGGTCATCGGTGTAGTGGGCGAACGGTCCGACGACGTCGACGTACTGGTCGTTGCCGTCGACACGAAGACGCTTGTCACGCTCGACCCGGTAACGCTCCCGCATGACGTCGGGATCGAGGGGGGCCTCTTTGGGGTTCACGATGACTCTCCGAGCTGATTGATTCTCGGTCGAACGATCACCGTGTAGGTATCAGCAATCGCTACCTCGCGATGGTCATGTTGAGCTTTCAGGCGAGTTGGATCAGCAACGACTGCCATGAACGCTGCCTTGCTTGGAAATTGGTTGAAGCGCACCTGGTGCCACTCCCGCCCGTCTCCGACGATTGTTCCTTCAACGGTGAACCAGGCAGGGATCCTTACGCCGTGCTTTGAGGCGACTGCTGCCGCAGCCGACTGGTAAGCCTCCATATATGCGGGGGTCTGAACCCCGGCATCTACGCCTTCGAACCGCAACACATGCATCACCACTACTGGACCGTCGTCTTTCGTCGGCGGGTGTGGAACATCGGCCCAGTCGAGGGGTTCTAGATCGGGTGGCGGCTCCGGGACCTGCAGGGGTTGGCACCCGATGACGAAGGTCTTGTCCATCCCAGCGTCCTTGTGTTTGTGCGATTCCTGGAACTCGGGGCGCGACTGCATGTCGATGAACGACTTGCGGGTTGGGTATTTCACAACAGCGATGCGATCCCAGACGGTGTTGTCGCCGAGGAGTTGCTGGTCTACGTCTCCCAGGAAGACGATCTCGGCTCCGACCGCGGTCAGCGAGTCGATTGGCGAGTAGAGGTCATCTGCCGCTTGACCAGAGATGGTCGTCTTTCGGCCGTCTACGTAGTCGGCCACTTCACGGTATTTCATCAAGTTGACCATCCATACCGGGCCATCGTCAGCTGGTGAGGTAGTGGCCAACTGGATGCCGTATTCCCGGTCGACGAGGCCGTAACGAGGATTACTGCTGTTCATCTGGTACTTCCTTCAGTTAGGAGTCGTGGTCATCCTGGTTGCGGTTACAACTCCTGGGTAGCAAGGAGTTGCATCATTTCGCGGGCCACCATTGGCCCTGCGTTCTGGTTCTGGCCGGTGACGAGGTTCCCGTCGACGACCCAGTGGTTGGCAAACGGGTCACGGAACCTGGTGCTGCTCTGGAAGACCGCACCGGCTCGACGCAATTCCCTCTCCGGGTGGTGTGGAGTGGATTGGATGCGGAGTTCTCTCACCTGCTTGTCGGTGACGGCAGAGATCCGACGGCCCTTGACCAGTGGTTCCCCGGCGGCATCCTTTGCGTTGAGGAGTCCGAGCGGGCCATGGCATACGCCGCCGATGATCTTCCCTTGCGCGTTCGCCTCGGTGATCTTGGCTGCCAGGTCATCCGAGAATCCGAAGTCGAACGCTGCGCCCCAACCTCCGGAGAGAAACACCACGTCGTACTCGGCCATGTCCACCTGCCCGATCGCCAGCGAGTTGGTGGCCTGGTTCCGGAAGTGGTCGTCGGCGAGGAAACGGTCGTCGTCACCGCTTCGGACGACCGGCTTGAGCGACTGTGGGTCGACGGGGATCACACCTCCCAGGGGGCTTGCTACGTCCACCTCCATGCCCGCGTCGAGGAACGCGTAGTAGGGAACGGTCATCTCGCTGGCGAAGACGCCGGTCGGCTTGTCGATGTCCATTACCGCGGTGTTCGTTGCGATCACCAGGGCACGCCTTCCGGCGAATCCGAACTCGACTGCGTCCAGATCTTCGGGGTGCATGCCAATCTTCTGGACAAGCTTGCGAAGCATCCTCGCTGGTGGGGGTGGGCGCTTCGTCACCGGTCCCCCGGTTCGCTTACGTGACGCATAGGGCCACGGGTTGTTTCGCTCGGGCACGGCTCGGAAGCGCTCCTCTCTGAGGAGGGCGCGGAGGTGTTCGAACACGTCCCGGACCGAATCGTCGTTCCATCGGTTGACGGCTTCGATCGGATCGGTGTCGAGGTCGTAGAGCTCCCACTGGTCCGGGAGTGGGATGGTCCGGGTCGCCTCACCGGCTGGGCCGCTCGAGGCGAGGTGGTGGACTCCTGGATTGGTCCACGTGGCCGGGTCGTCAAAGGTACGAACCACTTTCCACAGATGGCCTTCTCCACGATTGATCGAGTCGGCAACCCGTGCAACGAGCCCCTCGAAGTTTGAGCCCACGTGTTCCGGAACTCGGATTCGTAGCAGTCGAGGCGGTTTTGCAACACGGCCGGTGGCGCGGGCCATGGCGGAAGCGCCTGAATCACCCTCGAGCATGTTGTCGCGTGTCATGAGGTAGACGGTGCGGTCGGGATCTACCTCTTCAACGCCATCGACGACCGGCATGAGGTTCGTGCCGGGCAGCGGATGGACTTCGGTGAATGATCCTTGGAGCACGTTGGCGGTCATCGCTTCGTCGATACCTGCCGCTGACAACAGGGTGGGCACGATGTCGATGTGGGAGGTCGGGGCGTCGTTGATCAATCTCCCGGTGGTGGCGTTGGTACCGATCCGGGCAATTGAAAATGGGACGCGGGTAGCTTCGTCGTAGAGGTTGAACCATTTCTGGTGAAGGCCGCCATGGGCGCCTAGCAACTCGCCGTGGTCAGAGGTACGCACGATCACCGCGTGTTCAGATCCTCCATCAGTGACGGCTCGGCGTACCCGATCAATTGGGCCGTCTACTTCTGCATGCAACCGGTAGTAGAGGTCCCGGTATTTCTGGGCGTTCTTGTCGTAGGTCCGCGCAATCGCTGCTGCCGGCCCATATCCCGTCGGGTAGGCCGCCCGGTACGCGACCTGGGCTGCTGGCTTGGTGGCCAGGTCTTCGTCGTCCGTGGGTGATGCGGGTATCGAGGGTGGATCCAACTCTGGTTGGTTCTTGATCGGGATCCCGCGTCGAACCCAGGCCGGGAACAAGACGATGTCGTGGGGGTTGACGAAGCTTGCGACGAGCAGGAAGGGACGCAAGGCGTTTGCGTCTCCTGCCGCTCGCCGGCTGTAGCGGTCCTCCAGCCAGGCCACTACCCGGTCTGCGATGAGTGGATCGCGCCGGAAGCCACTGTTTGCGAGTGGGGCGCCATGAGGTTCGGGGCCTACCCAACCGGAGAAGCCGAAGGGGTCGAGCAGATCGGCTGTGCGGTATGCGTCGACGGCTTCCTGGTCGACCTCGCCGGCGGCGTTGTTGGTTGCAAGAACCTGGCCGGTGTTCTCGTCGATCAGGTCGGCGTGGGAGATGTGCCACTTGCCGTCGTAATGGGTGTCGTAGCCGCCGGCCCTGAACCAGTGACCGAGTGTGGGTACCTCGCCGGCACGCAGCCAACGTAGGCGCGAGTCGTCGGCCATCTTCCCCAGGCCGTCGGTCTGGGTCACACCATGAACGTCGGGGTAGTGCCCGGTGAAGATCGTCGGCCGGCTGGGAACGCAGGCCAGTGAGCCCGTGTAGTGGCGCCCAAAGTTGAGCGCGTGTTCGTCGAACCAGGCCCGACCTGTCAGCGTTTCTGCACGCCACCGAGTGACGTCTGAGTCTTCGTATGGGGGGGCGGCGCGTTCTTCGTCGGTCATGATGACGATGACGTCGGGTCGAACGGTCATGGCCGCTGCCCTCTCAGACCCAAGTGGGCCCCAAGCCCTGAGAGCATCTCGTCGGATGCTGCTCCGAGCCTGCGCCCGACGATGCGTGCAATCAACTTCTGCGGGGGTCGCGGGCCGGCATCGATGTCGGTGATCAGCCTTACCTTCGTTCCGTCCTCGGTTGGTTCGAGCCGCCAGGTGTTGGTGACTGAGCGGACCACTGATGGGAGCCCTTTGAGGGCGTACGACAGGGTGTGCGGTTCCTCCCACGCGATGACCGTCTCTATGAGGGCTGATCGACCAACCTGCACACGACGAGTTGTTCCGACACCTGATGTTTCCTCGGTGAGGAAGCACGAGTGCTCGACGTTGGGCGCCCACGAGCTGATGACCTCGAACTCGGACAGCACCTTCCAGACCTCGGTCGGTGCAGCCTCGACGAGGCGGGACCGCTCGACAGTGGTCACGAGGCCATGAAGTCGACGAGCAGTGCAGCCAAAGCCGGTCCCTGGTCTTCCTGAAGGAAGTGGCCGGCGCCCTCGATTGTCGTGTGAGGTTGGCCCTGGGCTCCAGGGACTCTGGCCAGGAAGGGGGTCTCGCCGCCCTTGGTCACCGGATCGAGGTCACTGAATGCGACCAGGAACGGCTTTTCGAACTGTTCGAGCACCTTCCACGCCGCCTTGTTGGCGGACGCTTCCGGGTCGTCGGCGGTGGTGGGCACAAGAGACGGAAAGATCCGGGCTCCGGCCTTGTAGGAGTCGTCGGGGAAAGGGGCGTCGTAGGCAGCGATGACTTCGTCTGGCAGGTCGGTGGTGCATGCGCCGTTGACGAGTCTGCCGATGGGGAACACCGGTGATTCCTGGGAGAACTTCTGCCAGGCCATGAAGGCTTCCGACCCGCCTTCGCCGGTTGGTAGGCCCGTGTTGCCGATGGCCACTCGCGTGTATCGGTCGGGTTGGTCGGCCACCAGCCGTAGGCCGATGAGGCCGCCCCAGTCCTGGCCGAAGAAGGTGATGTCCTGCAGATCGAGATGGTCGAAGATGAGCGACGAGGCCCAGACGACGTGACGGGCGTAGCTGTAGTCGGTCATCTCCGTCGGCTTGTCACTGCGTCCGAAGCCAACGAGGTCGGGGACGATCACCCGGTGACCGGCGGAAACCAGCGGTGGGATCATGTCGCGATAGAGGTAGCTCCACGATGGCTCACCGTGCACCAGCAACACGACGGAACCGTTGGATCGGCCTTCGTCGAGATAGTGGACCCTCAACGTGCCACTGTCGCCATCGGGTATTTCGGCGTAGTGCGGTTCAAATGGGTAACCGGGTAGATCGGTAAATCGGTCATCGGGTGTTCGAACGGTGTCCATATCTCTGGTTTCCTTTGGGTCTGATCGATTCAGCTCGGGTGGACTTCGACCCTGTGCAGGTCGTCGCCCAACTCGATGGTGCCGGCGAAGTGGGCGGCGGCAAGGGTGCGCCAGTCCTCGCCACCACCGGATGGGAATGCTGGTACGTAGTGCGTAAGCACCAGGGTCTCCATGCCGGCCCGCGCCGCTGTTTTCGCAGCCTCCTCGGGAGAGGAGTGGTAGTCGAGCGTGTCTTGCAGCCTCTGCACCGGGACGTTCTCGATGACGTCCTTGCGGATGACCGTGTGCACCAGAGCCTGCGCACCGATACACAGACTGTCGAGGCCTTCGCACGGCACGGTGTCACCGGCGACGACAACCGAAGCACCGTCATAGTCGAAGCGAAATCCGATGCTGGGTTCGACCGGCTTGTGGTCTGTGGGCGCACAGGAGACACCTACCAGTCCGCCGAGGTCGATCTTGCCTTTGGTCACCTCGATGACCTCGACGGGGGGCCGATAGTTGAGGTCGCCGTGGTGGGCGATGCGGTAGCCAATGTCAGGTCCCAGCGAGGCGAGTATGTGGTCGACAACCGTCTGGGTCCCGATTGGACCGACGATGGTGAGCGGCGATGGTTCGAAGGTCGTGATCCATCTGGTGGTGATCACGTCGTTCAGGTCGGTGATGTGGTCACTGTGCAGATGGGTCAGTAGCACAGCACTGAGTTGACCTGCACTGCTGGCTGCGCCCCCCAGGCGCATGAGCACGGCTCGGCCGGCGTCGACAAGGAACTGTTCGGTGCCACCCGCAATGAGCGTGGCTGGTCCGGCCCGGGTCGGATCGGGCATGGGGCTGCCGGTCCCGAGGAGTGTGATGGCAAGCATGCGGTTGACTCCTATCTGGCGGAACGGTGGGACTCAACGATGGGCGGGCGCCATGTAGAACCAGAACGGGAAGGGGGCTTCCTGGTCCTTGAGCGCCGTCCGGGCTGCCATGACGGTCCGGCCGGCTTCGGTCTCTTCGAAGAACCAGGCTTCGGCCGCTCGTCCACCGGGGGTTGAACCGGCCACGAGTTCCATCGCTGCTTCCTCGTAGTAGGTGCGGATGTCGTGGCTGACGGCAACGGTGTTCTTCCCAGGTAGGGCGACGTCCTCCCACGAAGCGCCTGTGGCCCACTGGTGGAGGACTTCGAGCGCGGCCGGCACGTCGTCTGCGTCAATCGCCCGGCCGACCGATGTCGTCCCACGTGCCGCGAGCGCTCTGTCGTATGCCGCACGCAGGCCCTGCGCTTCGTCAACCGACGGAGGGACGTCAGGGTCGTAGCGAGGCGGAATCGAACAGACCAGGGGGGTCTCGTCAGACTCCACGACCTCTGGATGGGTCGCCAGTACCGGCTCGGATGCTTCGAGCAGTTCGAGGCCTCGCTCGATGACCTCGCGTTGGAACACCGCATCCGACGGCTTGCCGAGGGGTCGACCGAGTGGGAACTCGCAATAGAGGGCCCTGGGTGGAGACATCCTCTCGACGACCTCGATCATCGACGCGAAGACGATCGTCGAGAGGCCAGCAGATTCAAAAACGTGGGCGAGCGTACTCACGGTACGCGTGCAGAGCGGTCAAACCGGGGTGAGGAGCACGACGTCCACAGCGTCGGCCACCAACTCGGCGGCACATGCGGGGCCCGTATCGAGCCGGACCTCGCTGACCGTGTCCGGTTGGTTCCCGGCGAACGCAAAGTGGCGAGGTGCGACATCTCCGATGACTCCATCGGCAGCAAGTTCTTCGAGTCGGTCGATCGGGTAGACGACGTTCAGGTCGAGTTGGAAGCCGGTGTGGTCGAAGTTGGGGCTCCAGTGCCCCATCACGAGCTGTCGATCAGCCCGATCAAGTGACCGGAAGCCGATATCGACCAGGTCGAAACGATCCTGACCGGGGCGGTGCAACGCGGCTGAGGTCACGATCGCAACGCGCGCCTCTGAAAGCGGCTTGCCGAGCGTCGTGAACGCCGTCGTCTCGAATTCGGGTACGGGGAGTGTGGCGGCGTATGCGCGCATGGATGCGTCAACGGACATCAGCAGGTCTCCCCGGTTGGGTGGAAGCGCTCGACAGAGCGCCACTCTTCATCTGGAGGTTGGTCATTGACGAGCCATCTCTGCTCTGGCAAGAGCATCTTCGGCTTCCACCGATGCCCGTGACAGCAGTTGGATCTCGACCTCGTGGAGTGTCCCGGAGAACGGGAAGGGTGCTTGGTAGCGATCGGACACTGCTGAGCCGTGGTCGTAGCCGATGCTCGCCCCGACGGAGGAGATCATCCGCATGTAGAGCGGCAGGTCGGCTCGGCCTGCATCATTACCGTCGACGGCAAGTGCCACGGTTCCGGATTGGGCACCAGTTCGTCGGAATCGTGCCGTCAGAACCGAATCGCCGACGGGTAGGTCGACGTCAGACTCCAACAGCGTGTGCTCGTCGAACGCGTTGTAGTCGACGAGCAGGCGCTCGTTTTGGACGAAGACCGAGATTCCGGAGTTCTCGTTGCCGGTTGCCCACAAGACACCGTCCTCTCCGCCAGTCCTCGTGACCTGGGCGGTCAGGTCGAAGCTCCGTCCGCCCGTTGCTGCACTCGCCTGGCCCGGGATCGGTGACATTGGTGGCCGATACACGTAGCGCCTGTCGGGCGGGTGGGGTGAGTGATCCCGGAATCGGACACCAAAGAGGCTGCCCAGGCCACGATCGTCGAGTGGGAGGACTCCGTGGCGTTCGGCTTCGGACCACCACAGTGCAACGAGTTCTGCCAACTTGTTCGGATTCGACTCGGAGAGGTCGTTGCACTCCGATGCATCGAGGCTGAGGTTGTAGAGCTCCCAAGGTTCGGTTTCGTAGTCCTCTCCCTCCTGGTGTTTGCAGACGGCCTTCCACTGGCCTGCCACCAGGGCCCGGCTGCCGGCCATCTCGAAGTACTGGAGGGTGTTGGATGCCGGCGCCTCTGCATCACTGAGGACACCGGCAAACGAACGACCGGTGACGGGCAACTGAGTCCGTCCCCTGAATACGTCCGGAGGGGTGACCTGGAGGAGGTCGTAGATGGTGGGCACGATGTCAGCGACGTTGACGAACTGCCCGCGCATCGTCCCCCGCTGGTCTTCTCCGATGCCGGCTGGCCAGGACACGACCATCGGGACGTGGACCCCGCCCTCGTGGGTGTTCTGCTTGTACCACTTGAACGGGCTGTTGCCGCACTGGGCCCATCCCCACGGATAGTTGGTGTGGCTATGTGGCCCACCGATCTCGTCGATCCTTTCGACGGCCTCGTCTGGTGTTTCGAGGATCCCGTTGAAGAACTTCATCTCGTGCATGACGCCGAAGGGACCACCCTCCTGGGAGGCGCCGTTGTCGGCGAGGACGACGAGGAGCGTGTTGTCCAGTTCTCCAATGGCGCGGAGACCGTCGACGAGGCGACCGATCTGGTCGTCGGTGTGGTCGAGAAAGGCGGCAAAGGCTTCCTGTAGCCGAACAGCCAGGCGTTGCTGGTTGACAGGCAGCGTGTCCCACGGCTCCACGCCAGGGTTCCGGGGTGCCAACTCAGTGCCCTCAGGGATGACGCCTATCTCGAGTTGACGCTGGAACCATCGCTGTCGAACAACGTCCCAACCCTCGTCGAACGCGCCCCGGTACTTCGCCAGGTACTCGGGTGGGGCCTGGTGGGGAGCGTGGGTGGCCCCGAAGGGTAGGTATGCGAAGAATGGGCGGTCGGGTCGGACTCCCTTGCTGTCGGACACCATCCGCAGCAACTGGTCGATCAGGTCCTCGCTGAGGTGATAGCCGTCCTCAGCCTTGCCGGGCGGCTCGATCGGATGGTTGTCGCAGACCAGTTGGGGATGGAACTGATCGGTTTCACCCTCGAGAAATCCGTAGAACCGGTCAAATCCGCGCCCCAGCGGCCACTGCTCGAACGGCCCGGCCGCCGAGCACTGTTCCATGGGGGCCAGGTGCCACTTGCCGGTGCAGAAGGTCGCGTAACCCTCGGCTTGGAGTACCTCGGCGACCGTGGCGGCGTGGTTGGAGATGTGGCCCAACTGGTGGGGAAATCCGGTCTGGAAGTTCGACACCGCTCGCATACCGACCGCATGCTGCGACCGGCCGGTAAGCAGTGAGGCCCGGGTCGGCGAACAAAGCGGAGTCACGTGGAAGTTCGTGAACTGAAGGCCGCTCGCTGCCAGTTCATCAATATGTGGAGTATCGATCTCTGACCCATAGCAACCGAGTTGGGCGAACCCGGTGTCGTCCAGCAGCACGATGACCACGTTGGGTGAATCATCTGCGGGGTGTGCCAGTTCCTCGAACCAGGGTTCTGATTCGGAAAACGTTCGACCGATGCGGCCTTGGAAGGTCCCTGTTGGCAGATCCGGCTTTGACACAGTGTCCTCCCTCAAGTTGCAATCTATCTTCTGAGAGTATAACTATCACTATCTGGGAGAAGTGATAAACTCACGGTTTACAAGGAGGAGACGAGGCGAAGATGGCACCGCAATCACTGATGGCCCAGATCGCTTTGAGCGACGAGACCGTAGACGGCCGCCGGGCCCGGCGGGAACGGGGCCGCATTGCCGTGTCCGACGCAGTGATCGACCTTGTGGTCGAAGGGAATGCGGACCCGACAGCCGAACAGGTGGCGAAGCGAGCAGGAGTCTCGGTCGCCTCCCTGTTCCGCTATTTCGAAACGCTCAAGGAGCTCAGGCGGGAAACGCTCCACCGATACTTCAAGCGCTACGACCACCTTTTCCAGCTACCGGACATCAGCGAAAGCACTCTCGAAGATCGCTCTCAGGTGTTCGTGAACTGCCGGGCCAAGTTGTACGAAACGACCGAGCCGATGTGTCGACAGGCTCGGAGAAGGGCCCCGGACTTTCCAGATCTTGACGAGGAGTTGCATTCCGTTCGGGCCAGGCAGGCAGACCAGATTCGCCAATGCTTCGCCTACGAACTGGAGGCCTTGAGTCCTTCTGCCCGTGACGACCTCGTGGCGACCATCAGCACCCTGACCTCTTTCGAGTCTTGGGACCAGATCATGCACGACCACAACCGCACGCCTCGACAGGTCAGGCGGACATGGGTGACCGCCCTGCACCGGCTCCTCCAGCCACTCGAATCTTCCAACACCGGAACCGCAACCGAGATGGTGCAGCAGTGAAGGACGGTGAACGGTGAAGGCGAAGAATCTGATAGCGGTCATCCCGAGACTCCTCATGGCCCCACTCCGAATTCGGCGACGTCCAGATGAACCTCCAGCAGGGCGTGAGCACTTCGAGCCGACACCACTGTCGACACCCCCGGCTGAAACGACCGTCAAGGCGGTGGACATCCCTGTCGCGCATACTCCTCCTGGTGGGTATCGGGACTTTCCACGACCAGTCCTTGCAGGGTGCGACGAGCCGATCACACCGGGAGCGCCTGATCTTCGGGGTGTCTGGCAGGCTTACAGGGGCCCGCTCAAGGGACACATCGAACGAGTCGAACAGGCCGGCAACCGGGTCGTCATCACCGCTGGTGGAATCATCCACGACATGTACGCGGACGGCACGCTCGAGGGTGGGGTCAACGACGTGCACGTGAACAAGACCGACCGGATCTCCGTTGCGGCCCGATTCGAGGACGGTCGCCTGAACCTGTACCCCGGGGGCCGCAGAGTCGCGCTCGTCACGCGCTACCGAAATGGGGATGAAATGGTGTGGCGCTACGGGCCTTGGAAGAACCGACTGCGGCGCCTCGCGCCCGCCGAAGAGGCCGACTAGTGGCAGCAACTGCACCCCTTGGAGGAACCCGAGGACGTCTGACGGCCCGACCGAAGCCATTGGGGAACGGCGTTGAATAGATCGTTGAGAACGCCACTGTGCGAACGGTTGGAGATCGACTTCCCGATCTTCTCTGCCGGCATGGGACCGATCGCCGGACCCGAACTCGTGGCAGCGGTATCCAACGCAGGTGGGCTTGGAGTGCTTGGTTGCACCTCGATGTCCCCGGAACAGGTACGGGCCGTCATCCGACGCACCCGGGAATTGACCGATCGACCGTTCGGTGTCGACCTCATCCTGCCGGCCCGACTCGATCAGGGCGGAACGAAGGTCTCAGATGTTGCCGAACGGATTCCCATTGGACACCGCGAGACGGCGGCACGTATCGCCACCGAACTGGGTGTCGAGCACCCGGGGGGAAGTGCCGGTCGTGGAACCGGCAGAAACGCGTTGGGAACTGACGCTGAGGCTCAGGTCCAGGTCATCCTTGAGGAAGGGGTCCCGGTATTCGTCGGTGCCCTCGGCTCACCTGGTTTTGTGGTGGACCGCTTCCATGAAGCAGGTGCAGTGGTGATGTCGGTGGTCGGCAACACGAAACAGGCTGTCAGTGTCGTAAAGGACGGTGCCGACGTCGTCATCGCACAAGGCACGGAAGGTGGTGGCCACACCGGACATGTCGGCACCCTCGCCCTTCTGCCCCAGGTACTCGATGCTGTCGAGGTTCCTGTCGTTGCCGCTGGCGGGATCGGTGATGGGCGCGGCCTGGCGGCTGCCCTTGTCATGGGTTGCGAGGCCGTGTGGGTGGGAACACGCTTCCTGGCCACCGAAGAAGCCGGCATCGCTGGTTGGCAAAAAGCCGGCCTGGTGGCCGCTGCCGACCAGTCACCGGTCATCAGCCGCGCCTACACGGGAAAGCGGTTCCGACTTCTCCCAAACCAGTGGACCGAAGCCTGGGAGGCTGCCGACCTTGACCCACTTCCCATGCCGTTGCAACCGGTCCTCACCGAGTTGACCCTCGGGCCCTTGGCCACTGACCGCGGCGGCAAGGAAGGACTCTCTATGAACGGTGCCGGAAACATCGTTGGCCTTGTCAAGGCCGTGGTGCCAGCAGCTGAGGTCGTACACCAGATGGTCGCCGATGCCACCGCCCGCCTCGATGGTTTCAGACCACCCGAGACCCCGCCTGTAACCTGACCGTACTGGTGGCGTCCAGAGTCAGAATCGAGCGACGGTCCATCGCCCAGGAGGCATCCGATGTCGATCACCGACGGCCACGAACTGATCTCGCCGCAGGCCTACGGGGAGCACGGCGTACCGCACGACCTCTGGACTCGTCTGCGGGCCGAGTCGCCAGTTCATCGATGTGAACCAGAGATGTTCGAGCCCTTCTGGGCGATCACAAAGCACGCGGACATCAGTGAGATTTCCCGACATCCCGAGCGCTTCCTCTCCGAGCCCGGGATCACTGTGCTCTCCGGGGGGCAACAGGATGCGTTGGAGAGCAGCGCGTTCAACTCCATGCGCGTCATCATCCAGATGGATCCGCCCGAGCACCGCGATGTACGCAAGGTCGCGAGCCACATCTTCACGCCACGCGCGATCCGAGCCCTCGATGCCGACATCGATCGCAGTGCACGCGAAGTCGTGGACCGGCTGGCGGGCGAGAGTGGCGAAGGGGAGTGCGAGTTCGCAAGCGATGTCGCCGCCGCCCACCCACTTCGCATCCTCTCCAACATGCTCGGCGTGCCCCGCGAGCAGGAGCCCGACATCCTGCGCCTCACCAACGAACTGTTCGCACTCGACGACCCCGACCTCCAGCGTGAGGGCGCTGATCGACAACAAGCGATCATGGACCTGGGGATGGAGCTCTACGCGCTGTTCGACAGCATCATCCAGGGCCGCCGAGCAAATCCGACCAGTGACCTCGCGAGCGTGCTGGCGAATGCGACGATCGATGGTGAACCTCTCGGGCCGATGGAGACCATCGGCTACTACCTGATCATCTTCAGCGCCGGCCACGACACCACCAAGAACGCGCTGGTCGGGGGGATGCGCACCTTTCTCGAACACCCCGACGAGTTCCGCAAGCTGCAAGATCATCCTGAACTCGTGGAGTCCGCCGTCGAGGAGGTCGTTCGATGGACGTCGCCCGTCAACTACATGAAACGAACTGCGGCGGTTGACACTGTGATCAGTGGGCAGGAGATCGCCAAGGGCGACAGCGTGGTGCTGTTCTATGCGTCGGCCAACCGTGACGAAGATGTCTTCGACGATCCGTTCGACTTCCGCATCGACCGCGACCCGAACCGGCATCTCGGGTTCGGAATCGGCGAGCACTTCTGCCTCGGCGCGCACATGGCCCGACGTTCACAACGCGCCCTGCTGCTTGAGTTGGCCCAACGGCTGGAGTGGGCGGAACTCGCAGGCGAGCCGGAGCAGATCCACTCGTCGTTCGTCGTCGGTCTGAAGCGCCTGCCGATGCATTACCGGATCCGGGCCGCGGCATAGGCCCGGTTGGCCACTCCCGGCCGGCAGCCTCCGCCGCCTGACCACGCCCACACCCACCATGACCACCGTGGCGCCTCGCCAAGGGGTTTCGATCCGCGTTACGGTCCGCCCCCGGGTCGCTAGCTCATCGGGTAGAGCAGGGGACTTTTAATCCTCAGGTGCCGGGTTCGAGACCCGGGCGACCCACCAGATCCGAGGTGCCCGGTCAGGAAGGAGGGCCGAGCACCGAGGCGTGAAAGGCCAGCATGTCGGCACGGAACAGGTCCGGCTGGTCGCCGACGCTGCCGATGTGGGCACCCAACCGGCCCAGCCCGGCACGGACTGCGGCGAGGAACATGTCGCGATCGGTGGTGGCGGCGTCGGGTCGACCGGTTGCGGGGTCGATCATGGCCCCGTCGTCGTCGACGTAGACGGTCGGAGTCAAGGGGGCGACGGCCGCCTCGGGCACCTCGTGGACGGCCTCGCGCCGGTCGAAGCTGTGCGCCGCCCCGGCCACGATTCGCAGCGAGGCGTCGCCACCACCCAGGCGGATGGCCTGTACCTGGGCCTGGACCTGCTGGACCGACAACCAATCGTCCTGGTCCCCGACGATGGCCCGGACCCGGGTCGCACCCACCGTCGGATCGGCGAACTGGTGGCCGCACCACGGGTAGGCGGCGTACACGCCGGCCAGGCCGACGGCGTCGCCCACGACGGGGTCGGCGAAGCGCTGCATGGCCGCCATCAGGACCGCAGAGCCGCCCCTGCTGTGTCCCTGTGCGCAGACCCGCTCCGCATCGATGGCCGGGTGCCCGGACAGGACGACCAGGGCGGCCAGCACGTCAAAGGCGCTGGCGGCGAACGAGTACAGGGTCTGGTTGGCCACCGTCGACACCACAGCCCGTGAACCGAACGGGTCGAGCACGAACACCGCGTATCCCGCCGCCACCAGGGTCTCGGCATGGGCGACGTGGCTGTCGGCGACACCGAGGCTCCCCGGTACGACCATCACCAGGGGTAGGGGCCGGTCGGCCGGCGGCAGGAACAACTTCCCGTCCACGACCACCGGCTCGCATCCAGCCGGGTCGTCCACGGCCTGGTGGTAGTTGACGGGGTTCGCGCTGGGGATCTCGACGTTCTCTCCGGCCACCCCGGCCAGGGTGATCGCCCGGTCCC
>Ga0257112_10000589_pt1 | contig 14412 bp, 13 predicted proteins | sample LP_taG_5_FD_191565 | JGI IMG/M metagenome (GOLD analysis project Ga0257112, IMG submission 191565) | Marine microbial communities from Northeast Subartic Pacific Ocean, Canada - LP_J_2015_P26_1000m | ecosystem: Environmental > Aquatic > Marine > Oceanic | place: Canada: Northeast Subartic...
TGGTATCAATACAATCGTGGAGAACCACGGCGGACTTTCATCCAACGGAAAATGGCTATCTGCAGTTATGGAAAGAGCGGATCATCCAAGGGTGGGCACGCTCCCGGATTTCGGCAATTTCCGCATCCAGGGCGACGAATGGTACGACCGTTATCAAGGGATGAAGGAATTAATGCCTTACGCCAAAGCGGTCAGCGCCAAGAGCCATGAGTTTGATGTTAAGGGGAATGAAATCGATACAGATTATTATAAAATGATGAAAATTATCCTAGATGCCGGTTATAAGGGCTATGTGGGCATTGAATATGAAGGAACTGCTCATAGCGAGATGGAAGGCATCCGCCTGACACTTGAATTACTGAAAAAAGTGAGAGCATCTTTTGGCTAATTATTACCAAAAATGAGTTGTTCCAGAAATGATTGCTTATGACAGTTTTGGATAAGCTACCTTTCAAATCCATTCAATTAAAAGCCCGATTTTTGTTGGGCTTTTTGTTCTTATGGATGGCATGCAGTTTTCCTTTGAAATTATATACTTTTTCTGGGCAAACCATGGGCACAACTTATTTTGTAAAAATCGTTAGTGAAAATTCAGCAATAGATTACGGGAAGATTCAAAAAGGTGTTGATTCTGTTTTAACATTGATGAATCAACATTTGTCAATCTGGGACCCCAATAGTGAGATCTCACTATTCAATCAAAATCGACAAAAAGCGTTGATAGTGGTTTCACCGCATCTGAGAAATGTTATTTCCAAAAGTTTGGAAATTTCTGATGAAACGAATGGTGCTTTTGATATCACTGTATTTGATCTCATGAGTCTATGGGGTTTTGGTCCTAATCCGCGAGATGGATTACCCTCTGATGTTCAAATTGAAGAATTAAAAAATAGGACAGGGTATCAAAGTGTCATATTAGTGCCAGAAGGCGTAAGAAAATTAAATCCCGATTTAAAACTGGATGTCAATGCGATTGCAAAAGGGTACGGTGTGGACCAAGTTTTTGAATGGATTCTTGACAAAGGCTTTGAAAGTGTTTTTGTTGAGATTGGCGGAGAAGTTCGCTGTATAGGAAAAAACCAGAACGGCCAGAACTGGCGGGTCGGAATTATTGATCCTAAAATCTCTGTATCACCCGGAGAAGAATTGTCAGCAATTGTAAATCTTGATGGAAAAGCAATGGCAACATCGGGGAATTATCGAAATTTTATTGAAATAAATGGTCAAATATTGGGCCACACGATTGATCCAAGAACCGGTTTCCCTGTTGAAACGGATGTATTGTCCGTTTCAGTAATTGCAAATTCCTGCATAGAAGCGGATGGTTGGGCCACCGCTCTCATGGTTTTTAATTTTGAAGAAGGGAATAAATTAGTGACTGATAGAACAGAGTTAAATGTGCTCTGGATTGTTAAAACTAAAAACGGTCAAAAAAAAATTGAAAAGACTAAGGGGTTCATCATAGAAAACTCCAAATAAAGAAAAATAATGATCTTATAACCCAAAGGTCGGAAGTACACTTCTCGACCCTGATCAGCGGGAGGGTAGGCGGGGAATCCTTCCCCCGTTCACAGTTCCCCATTCTGATAATCTTCAAACGCCTGCATTACTTCCTCACGAGTATTCATGACAAAGGGTCCGCCTCTGGCTACCGGTTCAGCCAAAGGCTCCCCGGCAACCACGATAAACCGCGAGTTTTCTTTTGCTGCCTGTAATTTGAGGTCTCCTGATTGATCAAAAACCGCCAGCATACCTTTTGAGACAGCCTGGTTCAGTACAACACTGCCTTCATAAACATATATGAAAGCGTTCCAGCCGTCTTCAACAGGCATTTCAAAATGAGCATTTTCGTCTAGATAAATATCATGATAAAGCATACCCGTATGCGGTTTTCCCGGACCGGTAATGCCCATAAATTGACCAGCGATGATTTTGGCTTGACCACCCCCAAAATCCACCTGCGGGATTTTTTCCACTGGAATATCATTGTAGGCTGGATCGATCATTTTCTTATCTCTGGGCAAATTCAGCCAGAGCTGAAAGCCACGCGCCAGCCCTTCGGTCTGTTCCGGCATTTCACTGTGGATCACCCCACGTCCGGCAGTCATCCACTGCACAGAACCATCTGTAATATAACCTTCATTACCAGCAGAGTCCTTGTGGCGAAATTTCCCATTCAGCATATAGGTGATCGTTTCAAATCCCCGGTGTGGATGAGAAGGAAAGCCGGCAATATAATCATCGGGATTATCACTGCCAAACTCATCTAATAATAAGAACGGATCCAGCATGTCCAATTCCGGACTCCCAATGATGCGGATCAGGTTCACTCCGGCACCGTCGGAAGTTTTAATTCCCTTAACAATTTGTTTTATTTGCCGAACCGACACGCTAGGATTAAAGTATTATTAGAAAATGAAAAGAGATTAACCGTAAATCCAGCGTGTCAATGTCTTGAACAGCTTTTGTATTCCAGGACCTACCGGATACCACCACGGTTCTTTCTTCATTCCAAAACGATCAACCATAATGGCTTGTGTTTGGCTGAATCCGTGTAGTCCTTCAGGGCCGTGAACCCGACCAATACCGCTAATTCCTACACCACCAAACGGGAGATCGGCCACCAAATAATTTGTCATTATATCATTAACACACACCGAGCCGGCATTAATCTTTCTGGCAACTTTCTGTCCTCTTTTCTTTTTTGAAAACACAGCGGCGCTTAAACCATAACTGGAACTATTCGCCTTTTCTATTGCCTCAGTTTCGTCTTTAACGCGCATGATGGCAATTTCAGGACCAAAGGTTTCCCGTGTCATTATTTCTGATTCATGATTTGTTACTTCCAGCACAGTGGGAGCGATAAAATATCCTCCAAGGCCTGATAGATCATTTCCGCCATAAAGAACATTAGCACCGTTGGCTACAGCTTCTTTAATATGGCTCATAACTTTCTCGTGCTGATGTTTATTGATTAAAGCACCCACATCGTCATTTGTTTTATCAGGACCAGTCTTAAGATCGGATGTTTTAGATTTGACCAACTCTATAAATTCATCGGCAATACTTTCGACAACATAGATGCGTTCTGCGGAAATACACGTTTGACCGCAATTACTAAAACCACCCCATACAGCAGCACCTGCAGCACGTTCAAGATTTGCGTCTTCTAGAACAATTATGGGATCTTTACCACCTAGTTCTAAAATAAAAGGTTTTAATTTTTCAGCACAGGCCACGGCAATTTTGCGTCCCACCTCAACACTGCCTGTAAAACAAATCATATCTGTTAGGGAACTATCAACAATCGTTGCCCCCACATCGCCATAGCCTTGAACCACTTGTAAAACATCTTCGGGGATACCACCTTCATGGAAGAGCTCTGCCATGCGCTGGCCGGTTAATGGTGTAAATTCAGACGGTTTTAACACAACAGTATTGCCAGCCATTAATGCCTCAACAACCGGAGTAGCCGTAAGAATAAGTGGATAATTCCAAGGACATATAATTCCAACAATGCCATGTGGAACATAGTTTATATATGAACGCTTGTTTTGGAACAAACCAGAAGATCGAAGCTCAGTGCGTAAATATTCTGGACCGTGTCGTCCAATATGACGCATATGTTCAACAGTGGTAAATACTTCCAGAAAACCATCCCAGTTGGTTTTCCCTGTTTCGGCGGCAATGAGTTCAGATAATTCATCCATATGTGCGACAAGTGTTTTACGCACAAAGCGAATTCTCCGGGCTCGTTGGTTTAACCGTAACCCGGCCCAGGATTCTTTAGCTTTTTGGGCCCGTTCAAATACCGGCGTTAATGTGTCAATCGAGTCTGATGTAACAGATCCGATCTCTTCTTTTGTTGCAGGATTAATAGAAACGATTTTTTGATTAGCCATTTTAATGAAAGTATAGTTGTTTGACCCAATTTACATCTTCTGAGGGCATTGCTACACCAAGGGCTTGTGCCGTCTCTACCTGTGTAATATTTCGCAGGCCCAGCAATACACAGCTGTTTTCAGAATCGGAAATGAGCGTATCAATTACACCATGAATAACAGGATAAGGTTGATCACTGAATTGTTCTTTTAACATATCTGCATTAGTTTTCATTTTGTCAATGATATCTTGATCTCTAAAAGCATCAACCTGTCCCCTGAAATCTCCTTTTTCAAATGAGGCTGGCTCTGAATATTTACCCGTAAGTAGGCCATGCATCAGTGGAGAAAAAAAACATACACCCAAATTGTTATCCTCAACATATTTCTGTAGTCCACTTGAAGCATAATTATCATCCCAAATGTTGCGATAGGGCTGGACCACATCTGGATCGGCTTGTTTTATATAGCGCATGATCTTATTTAGGTCCCAGTCAGACAAACCGACGAATTGTGTTTTACCTTCTTCTTGAAAGCGCTTTATAACCTCCAAAGCATCTTCAAAATATTCACTGTTTTTTCCGAAGTTGCAATGGTGTAGATAGATAAGATCTACACACTCGGTTTGCAGGTTTTTTAAAGAACACTCCATGTTATGTCGCATTGTACCTACATCATACCAATGATTTTGATACCCTTGATCCCAACCGACTTTTGTAGCTAAAAATATTTCATTTCTGGGCACTGTTTCCCAAATCGATCCAATAACTTGTTCTGAACGGCCATTTCCATACACATCGGCCGTATCCCAATGGTTTATACCCTCACCCCAGCATTTGATAAGAGCAGCTTTAGAATCAGCATCCGTCTGGCCTGCCCAGCCAACGGGAATTTTTCCACTGTTGTTTTCACCGCCATAGGACCATGTACCCAGACTGATAGCTGACACGATGGCACCTGTTCTTCCTAATGTAATTTTCCTCATCGACAACCTTTGAATTAAGGGTAAAATTAGGATGAACCAGCGTAAACTTAATGGGAAAATATTATGCTTAAAACAATCGATATCGGTCATCAGAATTATCCGCTGGATAAAGCACTTTCTGTTTTAGAAACAGAGGTAAGTACGGCACTGCATGGCGGTGAAGTGCGAGCGTTAAAAATTGTTCATGGATATGGGAAAGGCACATTGTGCAATGCTGTCCGCGGCTGGTGTGTGGAACAGGAAGGGCGTTTCCGCGCATTAATACTTGGTGAAGAATATGATCTGTTTCATAAAGATAGCGTTGATATGCGTTCAGCCTGTAACATGCCAAAAGACCCGCATTTTGGAACTCGAAACCGGTCTGTAACATATATATGGCTCTGGTAGATTGAACCATTACAGGAGTAAAGCGTAAATTGCAATGCTTTAAGCCAAGTTATGCCTGAAGATTACACAAAATACGATTATTTATTTAAAAACATTATCCCCAACGCCATCGGCGGGATACGCATATTTGGCAAGGATGACCCTTATGAAAAACCCCAAAAATATAGTGCAGTAACCAATCTGGAAAACAAAATATGGGAAGATCTCTTTGTTGGATTAGAACCCCTACTGGATCAATATGCATCCAGGGAATATTTAATAGGCATGCGTACACTACCGATCCCCCATGACCGTTTTCCGGAATTTGAAACTATTTCACCATTAATTGAAAACTCTACAGGCTGGGCGCTTATACCAGTGGCGGGATTTTTAGATGAAGAACTGTTTTTTGACTTGAATGCCCAGCGCAGGTTTCCTGTTACAGATATTATTCGTCAATCACCACGGTTTGACAAAAAATATGAAGGAATCGATATTCAAAACGATGAAGGTTATACGCCTGAGCCAGATATTTTTCACGATATTCAAGCTCATACCCCTTTTTTAATGAACAAAGATTACGCTGACTTTATGCATAATATGGGTCAGCTGGGCGATGAAATAATAAAAGATGAGCGCAGTTTGGGACCAGAGCTGGTCTCTCATAACCTGAAACGACTGCAGAATTTTGCCTGGTGGACATATGAATTTGGAGTGGTGAAGAACAATAAAGAAACAGACAAATTCCGCCGCGGGGTAAATGATATTGATTATGAAATTTACGGGTCGGGCATCATTTCATCTTATGACGAAACAAGAAATGTTGTTGAATGTGCAAAAGGAACCTCAGACCGTTCAAGGTTTATTCAATTTGATATCGAAAAAGTTGTTATAACACGTTTTGACTACAGCGATATTCAGGACAGATATTATGTGGTAGACTCGATGCAGGATTTGTACAACAGCTTTTATGATAACAAAGATCTGTTCTGGTTCACAGGCTAAAAAATATCGCCCCGATTGAATAAATATATCTCCTGTATAATAATATTATATTTTTTGGTCTCTGGCTGTGCGCCACCAGTGACAGAATTAGCAGAATCTGATCCGGAATCTATCATTACTAGAAAAAGCGAGTTATTAAAAGGTGAAAATATTCCAGAGGAAACAGTACTGGCTATTATTAATGCCCATAATAATATTGGTAATAATGCTTTAGATAAGGGTGATTATATTACCGCCGAAACACAATTTAATGAAGCGCTGAAACTTAATATTAAAAATAAACATGCAAAGTGTGGACTAGCAATGATTTCCGGACACCATTTTTTTAAAAAAGGTAGTGAAGCAGCTCTTTGGGACGCGTTGGAACAATACAGCAAAGCAGCACACTACGAGCCCACAAATGGAGAAGCTCATTATTGGATAGGGCGCACTTATGAGAAAAAAGATGAGGGTGATTTTGAGCTCATCATTGAAGCATATCAAAAGGCACTAAAGGGAAATCTACCAACAGATCGATTCACAGATGCAGAACAAAGATTAAACTCAGTCTTAAAAAGACAAAAAACATATGAAGATTTTTGGAAATAGGAGGTTTAAATGAATCCAGTGGATACACTCAAAAATGAATTAAGGGAAATCGCCGATTTAAAAGGTGCTGTCGAATTAATGCTCTGGGACATGGAAACATATATGCCGCCTGGCGGAGCAAAAGCACGAGCCCGTCAAGTTGCCATGTTGGAAGCGCTGGCCCATGAACGTTTTATTGGTGAAGGTGTATCCAAGCCCCTGGGTGAACTGGTTGATTTGGATTCCGGCGAACCGTTCAATGGTGCGGACGATGAAACCAACCGATTGGTAAAAGAAATATGGAAGGATTATCATAGAGCTGCTGCACTTCCTACAGAATTTGTAGAAGAAATGTCCCAAACCACGTCCCTTGCGCAACCGGTTTGGGTGGAAGCAAGAAAAAAAAATAATTTCAATATGTTTGCACTCCATCTGGAAAAGATTATTTCCTTAAAATACAAAGAAATTGAGTATCTAGGAATTAAAGGAACACCCTATGATACGTTATTAGATGAATATGAACCAGGCGTTACAACAGCAGACATAGATGTTTTGTTTGGCGCACTCAAAAAAGAATTAGTTCCCATGGTAAAGGCAATCTCGGATTCCGGCATAGAAACAAAGCGGGAAATTCTATTGCAATATTATGACCCCCGGAAACAGTGGGAATTTTCAGAACTTATATTAAAAGAAATGCACTACGATTTTAATTGTGGACGACAGGATAAAGCTGCACATCCTTTTTCAACCTCTTTTCACCCAACCGATGCTCGCATCACAACCCGTGTAAACGATAATAATTTAATGTATTGTTTATCCAGTTCAATTCATGAGGGCGGCCATGCCTTATATGAACAGGGGCTTGACCAGGAATGGTACGGGACCCCTTTTTGTGAGGCAATATCCTACGGTATACACGAAAGCCAATCACGATTGTGGGAAAACCTGGTTGGTTTGAGTAAACCGTTTTGGGAATATTATTTTCCAAAATTGCAAAAGGTTTTTCCAGAAAATCTGTCGGGTGTATCATTGGATGATTTTTATATGGCTGTGAACACTGTTAAGCCGGATTTGATTCGCACAGAAGCCGATGAGATAACATATAATCTGCACATCATGTTAAGATATGAAATCGAACAAATGATTATTAATAATGGTGTTGAAGTAAGCGCTCTTCCGGAAATCTGGAATAATAAAATGGAAGAGTACCTTGGTATCACACCACCAAGTGATGCAGATGGCGTTTTGCAGGACGTGCATTGGGCGCATGGTAGTTTTGGGTATTTTCCTACCTACGCGCTGGGGAATCTCTATAATATAATAATGTTTAATAAAGCCAAAGAAGAATTACCAAACATGGCCAAAGATTGTCGTGAAGGGAATTTTTTACCTTTGCGCAATTGGCTTAAAGATAATATTCACATTGTTGGCCGCAGGCAAACCGCTAAAGAAATGATCAAATACATGTATGGTCAAGATCTATCTTCACAGCCGTTCATTGATTATTTAAAAAAGAAGTACAGTGAAATTTATCCTATTTAAAATTGGAAATAATTCAATCAGATTTGAATTGATTTCTCCTCGACAAAATGACAAAAGACCGTCTATTTCTACTTGACACTTGGTCAGAGTTGGAAGTAAACTCATCCTGCGAAGGCATGAGTTCGTCTTGATTCTTGCATACCCGAGGTATAATTTATGAACAGAAAAACGCTGTTTAAATACACACTTATTGTACTTAGTGTTTTTGTATATAATTCCACCCTCTTTGCAAAAGATTTCACAATAAAAGGCACTGTGCTGGATACCGATGGTGATAAAGTTGGCGGAACGACAGTATTACTTCTAACATCAGATGGGGTAGAATCCGATCGTACCGAAACATCCAAGCCCCGCATGGGAATGGGCGGTGGCTCATTCAAATTTAAAGATGTCCTCCCCGGCGATTATGTTCTGGAAGCGGATGCCGGGAAAAAAGGAAAAGCCAATACACCAATTACAGTTGCTGCTGATGATATAAAAGATGTGGCATTGGTGTTATCAACGAAAGCAAAAGTAAAAAAGGAAATCGTAATTGAAGGGGATGCTGCTGATCCAGATAAAGTTGTGAAGATTCCCGCAAATGCCACTGAGGCTGGTAGCGATGCAGACTATGTAACGACAGAATTAAGTTTTGAGTTAAAAAAGCTCGCCGCCGAGATCAAGTATCTTAATTCTGAACTGGAAGACTTGAAGGCTTTAAGTAAAATGTGGGTAAACCCTCTGGCTATTTATTCCAAAGAAATCATTTTACAAAACGGTAGCACACTATTTGGGAAGATCGTTTATCAAGATGAAGAAACACTAAAGGTAGAAACCCTGGTGGGTTATCTTATTATTGAACGTAAAAATATTGTTAGAGTTATTGATAACGTGGTGACAGAAGAAACACAGGAATATGTACCAGAACAAATTCGCGATAGTTACTCCCCACCACCCATGCCCAAACTGGCAGAACCCAAATATACATCAGCTGATCCATTTAGTCGTTCAGCTGGTAAAAGATATTCTGCGAATTGTGTCCTAGTTGGCAATATCAGCGAGCGCAAGGATAATCAGGGCGCAATTCTCTTTACAGGAGAGGTTAAAAACATTGGCGGCCGCCGGGCAGATTTTGTGAAAGTTGATTTTGTGTTTCGTAAAAACTGGAGCGGTGAGACCAAGACACTCACTACGTTTATACGCGGAACATACCACACCTTCGACTCCGGCATCACCACTGATGCCACTTTACTCCCGGGGGCGCTTGGAGCGTTTGAATTATTCGTGCCCAATGACTTTGGATCCTTTATCGGATACTCTTATGTCATTGATTGGGAGGAATACGAATAATGACAGCGGTATCTCTTTACCGCAGGGGTTTACTCATCCTTGGAATAACCATATTACTGGTTTTTCCTTTGAACGGACAACAACAAACCACATCATCGTTATCTGAAATTTTCCTGTTAGACTTAGGCATTGTCATTGAGCCGTCTACGGGGGAAGAATCTTATGACCGGCGGGTCGGAAACCCTTCAAAAGAAGTTAATTTCAGAATTAAACAGATAACAAGCGGAAAAGAATATGACGTTGCTACACAGAAATTATTGACCGCAATTGAACGGATCAATACGCGGATTACTGCTCTAGAAAAATTGTTTCACAGTGAGCTAATAGCCTTAAAATATGAGAATAAGGAATTGCAGCAATTGCTTGCTGTCACCCGCCCTGTTTTAGAAAAACCCGATCTCCCATATATTTCTTTAACACCAGTAGAACCACAGATTATAGATGATGAGCATCTTGTAGACCTTCCAGTTCTAAAAAGTATTGTCGTAATTCCACCAGACCCCTATGATAGTTTTGACAATAAAAAATATATAAGAGGCATGTATGCATACCAATGTGGAGATTTTTCAATAGCACTAAAATGTTTTGATACTCTTGATTTAAAAATAGCTGATATGAAAACAATAGAAAATGTTCTTTATTGGACAGCAGATGCTTATCTACACATTTACGATTATGATCAAGCGTTGACCACATTAGATAAATTATTAGAATATCCAAAATCAGATATGGTGGATGATGCTTTAGTAAAAAAAGCCTTACTGTACAAAGAACTCGGCAATATGAATTTAGCCATGAATTCTTTTAAAAAGGTGGTTGTTGGGCATCCTAACAGTGAATACTCTCGATTGGCAGCGCTGGAAATAAAACGAGGGGAACTGGCGTTACATTGAAAAAAATCATAAACAACTTATTAATATCTTATCTGGTATTATTGTCAGTTTCTTTAGGAGCTTCGCGCGTGGCTTACACCCGACCTGGTTTTATGATGAAAATACCGTCATCCAGCGTGAGAAAAGCACCTTATTTATTCCGCACAGGATTTGGTGTTGAATTACACCGCTTTGATCCCTTTAATTCCGCCCAAGGCATCTATTTTGATATGGAACTGGGGAAGAGTTTCACGTTCGGTTTTTCTTCTGTACAAACTGCAGACAGCACCGCTCCTGCGTTTTTGGGTAAAACAGGGTATACTCCTCCCGTTGAATTTGGCTTTCATCTGCAACAGCGTGTGTACACCTATAATGATGTTTCACTTTCAATGGGCTTACAGGATATTGTTTTTCAAAATGCAGAAAGCAGCGGCGGGAGTGGATTAAGTCTGGACCCGGAACAGCTGTCATTCTTTGTCGTGGTAAGTAGTGAAAAAGATTTGGGTAAGTATCATTTAAGTACATTTATGGGTTTCGGATCAGGGGGGTTTGCTCCTGCAGATACAATAACCGCTGTGAGCGCATCGGAAGATGCAGCAGCATCTGATATAGAGACAACAACCAATAAAGGCACCAAATCAGGTGTATTTATGGGTGTCATTATGAATACACCTTATCTTAATAAATGGGGTGGTATAGATATTGTGGGTGAATTCGATGGAACAGGCATCAATGTGGGACTCCGCATCCCCCTTACCTCGGATTATCGCTTGAACCTAGGGTTCACCCACATAGAAAAATTGCCGGATTGGGAATCCAGGTACTGGGAGGGTCACCCGGGTGTCACCTTAGGGTTTGACATGGCTGTTCCTCGCGGCTTAAAAACGGCGCCAAGCGGTCGTGGACCATCGCCTATGATTGGGGACCAGCTGAAACTGCCAGCTACGGGTCAATATGAAACATTATCATCATCTATGGATTCGACTCTGGCTATGGCCGATTTTGCTGTGCACACAGTCCGGGATTCCATGAGTATGCTAAGAAACGAAATGCGCAACCTAATGGTTCAATTGGCTGCCGTCGAGCAGCAATCTCAATTTATGGAAGATTCTCTGCTTTCCATGAAATTGAGTCGTAACGTGGATGAAAAAAACATGAATGAATCCATGCGCCATTTGTCAAAGTCCCTGCGCTATTTTTATGCTGGTGATTATCGAACGTCATTACAGGAAGTGGAATCAGCACTGGATTTAAATCCAAACATGGCTCTGGCTTACGCCCGACGAGGTTCAATTTATTATAAGCTGGGAGACATTCAACGGGCAACGATTAATTGGAATTTGGCTTTGCGGATGGACCCAGAATATGATGATGTCCGCAACATATTAAAAGCCCTGCACGAAAACCGTTTAAAATCCACGAGCGTCGTGGAGGAGTAAAAATATGGATATTGCAACATTAATAGGGATACTTCTTGGATTAGGATCAATTTTTGGCGGGATATTTCTGGCTGCCACAGCTGCTAATGCTGGGATGGGTGGATTTGTTTCACCATCAAGCTTTGCAATTGTTTTTGGAGGTATGATTGCTTCCGTATCTGTTGCCTTTCCCCTATCAGATGTTCTCAAGTTGGGGGCCGCCATAGGTGCGGTATTTAAAGGAGGAAAAATTAAACTTGGTGAGATGGTAGACAATGCTGTGGAGGCAGCGGAAGTGGGTCGAAAAGGTGCTGCTGACCTTGAAAAAGTTGTTGAAAGTATTGAAAATCCATTTTTTAGAGATGGTGTACAAATGGTCGTTGATGGTTACAGCTTAGAAGAATTAACTGAAATTCTGGAAACACGCATTGACTATAGAGAAGTTCGTGAAAAAACACAGGCAGGTTTGTTTAAATCTATGGGGACCATGGCGCCCGCCTGGGGTATGATCGGAACATTAATTGGGTTAGTCATTATGCTGTCCGGTTTTGGCGGAGAAGGCGGCGCAGATGCATTAGGCCCAGGTATGTCCGCTGCGTTGATTACAACATTTTATGGTGCAGTATTCGCAAACCTGTTTTTTCTGCCTATGGGTGAAAAATTAAACACAAGAATCAGTTTTACAAGTACACTGCAAGCCATGCTGGTTGAGGCAGCCCGGCTGATTCATCAAAAGAAACACCCTTTGATCGTTAGGGAAAAATTGAACTCCTTTATACCACCAAAGGAATGGAAAAAAGAAGAATAATTAAATGGCAAAGTCTTCTGGAGAAAAAAAAGCATATAAAGCTGGAATTATAAAGGGCAAAACCCTGGTTGATGAAGGTCTGCCCGGCTGGTTTGGCACGTTTGCGGATATGATGACGCTGCTTTTTGCATTTTTTGTATTGTTAGCTGCTCTTTCAACAATGGATCCAGTAAAGATTATGGAAATGGCAAACTCCACTGGAAAATCATTAGGAAGTAAGATTAAAATGGAGGGCAGAGCGGAGCTAGAAGGTAAATTTGAAAAAAAAGCGACAAAGCTTTCTGAAGTAAAAGCATCTTTAGATGAAATGGTAGAAGACATAAAAGCAGAAATGAAAGATAGCAAAGGCGACCCGCCGGTTGAAGTCACCACAAGCCCTAAAGGTGTTACATTGGAAATTAGTGGTGATTTTAGTTTTGGATCTGGAAGCGCTGAAATAAGTCCGGGCCTAAAGAAATTATTATCAGAACAAATAGTCCCTGAAATTAAAAATTCGATCTTTCAAATAGAGATAGCTGGTCATACTGATAGTGATCAATTACCACAAGCATATCAAAAACAATTTCCGTCAAACTGGGAATTATCGACGGCACGCAGCTCAGCAGTGGTAAGAAATGTTATTGATCGGGGGGTCAACCCTACCCGATTAGTTGCTGCGGGATTTGCTGATTGGGTTCCAAGGGATAGACAAGATGCAGGAATAGCGTTAAAGACTCTTGATAATCAAACTGTTTTGAATTTCAATGATACACCAGAAAAAAAAGGTAGAAATAGACGCATAGAAATAACATTTTTGAAACCAGCGCATCACTCAACTAGCTATGTAGGGAGCGATGGTTAAAAATTTAATTAAAAAGAAATTTATATTTGATAAGCAAAGGAGCTATCATGAATAAATATAAAGTATTTTATAAACAATCATTATTGGTAGTGTTCTGTGTAAGCATGGCTTGGGGGCAAGGCAGTGGTTACCTGGCCCAGAAATTGATGGTAGAAAATGACCTGCGGCAGCGCATCACAGATGCCCTGTCAAAGATAATTGATGACCGTAAATATGTTATTGATGTTAATGCAGACATTGAAATCATCGGCGGCACTGAAGAGCAAATCACTATTCTGGACGAAGGCCAAGAAAGCTCCAGACAGGCATTGGAAGATATATCTACTGATGTTGTGCAAACACTGGACCATTCTATAGAAAGCCAAGGGAGCAGTGTTTCTATGGAGGGGCTTCCCGGTTTCAACTTCGACCAAGATGCAGATGCCGTTCCTTATGTTGATACTGAATTCTCTAATGATGCAGCGCTTCCAATTCCAGTCACATTGAGCCCCGGACAAAGCAAGGTGCTTTCAAGGACGGTTACAAGTAAACACCCGGCCACTGCGTATATTAAAAAACTGGAAATCAGTATAATTTTACAGGTTGGCGCTGCGCCGGAGCTTATCGAAAACATCAGACAGGTTGTAATAGTCACCTCACGTTTCAATCGTGCCCGGGGTGATGCATTGAGCATTATGACAGCCACATTTAAGGAACGGCGTGATGAAAAAACCGCTGAACAAATTTTGTTAAAAAATATTGCAGAAAAACTGGAATCACTGGAACAACAGCAAACAGATAAAGGATCAGTGACCTGGA
>Ga0257112_10000591_pt1 | contig 14385 bp, 15 predicted proteins | sample LP_taG_5_FD_191565 | JGI IMG/M metagenome (GOLD analysis project Ga0257112, IMG submission 191565) | Marine microbial communities from Northeast Subartic Pacific Ocean, Canada - LP_J_2015_P26_1000m | ecosystem: Environmental > Aquatic > Marine > Oceanic | place: Canada: Northeast Subartic...
GTCAGGTACTGGTCGGAGTCCACGCCGATCGCCCAGACCTTGGAACCCGAGTCCTCGGAGTACGACTTGGCGGCCTCGAAGAGGCCGGCACCCGAGCCACCAGCGGCGTGGTAGATGACGTCGGCGTTCTTCTCGTACATCGACTGGGCGATTTCACGTGCCCGGTCGGGCGACCAGAAGCCGGAGAAGTCCGGCGGCTCGCTGATGTACTCGATGATGACCACTGCGTCGGGGTTCGTCGCGGCGACGCCGGCGACGAAGCCGGCCTCGAACTTGCCGATCAGGTCGATGGTTACGCCACCGATGTAGCCGACCAGGCCGGTCGTGCTCTTCAGGCCTGCAGCTGCGCCGACGAGGAACGAGCCCTCGTGCTCGGCGAAGCCCAGGGAGGCCACATTGGGTGCCTCCACCCAGCCGTCGACGATGCCGAAGTTCGTGTCCGGGTACTCGGCGGCCACCTCGGTGAGCGAGTCGGCGAACAGGAAGCCAACGCCAATTACGAGGTCGTTGACGTCAGCCGACAGGCGCAGCAACTCGGCCCGGTTGGAGCCGTCGGAGTTGGGCGAGGCGTCGGAGATGGCGGCGCCTAGTTCGTTGGCCGCACGCTCCAGGCCGGCGTAGGCGGAGTCGTTGAACGACTGGTCGCCACGTCCGCCGATGTCGAACACCAGGCCGACCGATACCGGCTCAGCCGGGGGCTCGGGGGCCTCCGTGGCTGCAGGTGCCGCTGTGGCTGCAGGTGCCGCGGTGGTAGCTGCTGGTGCTGCAGCCTCGTCGTCAGATCCGCACGCCGAGACGACCAGGGCAAACCCCAGCATCACGGCGAGCAGGCGGGTGAATCGCTTACTCATGAACCCCTCCGGTCCGTAGTCGCATCGTTGCGTACGCGGAGTGACCCATGGCCACCCGCGGGACCGCCGACCGTAGCGCGCCTTGTGACCGAAAGCACAGAAAGGTGGTGGGGCGGTGGTATGTCCGGGCGGAGCAGAGCGTGCGGAGGGCCGTTCCCTCAGGCGGCGGCTCGCCCGGTGGCGGTGACCGTCGTGGTGATCCCGCCGCGTACCTGCTGGGTGAGGCGGACCGTGACGGGCACTTCGACGGCATCTGCCAGGTGCCCGGCGATCAGCGGGGCCAGTCGCCGGTTACGGGACCGGAGGGTGGCTCAGCTGTTGCGGCCCAGATTGGGCTTGCGGCCGTGGTTGGCCTTCTTGCGACGGGCCGAGGCCTTCTGCCTGCTGGTGCGCTTTGACATGCCCATGAGGGTAACGGTCCCGGCTGGGTATCCATCGGGGAACCGGCGGCCGCCGGTCACAGCACCGTGGACGCCTGCACCCCCGCTCCTAGCCTTGTGCGTCGGTCCGGACGTCGTGTGCGGCCCGATCATGCGCGGTCGACGGGAGCAGTCAGTGGAGCGTTTCGGATTTGTGGGCCTTCCCAACGCGGGCAAGTCCTCCCTGTACAACGCCCTGGCTGGCGGAGGAGCCCTCGCTGCGCCCTACGCCTTCGCCACCACCGAGCCGAACATAGGCGTCGCCAGGGTTCCGGACGACCGGCTGGGTCGCCTGGCCGAGATGAGCGCTTCCAGGAAGGTCGTTCCGACCAGCGTCGAGTTCCTGGACATCGGAGGACTGGTCGAGGGGGCATCCCAGGGCGAGGGCCTGGGCAACAAGTTCCTGGCCGGGATCCGCGAGGTGGACGCCATCGTGTTCGTGCTCAGGGCGTTTCGCGACAGCGACGTTCCGGGGCCCACCGATCCCCTGGAGCACCTGCGTGTCGTAGAGGTGGAGTTGGCCCTGGCCGATCTGGAGACCTGCGAGAAGCAGGTGGACAAGCTCCGACGGACCGCCAAGGGCGATCCCTCGCTGAGGCCTGCCGTGGCGGCCCTGGACCGGGCTGCGGGGCTGTTGGGCGCGGGAACCCCCCTCTACCGCGGTGACCTGACCCCTGACGAGCGGGCCGACCTGCAGCCTTTCTTCCTGCTGACCGACAAGCCCGTGCTGGCCGTGGTGAACCTGGACGAGGAACAGGTCGAGGATCCAGATCCGGTTCTGGCGCCGGTGGTGGCCGAACTGGCCGGCGCCGAGGTGATCGGCATGTGCGTCCAGCTGGAGGCCGAGGCGGCCCTGTTGTCCGATGTGGAGCGGACGGAGATGCTCGAGGGCCTGGGTCTCGGCGAGGGAGCATGGCCTCGATTCGTACGGGCCGCCTACCACCTGCTCGGCCTGCGTACGTACTTCACGACCGGAGAGAAGGAGAGCCGGGCATGGACGTTCCGAGCCGGCTCGTCGGCTCCGGAGTGCGCCGGCAGGATCCACACCGACTTCCAGCGGGGCTTCATCCGGGCCGAGACCATCGGCTGGGATGTCCTGCTGGAGCAGGGGTCCTGGGCAAGGGCCCGCGAGTCCGGGCTGGTCCGGAGCGAGGGCAAGGACTACAGACCGGTCGACGGCGACGTCATGGAGTTCCGGTTCAACGTCTGAGCCCTACGATCACCGCATGCCGTGGTTGGTCCGTGGGGGTCGGGTGCTGGCCAGCCTCGAGGTGGCCGAGACACCATCGGCGCGTGCACGCGGCCTCCTGGGGCGAGAAGGTGTCGATGGCGCCATCCTCCTGCGGCCCGCCAGGTCCGTCCACACGGTCGGCATGCGGTTCGCCATCGATGTCGCCCACCTGGACGACTCGTTGCGGGTCCTCCGGGTGACGCGGATGGCCCGCCACCGGATCGGCCTGCCGGTGCGCGGCGCACGTGCCGTGCTGGAGGCCGACGCCGGCTGTTTCCGACGATGGGGCCTGAGCGTGGGCGACGAGCTGGAGGTCAGGTCGTGAGCGAGACCGACGGCGCACCGGGTCGCCTCATGCTGGTGGCCACGCCGATCGGCAACCTGGGTGACCTGTCGCCCCGGGCCGTCGAGACGTTGGCTGCGGCCGATCTTGTGGCATGTGAGGACACCCGCCGTACCGGCAGGCTCCTACAGCACGCCGGGATCGTCGGAGCCAGGCTGCTGCGCCTCGACATGCACACGGAGGAGCGGTCGGCCCGGACGGTGGTGCGACGCCTCGAGGAGGGAGCGGTCGTGGCGCTCGTCTCCGATGCCGGCATGCCCGGGATATCGGATCCGGGCGAGCGACTGGTGCGCATGGTGGTCGAGGCCGGCCATCGCGTCGAGGTGGTTCCGGGTCCATCGGCGCCGGTGGCCGCGGTGGCCGCCAGCGGCCTGCCGACCGAGCGCTGGTGCATGGAGGGTTTCCTGCCACGCAAGGGGAGTGCGAGGGCCGGAAGGCTCGCCGAGCTGGCGGTGGAGGAACGCACCATGGTGCTCTTCGAGTCGCCGCACCGCCTGGCTGCCACGTTGGCCGACCTCTCGACGGCCATGGGTGGAGGTCGGCAGGTCGTGGTGGCGCGCGAGATGACCAAGCTCCATGAGGAGTTCTGGCGGGGAACCCTCGACGAGGCGGTCGTCTTCGCCTCCGAGCCCGTGAAGGGCGAGGTCGTGCTGGTGGTCGCGGGGTCCCCGCCGGCTGCCGAGGCTGATGACGACCGGGTCCGGGCGGTGCTGGCCGAGGCGCTCTCCGCGGGTGCATCCACCCGGGACGCCGCCGACGAGGCGGCCCGTCGCCTGGGGGTGTCGCGTCGCCGGGCCTACCGCCTGGCACTGGAGTGATGGGTCCGGTCGGGGCCACGTTCGCCATCGGCGACCACCGGTAGCCTCGGGCCCATGGCCGATGAGCAACTGACGGACCAGCGCGCCGGTAGGCCCGTCCTGGTCGCCGTGGCATGGCCCTACGCCTCAGGGTCCCGCCACCTGGGCCATCTGGCCGGGGCGTACCTGCCGGCCGATGTCTTCGCCCGCCACCAGCGCCTGGTCGGAAACAGGGTCCTGATGGTGAGCGGTTCGGATGTGCACGGCACGCCCATCACGGTCCGGGCCGATGCCGAGGGCGTGACGCCGCGGGAACTGGCGGATCGGTACCACGTCGAGTTCGTGGCCGACTGGGAGCGGCTGGGCATCAGCTGGGACCTCTACACGTCCACCGGGACCGACAACCATGCGGCGGTCACCCATGACATCTTCCTGAAGCTGCTCAGCAAGGGGCACATCGACCGACGTTCCAGCGAGCAGTACTTCGACGGGGAGGCCGGCCGGTTCCTGCCGGACCGCTACATAGAGGGAACCTGTCCGCACTGCGACTACGCGGAGGCCCGCGGCGACCAGTGCGAGGACTGCGGTCGGACCCTGGACCCGGAGGAACTCCTGGATCCCCGTTCCAAGATCACCGGGAGCAGCCCGGAGCTACGCACGACGGAGCACTTCTACCTCAGGCTCTCCGACTTCTCCGACGAGCTGGCGGCGTGGCTGGAGACGCGTGAGGGCTGGCGTCGACACGTCCTGAACTTCTCGAAGGGCTGGGTGGAGGAGGGACTCCACGATCGAGCGATCACGCGTGACCTGGATTGGGGCGTGGAGCTGCCGGTGGACGACCTGGGGCCCGGCAAGCGGATCTACGTCTGGTTCGAGGCCGTTATCGGCTATCTGTCCGCTTCCATGGAGTGGGCGCAGCTGAACGGTCAGCCCGAGGCCTGGCGGGACTGGTGGGAGGGCGACGACGCCCGGTCCGTCTACTTCATCGGCAAGGACAACATCCCGTTCCACACGATCATCTGGCCCGGGATGCTCCTCGGCTACGGCGGGCTGAACCTGCCGACCGACGTGCCGGCCAACCAGTACGTGACCTTCAAGGGCGGTAAGGCGTCGGCCAGCCGCGGGGTTGGCCTCACGATCGGAGCGGGACTGGAGATGTTCCAGGCGGATGCGTTGCGCTACGCACTGGCGGCTTCCCTTCCCGAGCAGAGCGACACGGACCTCTCGGTCGAGGAGATCGGGCGACGGATCAACGATGAACTCGTCGCCACCTGGGGGAACCTGGTCAACCGGGTGCTCTCGATGGTGCACAGGACGTGCGACGGGGCCGTCCCCGCTGCCGGTGGGCGTGCCCCGGAGGACCTGGCGTTGCTGGAGGCCGTTGACGCGGCGCTGGTCACGGCCGGCTCGCAGATACACCGGGTGGAGCTCCGGGCGGCGCTGCAAACCGGGATGGGTGCGGCGGCGGCGGTGAACGCATACCTGAACGCCACGGAGCCATGGAAGCTCGCCAAGGTGGATCCCGAGCGGGCCAACGTCGTGCTGGGAACGGCGTTGGCGGCCGTGGTCGGCGTACGCGTGGCCCTGGCCCCCTACCTGCCGTTCAGCACCTCGACCCTGGACGACGTGCTGGGTCCGGTGGATTCATGGGAGCGTCGGGAGTTGTCGCCGGGCTCACCCATCGGGAAGCCGACACCGCTGTTCGCCAAGGTGGACCTGGACGTGCTGCTCTCCGATCAGGTCGACGGGTGAGCGAGGTCTGGTTCGACAACCACTGCCACCTGGGAGCGGACGCTCCCGAGGTGGTGGCCAGAGCCCGGGAGGCCGGCGTGGTCGGCATGGTCACGGTCGGGTGCGACCTTGAGGACAGCCGGGCGGCGCTCGCCACGGCGGAGGCCTTCGAGGACGTCTGGGCGACCGCCGGGGTCCACCCGCATGAGGCCAGCAACGGGGTGGAAGGCCTGGCCGACCTGTTGGGCACAGCGGTTGCCGTGGGCGAGGCCGGCCTGGACTTCCACTACGACCATTCCCCCCGCGACGTCCAGCGCGATGTCTTCGCAGCGCAGGTGTCGCTGGCCAACCAGTGGCACCTGCCGCTGGTGGTCCACACCCGCGAAGCCTGGGAGGAGACCTTCGAGGTGCTGGACCGGGAGGGCGTTCCGGACCGCACGGTGTTCCACTGCTTCACCGGCGGTGTGGACGAGGCCCGGGAGGGGTTGGCCAGGGGTGCGTTCCTTTCCTTCAGCGGAATAGTGACCTTCGGATCGGCCTCCGACCTGCGGTCCGCCGCTGCCATCTGTCCGCTGGAGAGGGCACTCGTGGAGACCGACTCGCCATACCTGGCACCCGTTCCACACCGGGGGAAGCCCAACGAACCTGCCTTCGTGGGTCTGGTCGGGGTGGCGGTGGCCGAGGCCATGGGGCTGGCGGTCGCCCAGGTGGCGCATCAGACCACCGCCAACGCGAGGGCGTTCTACGGCCTCGACTGAGCCATCCGGACGGGTCGTCGGCCGAAGGGGTGACGGACGACCACCGCCCACCACCTGCTCCCGCCCTTGCGTTGCCCGGAACGATTCCCTAGTTTCGAGGCGGCGATTCGGTCGGAAACGGCCGTATCTGGAGGGGAAAGGGACGGAGCTCTGGACGCCGAACCCACCGTTGAGCGGTGGCGCGTGGTCGTCGTGGCCCTTGCCACGATCGCTGCGCTGCCCCTGTTCGTCTTCGAGAACCCATCCTCGCCCGGATCCTTCACAGGGACGGCGGGTGCGGTTGGCGCGCCCGAGGTCCAGACCGTGGAGGCCCAGCGGCTCGAGGTCGTGGAGTTGGTCGTGGCCGCTGCGCCAAGATTCGAACCGGACGTCGCAGGCCTCAGCGACCGGGCACAGGTCTGGCACCTGGCGCGGTCCAGGCGTGACACGGTGGCCCGTCTGGCCGAGGTGGCCCGCCACCATGAGGCCGATGCGCTGGCCGCCGCCCGCCTCGTAGCCGCCGATGAGTACGCAGACCAGGCAAGGCTGGAGGCGGTACTGGCTGCCCGGCAGGCCGAGATCGATCGGGAGGCCGAACGTGCCCGGCTCCGGGCCGCGGAGTTGAAGCGCCGTGAGGAGGCCATGTCCACCCCGGGCCCGACCACGACCATCCCCTGGGACACCACTCCCCACGCCGACGGACCCACCGACGTCCAGTGGGAGGCCCTGCGCTTCTGCGAGGCGACCGGCAACTACGGGGCCGTCAACCCGACGGGCAAGTACCGCGGCGCATACCAGTTCAGCCGTGAGACGTGGGACTGGATCGCCGGGCTGAACCATGAGCACCTGGTCGGCGTGGATCCAGCCGCTGCCTCTCCCGGCGACCAGGACCGTATGGCCCAGGCCCTCTACGACCTGCGCGGCCGTGGACAGTGGCCGGTCTGTGGCCGCTACCTTCCCTGACCGCGGCCACCGGCAGTGACCCTCACCCGGACAGAGGTGCATGCCCTGTTCGACCGCTACGGGATCAGCCCGAAGCGGTCGCTGGGACAGAACTTCGTGGTCGAGCCCAACACCGTTCGTCGGATCGCCCAGCTGGCCGCGGTCGGCGCAGGGGACAGGGTGGTCGAGATCGGTCCGGGCCTTGGGTCGCTGACGATCGCCCTGACCGATGCGGGAGCGTCGGTCACCGCTATCGAGATCGACGACGTGCTGGTCGAGGTCCTGGCTGAGACCACCGCCGGCCGCGACGTGACCGTGCTGCACGCCGATGCCATGGACGTCGACTGGGATTCCCTACTTGGTGGCTTCCGGTGGACGCTGGTCGCCAACCTTCCCTACAACATCTCGGTGCCACTCATCTGCGACCTGCTGGACGACGTGCCGGCTATCCACCGCATGCTGGTGATGGTCCAGAAGGAGGTGGCCGAACGCCTGGTGGCTACGCCCGGTGATGCCGCGTATGGCCTGCCCTCCGTGAAGGTGGCATACCACTCCAGGGCCCGGATCGTGGGCAGGGTTCCGCCGTCGGCATTCCTGCCCCGCCCGCGCGTCGACTCGGCGCTGGTCGAACTGCAACGCCTGGAGGCCAAGGCCGTGTCCGCCGATCCCGATCTCCTGTTCGTCCTCGTGCGTGCGGGCTTCGGACAGCGGCGCAAGATGCTGAGGCGTTCCCTGGCCGGCCTGGCAGGTGCGGAGGCCTTCGAGTTGGCCGGGGTGGCACCCACGGCGCGCGCCGAGGAGCTGGGGCTGGACGACTGGGCGTCCCTGGTCGAGGCAGTGGCCGTGACCGGATGAGCGTCGTCGTGTTGTCAGCGCCGGCCAAGCTGACGCTCTCGCTCAGGCTGGTCGGCCGCCGCGATGACGGCCTCCACCTGGTGGATGCCGAGATGGTGGCCATCGACCTGGCTGATCGCCTCCACGTCTCGGATGGTGATGCCCTGCAGGTGGTGCCAGCAGGTGGCGGCCTCGAGGTTGCGGGAGGAGACGACAACCTGGTGGCCCGGGCGCTTCGGCTGGCGGGTCGATCCGCGGCGGTGGTCGTCCACAAGGCCATTCCGGCTGGTGCGGGCCTCGGGGGTGGTTCCTCCGACGCTGCGGCGATCCTGAGGTGGGCGGGCTGGACGGACGTGGTCGGAGCGGCTGCCATCGGAGCCGACGTGTCGTTCTGCCTGGTGGGGGGTCGGGCCCGGGTGACGGGAGTCGGCGAGGTGGTCGAGCCGCTCGAGTTCTCCGCCATGTCGTTCACCCTGTTGACGCCGCCGGTGGGGTGTCCGACGGCGGACGTCTACCGACGCTGGGACGAACTGGGTGGACCTGCAGGGGAGAACGGAAATGACCTGGAGCCGGCGGCGTTGGACCTGCTTCCCGATCTGGCCCGCTGGCGGGACGACCTCGGGGACGCGACGGGGCTGCGTCCGCGCCTGGCCGGCAGCGGTAGTACCTGGTTCGTCGAAGGGGAGTATCCGGGAGGGGAACGGCAGGTGGTAAGGACCCTGCCGCCGACCTGAGAACGGTCTACTTGCCCCGCTGCCGCTGGGCGCGGGTGCGCTTGAGCATCTTGCGGTGCTTCTTCTTGCGCATGCGCTTGCGGCGCTTCTTGATCAGAGATCCCATGACGGGCGGCAATCTAACGCCGCGCCTGCCTGTTGCGGTCCGCCTGCCCGAGGTTCTGTCCGGACTGGTCGGAACCCCGGCGGAGCGGAGGGCTCAGCCGAAGCTGCGCTTGGCCACCTCTTCGAGCAGGACCTCGGTGGCGCCTCCGCCGATGGGCAGGATCCGGGCGTCCCTCGTCATGCGTTCGATCGTGGACTCGCGCATGTAGCCCATGCCGCCGTGGAATTGCAGGCAGTCGTACATCACGCGATTTGCCACCTCGGCTCCGAAGGCCTTCAGCCCCGACATGGCGCGGACGTTGTCCAGTCCGGAGTCGCCCATCCATGCGGCGTGGTACATCGAAGCCCTGACGGCATCCACCTCGGCCTGGCGCATGGCGAGGCGCTGGCGGATCGCCCCCAGGTCGGAGAGGTGTCCGCCGAAGGCCCGGCGTTCGCTGCAGTAGGCGGTCGTCAGGTCCAGGGCCACCTGGGAGGCCCCCACGGCCATCCCGACGAGCACCATCCGCTCGTTCTGGAAGTTGCGCATCGTCTCCTGGAAGCCGCGGTGCTCGGTACCCAGGAGCTGGTCAGCGCCGACCCAGACGTCGTCCAGGGTCAGTTCGGCGGTGTCGGAGCAGAGCCAGCCGTGCTTGTCCAGCTTGGAGGCCACGGCGAAGCCGAGGGTGTCGGTGGGTACCAGGAACATGGAGATGCCATAGCGCTCGCTGGCGTCGGTCCGGGCGGCCACGATGACCAGGTTGCCGTACACGGCGTTGGTGATGAAGGTCTTGCGTCCGTTGATCCGCCAGCCGTCCCCGTCGCGCACTGCGGTGGTGCGCAGTCCGGCCACGTCGGATCCCGCGTCCGGCTCGGTCACACCGATCGAGAGGATGGTCTCGCCGGCCAGGACGGGAGGCAGCCACCGCTCGAGCTGTTCCGGCGTGCCCGAGTTGAGGAGGTGGGGCAGTGCCATGTCGGAGTGGACCAGCACCGTGGCTTCGAACCCGCCGTAGGTGGACGTGCCGAGTGCCTCCGCGTAGGTGGCCGAGGCCAGCATGCCCAGGCCCAGGCCCCCGTGTTCCTCCGGGACCCGGAGGCTGAACATCCCGAGGGCGCCCATCTGGCGAAGGACCTCGCGGGGTACCTTTCCGGCCTCCTCCCAGGCGTTGCCGTGGGGGATCACCTCGTTGGCCACGAACTCGACCGTGTGGTCGTAGATGGCCTCCAGTACGTCGGTGGTGTGGACGTTGCGGCGGGCGGTCACGGTGCCGGTTTCAGCGGTGATGGTCATGAGGTGGTCAGTTCTTCAAGGGGTTGGAGAGCCCGTACAGGGTCTGTCGGGTGATGAGGTGGGCCAGGTCGTCCAGGGAGCCCCGCTGGGGGTCGAACCATTCGACCGAGGCGTTCATGCCACCCAGCAGCATCAGGCGGGCGGGCCCGACCGCCGTGTCCGGGGTCAGGACGCCGCTGGTCACGAGGTCGTTCAACAGGGTGGTCCAGAGGGCTTCGTAGGCGTCGCGCTGTGGGACGATCGTCGTCCGCACGTTCTCCGGAGCGGTTCGGAAGGTGGTCACGTGGGTGGCCGTGTAGGGGCCGTTTTCGTAGAGGGCCGCCAGGTGGGCCCGGATGTGTGCGGCCAGTCGTTCCCGGCCGGGGGCTCCGAGGGTGGCGGTCGAGGCGTCGTCGAAGGCCACGGTCATGACCTCCAGGCCGCGGTGCAGGATGACCTCCAGGAGGTCCTCCTTGGAGTTGAAGTGGTGGTAGATCGACGCTGCCTGCATGCCGACGGCCTCGGCGATGCGACGGACCGATGCCGCTTCGTAGCCCTGTTTCAGGAACAGGGAGGCGGCTTCGTCGAGGATCCTGTCCCGGCCGGCCGTCTCCACTGTGGGTTCTGCGATCGTCACGGTGGAAGCCTATCTAACGAACGTTAGGTAGGCAATGCGCGATCGCGGGTCGGGCTGGTGGAATGGGCACGACCACTACGCTCAGCAGGCACTGCCCAGTGGCCGGTAGTTCAACTGGCAGAACGCCTGATTTTGGATCAGGATAATGCAGGTTCGAATCCTGCCCGGCCAGCGAGGCCTTCCTGATCGACCAGCGATCACGGAGCACACGACCGGAGCCGGTGGCCGTGGCCCGGAGGTCGTGGGAGGGTATGCCCGGGACGATGGGCCGGTGAGTGCCCTGAGGGGGACCAGGCATGACTCCGGACGAGTTGAAGGCACGCATCCACGACGACGGCGTGGAGTTCATCTACGCCATGTTCGTGGAGATGCACGGCAAGCCGTGCGCCAAGCTGGTGCCGGTCAGCGCCATCGACGACCTCCTGGAGGTGGGTGCCGGGTTCGCCGGCTTCGCTGCCGGCCCCATCAGCCAGACGCCGGCCGATCCGGACATCCTCGCCATTCCCGATCCGGATTCGTACACGCAACTTCCATGGCAGCCCAATGTGGCCGCCATGCAGTGCGACCCCACCGTGGAGGGTGAGCTCTGGCCGTACGCCCCCCGGGTCATCCTGAAGCGGGTCGCCGCCGCGGCAGCCGGACAGAACCTGGTCCTGAAGGCCGGAGCCGAGGCCGAGTACTCGCTGCTCCACCGCAACGAGGACGGATCGTTGCGCCCGGCGGACGAGCGGGACACGTCGGAACTGCCCTGCTACGACGCCCGCGGGCTGACGGCCGTGCTGGACCACCTGACGACCGTGTCGAGGCACATGGATGCGATGGGGTGGGGCAACTACGCCAACGACCACGAGGACGCCAACGGGCAGTTCGAGCAGAACTTCCAGTACGCCGATGCCCTCACTACGGCCGACCGCCTCATCGTGCTGCGCCTCATGATGCACACGCTGGCCCGACGCCAGGGCCTCTACGCCACGTTCATGCCGAAGCCGTTCACCGACAAGACCGGCAACGGCCTGCATACCCACCTCAGCCTCTGGACAGCCGACACCGACGAACCGCTGTTCCACGACGATGAGGACGTCCGCGGTCTCGGCCTCAGCCGGCTGGCCTACTCCTTCATGGGCGGGATCCTGGACCACGCCCAGGGCCTCACCGGGATCGTCTGCCCGACCGTCAACTCCTTCAAGCGCATCGGCGTGGGCCCGCCCGACTCGGGCGCCACGTGGGCGCCGTCCTACGTCGCCTACGGCGGGAACAACCGGACGCAGATGATCCGCATCCCGGAGGGCGGCCGGCTGGAGGTCCGCATTCCGGACGGTTCCGCAAATCCGTACCTGGCGCTGGCGGCCCTGCTGGGCAGCGGCCTGGATGGCATCGCAAGGGACCTGGATCCCGGTGACCCCAACACCGACAACCTCTTCGCCCTATCGCTCGACGAGATCGGGCGGCGCGGCATCACCGCCCTGCCGCCCACCCTGCTGCACGCCATGGATGCCCTGGTCGCCGACGACACCCTGCGGGCCACGCTGGGAACGGGCCGCGACGGCGACTACGTGGACTACTTCGCCGAGGTGAAGCGGGCGGAGTTCCGGTCCGTCAACGAACAGGTCAGCCCGGCCGAGATCGACAGGTACCTCACCCTCATGTAGGGCGCCCAACCACCGCAGCCGATCCGGGCTCCACCGGGGTGGAGGGAATCAGTCCAGCTCGGTCCACTGGCCGTCCACCCACTGGTCGCGCAGCACGAACTTCTGGATCTTGCCGCTGCCGGTGAGCGGGAACCCGTCCACCTGGAACCAGTGTCGGGGGGTCTTGTGGGGTGCCAGGTGCTCCCGCAGGTAGGCGAACAGCTCACCCCTGTCGATGGTGGCGTCCGCCGCCGGCCGGACGAAGGCCGAGATCACCTCGCCCCACTTCTCGTCCGGCAGGCCCACCACTGCCACCTCGGCGACCGACGGGTGGGCGAAGAGCAGCTCCTCGAGCTCCTTCGGGTAGATGTTCTCGCCGCCCCGGATGATCATGTCCTTGAGGCGGCCCTCGATCGAGAGGTAGCCCCGCTCGTCCATGGAGGCCAGGTCACCGGTGTGCAGCCACCCGTCGGCGTCGATGGTCTCGGCGGTGGCGTCGGGCATCTCGTAGTAGCCGTGCATCACCAGGTAGCCGCGTGCGCAGTACTCGCCGATGGTTCCGACCGGGACGGTCTCACCGGTCTCGGTGTCGATGATCTTGACGTCCACGTGCGGCATGGCCGGTCCGATGGTGTTGGCCTTGTCGATGATCGTGTCGAACGTCTGGGTCATCGACGAGACCGGCGAGAGCTCCGTCTGGCCGAACACGATGGTGAACGGTGCCCCGAGTTCCTTCTCGAACCGTTCCACCAGCGGGGCCGGGACGGTCGAGCCCCCTGAGCAGATCGCCTCCACGTGGGACAGGTCGCTGGTGGCGAAGTCGGGGTGCTCCAGCATGGCCACCAGCATCGTGGGGACGCCCAGCATCGTGGCGCCGCCGTAGGTGTCGAACAGCTCCAGGACCAGGCCCGGATCGAAGGCCTCCACCAGCACGAGCGTGACCCGCTTCGAGACGCCGCTGAGGACGCCCAGCACGCAGCCGCCGGTGTGGAACAGCGGCATCGTGCAGATCCACACCGCCCCGTCGCTGACCCCCATCCGATCCGCCGTGTGGGCCCCGTTGTTCACGAGCCCCCGGTGGAAGAGCAGGGCGCCCTTCGGGAAGCCGGTGGTTCCCGACGTGTACTGGATCATGCAGGCGTCCATCGGGTCGGGGTCGACCAGCTCGCCCTCCCATGCGTCGCCGTCGGCCAGGAACGCCTCCCACTCGTCCAGGCGGATGACCTCCCGGAGTTCCGGGCACTCGGGCTGGACCTCGGTGGCCGTGGCCAGCATCGGGTTGCCGCGGAACTCGGGGAGCAGGATGAGTCCGGCGGAGCGCGACTGGGTCAGCACGTACTGCAGTTCGCGGGCCTGGAAGGCCGGGTTCACGGTCACGAGGATCATGCCGGCCATGGCGCAGCCGAACTCCAGGATCATCCACTCCGGAACGTTGGGAGCCCAGATGGCCACCCGCTCGCCAACCTCGAAGTGCGCCCGCAGGGCCCGGGCCGCCCGTTCGGCATCGGCCAGCAGCTCGGCGTAGGTCCACTCCCGTCGGTTGTCGCGGTCGGGGGTTCCGGCGATGAGGGCCACCCGGTCCGGCACGGCGGCGGCCACCTCCCGTAGCAGCCCGCCGACGGTCAGATCATCCCGGAGCGGGGGATCAGTGGGGCCGCTGGCCTGGGACATCGTGAGGGACATGGCAGGGGACCGTAGTACGCGACGCTGCAGGGGCATGCGGGTCTCGATTGGTGTCGCCGGCACCGGCCGAGGCAAGGTTGGGGTGGATCTCCCGTCGTAGTGAGCGGCTCGGTGAACCTCCCTCGGGCCGCCACCATCGCCGGCGGACACTTCTTCGTAGCGGACACGGGCCACAACCAGGTGGAGGTCTGGTGGAGCCTCGATGACGCCCTGGCAGGTCGACCGTCCGACCTTGTGCTGGGTGCCGACGACCGGAACGAGAAGGTGCCCGAGCTCACCCGGAACCAGTTCTTCTGGCCGGGGGCAATCGCGTTCGACGGGACCTACCTCTGGGTCGGCGAGTTCAAGTTCTCCGGACGGCTGCTGCGATTCAGCCCGAGCGGCTGAACCAGTTTGCGTACCTGGCGGGACTCCGACGAGGCTGCGCACCATGCCTGAGCTGACCACCCTGGATTCCGACG
>Ga0257112_10000592_pt1 | contig 14366 bp, 10 predicted proteins | sample LP_taG_5_FD_191565 | JGI IMG/M metagenome (GOLD analysis project Ga0257112, IMG submission 191565) | Marine microbial communities from Northeast Subartic Pacific Ocean, Canada - LP_J_2015_P26_1000m | ecosystem: Environmental > Aquatic > Marine > Oceanic | place: Canada: Northeast Subartic...
ATGAAGCTTTATTATGATTTGAAAATAAAAGGTATGAGCATTCGTTTATTTGGAGACATTTCTAATGTTATGAACAAGGCTAATGTACTAGCAGTAGATAATACCACCGGCGAACCCGATGCCACTCTAGATTCAGGTCAACCACCCATGTATGTATGGAAACCATACTATTTTAGCCCACCAAGGCATATTGAAATAGGAATTAGCATAGGACAATAACTTGCTGAAATATTTTTTCACAGCCACCCTAATCACCCTGCCGATACTATTTGGGCAGGAAGAAAAACTTTCAAAACTAGAATATTATAACAAATATCTCACCAGATCACCGTCCATCCGCCACGCGGGAAAAGCACTAAGTTTTCAGGATAGAAAACGAAGCGTTTTGGACAAAGGAAATTTGGTAATGCGTATGTCAAATGCAGCTATATACGGTTATGATCCCTGGGGATTAAACCATGAATTCCCCGCGGGGACGATGCTCATGAATGGCTGTTGTACCTACCAATGGACAGCAGGGCCGATTGTAGGTGCATTACAGGGCGGCGTACCATCTGTCAGCGTGGGCACAAAGTACTCCGCTCGAGACCACGATGAAGAATTTGAACCATTACATGGTTATGATGCCGGATATGTAGACACAGATGCAAATATTGGTATAGCCTTTAGCGATATTCCTGAATCCTGGCCAGAGCAGTGGCCCATCGAGACCGCAACGGGTGATACATTTATGTCCATTATATACAACGCATCTAAAGAACCCCAAGACACACTGTATTTCTCTGGCGTTGAACCCGAATTGGGCCCGGAAGGTTTCCCGGATGCACCTTGTGGGCTTGGCATACAGGCAGATCGGGAAGCCTATTTCGTTGTCACTGACAATGACCCCGAATATGGAAACACATTTGCCAGCAACAATGGTGTAGGACCACTGGATATTCGTATTGATGTGTGGGTATTGAATTACAGCAACACTTTTGGCAATGACGGCTTTATCTTTATTCAAAAAATGACAAATGTTGGAGAAGACACCCTAAAAGACCTGTATTTTGGTGTAAACACAGACCCAGATACCCCAGAACAAGGATGGAATGAATGGACCGATGATCTCAGCGTTTTTATCACCCCCAACGACCCCCACATTGCTGAGAAACTATCAGACACAACCGATGCTCATTTATTGGAGAACCTTGCTGTTTTATGGGACCCAGATGATCAATCAGAAGGATTCAAATCGTCCGGCATTGCCTGGGTAGGATTAAAATTTTTAGAGTGTACATATTACAGCAATGATGGTACTACCCGCCCTTATGGTATTTCTTCGTTTCACACAGTTGAATGGGACCAAGATACACAGAGCGACATTGAAGCCTATAACGGCCAAATGCTTACCGGCATTGAAGAACCAGACAATATTACACCGCACGCAACCGACACATACAATAAGCCATACTCCTACGGGCCAGACGTGACATGGATCATGACTGCGGGTGGAAAGGAAACAGTGAACGCCGCGGGTGAAACTGTGCCCGCCCTGAATGTGGCTCCTGGAGAATCTGTGACGTTTACATTTGCTGATTTTGTGGGTATAAATGAAGCGGACCTCTTGCGTAATGCAAAAATGTTTCAAGCATTATATGATAATAATTGTTCAAGTCCACGGCCTCCAGACCAACCCCTGGTACATGCGACGCAGGACAACGAGCGAGTTGTTCTTTACTGGGATAAGCGTAGCGAATCATCCATAGACCCGGTCACCGGAACCAACTCATTTCAAGGCTACAGGGTCTATCGTAGCACAAGCCGAGGAAGCAATTGGGGAAACGTAATTACAGATCTTAATGGGAACCCCACCGATGTATATCAACCCCTGGCCATATATGATCTAGTAGATGGCATTTCCGGGTCTCACGCCATGATTGATCCCTTAATTTATTATAACCTTGGGGGAGAATCAGGACTACAATACACCTTTATTGATGAAAACATTATCAATGGTTATGAGTATTGGTACGCAGTTACTGCCTACGATGGGCCGGACGAATGGGCTGGGGCGGCAGTGGATCCCATGGAAAACTCAAAATCAAAAGATGCTTATATTGCGAATGATAATACTGTTTCAATCATACCGCAGGCTGCCCCGGCTGCTTTTCAGAAAGGAGGCATAGATAATGTAACCCATAACGGGAATGCAAATGCAACCTTTACAGCAATTGAAGCAAACCCATTTATGGTCGAAATGCTGGGACATTCTGAAGTCACTGATGATGACCTTGTAAGCAAGGGATATTCTTATCTTATCGACTTCCATGCCGTGATTGACACGGTTGATTCCAGCAGCCAAAATATATTTGACTGGGATACAACCTATCTTCGCTACTGGTCTATGGTGAACACCACCACAGGAGACACAATCATTGAAAAAGAAACAGATATAATTTCTGAAGTTCAACACGTAGTTGATGGATTTATACCTTCTTTTTCCAATGCAGTCTGGGATATTGAACAAGAAGACTCAACAACATTTATACCCCTAGACACCGCTACAGCCACCGGGGACCCCTTTGGAGGGCTGGGTCATGCAAGCGCAAGCGAGGCCACTTGGCACGGTTATATGTCTACTTTACCACCGGGATCTGTTGGAGAACTTGGTAATAAACCCGCCATATCTGATCTATGGAAAGACCTAGGGCTCCGCTTTACCACTGAAGGATCTGTCTCATCTTATTATAATATACTTACTCTTTATGGAATGCAAGAAATCGACACCATTAAGGTGCCCTTTGAAATCTGGGATATTGAAAATGAACAACGATTAAATATTGCGGCATACCAAACCCAGGGAACAACAAAACCGGAAAGCGCCATTTGGAACATAGACAGCGCTGTAATTATTGACTCTTTGTTTATTGGTGTGGACACAACTCTTGATACCACATGGGTTTATGGAAATAATTTTAACACAGAGTTTCAGTTTATACCGGTCCATACATCTTATAACATAGAAAGCACGGCCCATTATGCAGAAGACACAGATCTGTTGGGATGGGTGATAAACTGGGCCAGCGAAAATTCACTTTTTAATTTTGGAGACAGGTTAAAGATTTTTATACCAAACCCGATCATACCCGGGCTGGACACGTATACCATCACAACAACAGAAGACAGTCACTCTTTATCGAGTGGAGACCTTGACCAAATAAAAGTAGTCCCCAATCCATATGTTGTAACATCCGCATTCGAACAATTGTCATTCGTGAAGGAAATACAGTTTACACACCTTCCAGCAGAATGCGCAATTCGCATCTTTAATAATTCGGGAGACCTTGTTCAGTTGTTAGATCACAGTCCATCAAGCTCGGGATATAGAGGCCCAAGTATTGAGGCCTGGAACCTGGGAACCTACAACAACCAAGACATTGCTTTTGGAGTGTATGTTTTTCACGTTGTGTCTAATGATGGTAACAATACGGAAGAATTCATTGGAAAATTTGCGGTGATTAAATGAAACGCATTTTTCTAATATTATTTTTATTCGGCTCCACCCTGTTTGGACAGTTTGATAATGTTGGGACATCTGCAGCAAATTTTTTAAAAATAGGCGTTGGGGGACGAGCAACCGGTATGGGTGGCGCAATAACAGCCAATGTAAACGATCCATCAAGCCTTTACTGGAACCCCGCTGGCACCGCAAACGCTGAAAACATTGAAGTAATGGTTAATATCACGGATTGGATTCTCGATTTTAAGCACAACTATTTCGCAGTGGTCTTTCCTGGAGGACGAATTGGGAACTTTGGACTAAGCGTTAATTTTCTTGATATGGGTGAAATGGAGAGGACAACGGAGCTCGAACCCGAAGGAGACGGAACAACGTTTTCTGCAACAAACACAGCACTTGGCCTGGCCTTTTCGAAACACATGAGCGACCGGTTTAATGTTGGTATCCAGTTAAAAATGGTCCAAGAATCAATATCTTTTACATCAGCAAGTGCATTCGCCATTGATGCCGGCTCTCAATATATCAGCCGATTTTCTGGGTTACGAATTGGAATGGCGATAACAAATTTTGGAACAAAAATGCGTTTAAACGGGACAGACCAAAAAATAGACATAGACCCATTTGAAGAGCTAGACGGAAACCCAGATGTAATAGCAAACCTTCGAACAGAAGACTGGCCCCTTCCTATGGCCTTTCGATTTGGGTTTTCGATTCAACCCCTGGGCCCAGAATCTATTATAAAAAACCCCTTATTTGTTGTTATGGTTAATGCAGACTATTATGACGGCCGCGACCTAAGTCCTTATTACGCTATTGGTACAGAACTTAAGGTTAAGAACCTGCTGTATTTGCGCTCAGGTCTGAAGCGAGAATTTTTACGCTACGAGGACTCCATTAATAATGCATCGATTGAAGAATTAAATAATCCTGAAAACTCGGGTTTTTATGTTAATCGTTGGTCGTGGGGGTTTGGGATCACATCGGAGAGTTTCCCAAACATTCCTTACAAGCTTAACCTGGACTACTCTGTTTCTGACCTGGGAATACTTGGTATAAGCTCTCAAATAGGCCTTACTTTTAAACTATAGTCTGGCCGTAGACAAACACGACCTTTTATAAAGACCGCGTGTCTATGGTGTGTTGGAAAAACATCCATATCTCTTCGCTTGTATTTAAATCTCCATTGCCCGATCTCTCGGGCCACCCAGGCGGCCACTCGTGGTCCCCATTTATAACTTTATAGAACCAAACTTCATTATTGTTTTTCCCGCCTGTGTGTTTCTCAGCGACCACGATGCTTCCATCGTTTTTATCAACGTCCGGGAGAGTGTCCACATAAGACCCCATGCATTCGTTGCGATCCACCCAGAAGTTTATGGTTGTCTCAACACCCATGTATGCTCCCCACTTGTCTCTATTATTCACGTCCCCATTATAGAAAGTGGTTTTGTCCGCTGTTCCATGAACCTGGAAAACGGGCACAGGATCGTTTTTGTTACATGACTCATAGATCCAGCCCATCATGCAGCCTGTGATCGGGGCGATTGCCTTGAAAATATCTGGAGCTTCACAGCCCAGAAGATAGCTCATGTCACCGCCATTTGACATACCGGCACAAAATGTTTGTTCAGGATCTAAATTATATTCTTTTTGTAAAGATACCGCTAGGGACGTGATGAACGATACATCATCCACGGTTTCGTGTTTATGAGTTTCGTAACCCACATTCCAAAAGGGGTCCCCCTTTTTTGTGTATCTTGTGTTTTTGCTACCACCGGTTCCCTGAGGATAACAAACCGCAAAACCGTACTTGTTTGCAACAGCATCCATTTGGGAATATTCTCTAATTCCGCCTGCTGTCCCTCCGAGCCCATGTAATACAAAAACCAGAGGGCTGTTTGAACTAAGAGATGGCGGCCTGTATAAATAATATTGTCTATCTTTCCCGTTACTTTGAAATATAAGAGGTGTTGTTTGTTTTTGTTTTTCGCAAGAAAAACATGATAAAACAAGACACAAAAAAAGATAATATTTTATTGGTTTATTCATTACACATTAAAAGAAACAATTTAAAACACACAAAAAAACATCAATTAATTGTTATTATAACAGAACCATAATTATCACCGCGCTCTATTTCATTGTGGGCTTTTGCACTTTGTTCTAGCGGGAAAGTTGCCGCAACACGATGATCAAAATTTCCACCGGTCAACATGTCCGTTATGTCTTCTATGGCTTGCTGTTTTGCTTCCCCAGGCATTGCATATACCAACACCATCCTGATGGTGATATCCATGAACATCATTCGAACAAATGGTATGACAGGATTCATGTTTGTCATGGATGAATAGGTGGCAATAACACCATTTGTTTTTAATACATCCAGCACTGACGGAAGATTAACCCCAAAATCACCATCTACAATGCGGTCGACTTTCCTACCGCTTGTAAACTCAAGTATTTCAGCAGCTGTTTTATTAGATGGGTGCCCTACAACAAAATCTGCACCCGCCTGTTTGCAGTGTTCTACGCTCTTACTGCTGGACCCGGTCGCAATGACTGTTGCACCAAAATATTTTGCCCATTGGGTGGCATAGTAGCCCACTCGACCAGCCCCGCCAGTTACCAATAAAATTTGTCCATCCACGCTTCCATCTGCACACACACATCTGTGAGCAGTCATGGCGGGGATACCCATCATGGCACCGATTTCGTAGGATGCATTATCCGGCATCCAGACAGCCTGACTGGATGGGAAACAAACATATTGTGCTGATGTGCCTTCCTGCCGACCAAACTGGGCATTATAAATCCACACTCTCTCGCCAATGTTTCTGTTATTCACACCTTCACCCAATGCAACAATTTCTCCGGAACCATCGCTGTTTGGAATCACAGGGCCATTATTTAAAAGTGCCGGGTTTGCACCAAGTCTTTTTTTCGTATCCGATGGATTTACTCCTGAAGCATGGATCCGAACCTTGACCTCACCCTGAGCTGGTTCCGGTGTCTGGTATTCACCAACCTCCAAAACATTTTCCGCGGACCCGAATTTGTTATACCATACTGCCTGCATATGCACTCCTATAAACTATTTGATAATCCTTCTGTGTGGCCATCCAAGCCTATGGCCTGACCAGAAATATATCTGCCGTAGTCAGATGTTAGAAAAAGCGCCAGATGGGCCACATCTTCCGGCTCAACAAATGTTTTCATTGATACCTGTTTTACATAAAGTCCCCTGATCTCTTCCACCGACTTACCCTGCTCCAATGCATCCGCCTTTATAACCTGATCAATTCGGTCTCCGCTGACACTGCCAGGACAAATTGCATTGACCCGGATACCCTCACCGCCAAGTTCCATGGCCAGTGTTTTTGTTAAACCTATCACGGCCCATTTTGCAGCTGTATAAGGAGACCGAAGAGGAAACCCGAAAAAGGAAGCAGAGGAGGCAACATTAATTATAGATGCTCGATGTGATTTTTTAAGTAAAGGGACCGCTTCTTTCAAAGAGTAAAACATACCGTTCAGGTTCACAGCAATAGTTCTACGCCATTCTTTGGGATCAACGTCCTGTAGGCTTGCAGTAGGCCCAGCAACACCGGCACAATTAATTAGCACATCAATCGACTCAACCTGTTGAGCAACATTAGAGAAAAAAGACTTAACATCATCGAAATTAGCAACATCTGTTTTTTGGATAAAAATATCAGGCGCATGAGATTTAAACGATGAAATAAATTCGTCTGAAACATCACATGTATAAACCCGGCATCCTTCATTTTTGTAGGCCAGGGCAATTGTTTTACCGATTCCCGAAGCACCGGCGGTAACCACAACATTGAGTTTTTTAGAAAGAAAATTCAACTTATTTATTATCCCTAAGACTAAAAAACAATGACACCGCCATCATGATATAAACAAAAACCAACGGCAGCGCAGATATCAAAACAGCCAGCTTTAAAGACTCAAGTCCTCCAATATAAATTAGAGAAAGAGGAAGAACTATTAAAGTAAACGCCCAAAAAAGCCTGTGCCACCTGGCCGGTTCCTGATGTGCTTCCAGTTTTTCCGTAGCACATGAGGCCAGGGCATAGGAAGTGGAATCAAACGTGGTGGCCATAAAGACTACGCTCATAAGAGTAAAAAGAAGTAGGGTCACGTGACCACCCGGCAATGACCCGATCACCCCGGAAATGGCATGTGCCCCTTTACCGAGATGGATCAGTGTGGTTGTCAGAAATTGACCCGACAGCTCCAGATGTAACGCATAATTTCCAAGAATATTATAGAACATTGCACACCCTATACTGCCAAAAAATATTGTACCAAAGATAACCTGGCGAATGCTTCTACCTCCTGATATTTTGGTGATAAATATGCCATTAAAAGGCCCAACCGCAACCCACCAGGACCAATAAAAGATACTCCAGTCTTCAACAAATCTTGAATCGGTCAACGGATCTGTCCAGGTCATCATCCTGACAAAATTTTGAACCATTAACCCAAAACTATTCAAGCTCATTTTTAGAATAAAGATAGTTGGTCCCGCTATGAAAACAAACACGAGAAATATAAATGCAGCAGTAGTATTAAAATTGCTTAAACGTTTAATACCGCGGTTTAATCCCAAATAAACTGAAAAGGAAAAAATGGAAGCACAAAAAAGAATAACAAGAACTTTTAACGAAAATGAATCAGAAAAACCAAACACAGATTCAATACCCGCCGCTATCATAGGCGTACCCAGTCCCATTGATGTGCCGGTAGACCCCAACAACCCCACCATAAATAACACATCAATTATTTGACCGACGGCACCATCTGCGTGTTTCCCCAACAAACCCCTGCAGCTGTTACTGATCCTGAGCAGAGGCACCCGCTTCACATAGTACATATAGCTGAGCGCAACAGCCGGCAAACAGTAAAAGGCCCAACCCGCGACCCCCCAATGAAACAGACCGTATGTAGCGGCATATTCTATTGCAAGGTTAGAACGAGGTACTATACCAAAAGGTGGAGATTCATAATAATAGGCCCACTCAATCGTTCCCCAGTATAAAATACCCGTAGCCACACCAGCACAAAAAATCATCGATGCCCAGCTAAACGTATTAAAATGGTAATCACCGTCTCCCAGCTTAATTTGACCATGCTTGCTGAAGGCAAGCCACAGCACAAAGACTAGAACAGCAAACGTTAATATCTGGTAAGTACTGCCAAAAGTGTTTTCCAAGTATACTTTTAAAGCCAAGAGGGTTTGATAGCTGTCCTGTGACCATACAAAAATGGGCGCAATAAAAAACACAAGCGCCGCTAAAGAAGCATAGAATATTATTTTATCGGTTTTTACCACAGCTTTTTTTAAAAAGAAATTGAATATTCACCGGAAATATCATCAGGGAAATATAACCTTCGTTTTTTGCAGTATCAATGCGGGATGATTTTTTGGTTATATCATAGTAATTATGCTTAGCATATAAGCCCATTTTTAATACATATTATTAGAAACAAAGACTAAAAACCGTTTTTATCAAAACAACCGTTTTGGTATCTTCACCGGTCTGATAACGGTTGTAAAAAACGTTTCCTTGACCGTTGGTGTTTCAGATAAAATTTCAATGAAATTTTCCACATCCAAAACTGAACTGCACCAAGCCTTACAAAAACTTTCCAAGGCGACCCCAACACGTTCAACATTGCCTATCCTTGGGTGTGCCCTTATAGAGGCCAAAGAAGAAAAAACAACACTCAGAGCCACAGATCTAGAAATAACAATTCAAGCCGAAATACCTGTAAGCCTGGAACAAGCCGGCACCGCAGCCCTCCCGCTAAAGACATTGCTGGACATTACCAACGAGATGCCGGAGACAAGACTAACCCTATCGGTGGATGAAAAAAATCGGGCAACGATTACCACGGACACCGGGGAATACGATCTTATGGCAAAACCCGCAGAAGAATTTCCGGCGATCCCAGATCAAAAGGGCTCAAACAGCATCAAGACTTCGGGAAGTCTTCTTAAAGAAATAATTGATGCCACATCTTTTGCCGTTAGCCGGGACGAGCTAAAGCCAGCCCTAACCGGTGTGTTCTTTCAAATATCACCCACAGGAATTACAGCCGTAGCCACAGATGGACACCGATTGGTGAAATATTCAAGAAAGGATTTTGGTTCTAATGGATTTTCAGGAGACTTGATCGTTCCAAAAAAATTCTTAATATATATGTCCACCCAGCTATTGAATCAAGATACGGAATTAATTATAGGAGACAACCACCTTACTGCAAAAATAGATAATGATTTTGTTTTGACGCGCATAATAGATGAACGCTTTCCCGATTATGAGAGTGTAATACCCAAAGAAAACGATAAAACATTAAAAGCAGAAAAAGACATGTTGTTAGGTGCCATTCGTCGCGTATCCATTTTTTCAAACAAATCCACCCACCAAGTTGCCCTGTCCATGGATGGGGACTCCTGTAGGATTACAACTGAAGACCCGGAAAAATCTTCCAAGGCAAACGAGACTGTTGCGGCAGACTATGAGGGTAACGACCTTACGATCGGTTATAATGCAGAATACTTAAAAGACGTTGTTAACCACGTACCGGGTAAGACTGTTGTGGTGGAATTCAGCACCCCAATAAGCGCCGCCCTATTCAGCTCTGAGCTGACGGAAGATCATATTGAAAGCTTAATGCTCCTTATGCCAATCCGACTGAACGATTAAATACCAGGGCTTATTTAGTCGATGTCCATTCATCGCCTTACGCTGGTTTCTTTTCGAAACCACCACCAAAAAGAATTTGAATTCAGCGGCGGCCTCACCGTGATTTGGGGAGAAAATGGATCTGGTAAAACTGCTGTTTTAGAGGCAATCCACACACTGTCGTTTGGCAAAAGTTTCCGAACCCACAAACCGCGAAGCATGATCCGCAATGGAGATAGTTCTTTTGTTGTAAAAGGCATGTTTTCATTACAGGGCAGTAGAGATGAAATTGCCGCACAGGTAAATAAACACTCCGGCCAACAATTAAAGCTAAATGGCAAATCGTTATCCGGCAGGACAGAAATAATAGGCCGAAACAATGTTGTGGTTTTGTCTCCAGAAGAACAACCGATTACCAAAGGCCCTCCGGTAGAGAGACGGCAATTCTTTGATAAAATGTTTTCGGTGTCTAATAGAGATTATGTAAAAACGCTTAAAAAGTACAGCCGTGTTTTAAAACAGCGTAACGCCGCACTTCTTTTGGTTAAAGAAAACAAATCTACTGTAGCCGTGTTAAAACACTGGGATGAACAATTGGTAGATGCAGGAGCAAAGCTTTGGTTAATGCGGGTTGATTTAATTACCCAGTTTAAGAACAATGTTGAATCTATGATTCAACGATATGACAGCAGCATCCGATTTAAAATGGTTTATTTTGATGAAGCACCAAGAGAAGAAACATATCGAAAACAGGTTCGAGACGCATTGAATACAGACCTGGCCTTAGGCCGAACAACGGTTGGGCCTCACAGGGATGAAATGTTATTCATTTGGGATAAAAGAGACCTTCGAAACTTTGGCTCACAAGGGGAACACAAGCTTGCCCTGGTGTTGTTAAAATTGGCGGAAATGTGTTTTATACGAGACAACACAGGTTCATACCCCATCCTTTTATTAGACGACATTTTTTCAAAGCTCGATTTTGAAAGAAGTCAAAAGATAGTTTCCCTGCTCCAAAGCCTCGAAAACAAACCTGGTGAACCCGTCCAAACAATTGTAACAACAACTGATATTTTGAATGTTGAAAGCAGCGGACTGATGGCAACTGGAAAAGAAACAAAAACCTATCGTCTGGAGCGCAGATGCAACACATAGGCGGAGCATTAAAAAAACTTATAAAAACAGCAGGTCTTGAAAAAGGAATTGCACAGCAAAAAGCTTTGGAAATCTGGTCGGAGACTGTCGGTGAAACAGTATCAAAAAATACAGAACCAACATCTATTGAGCACGGCATTTTGAGCATCAAAACCACCACCCCCGCTTGGCGTCAAGAACTGCAGTTCCAGAAAAAACAGATCATTAAAAAACTAAATAAAAAACTAAATAAAAAATTAATAAAGGATATTCGATTTATATGAGCGCAGAAACACAGGCAAAACAATATAGCGCAGAAAGCATTCAAGTTTTAGAAGGGCTGGAGGCGGTTAGAAAACGTCCCGCCATGTATATTGGTGATGTGGGCAAGCGAGGTCTTCACCACCTTGTTTATGAGGTTGTGGACAACTCAATTGATGAGGCTCTCGCCGGTTATTGTACCCGAGTGATAGTTACATTCAACGGTGACGGTTCTGTGACCGTTGAAGATAATGGCCGAGGCATTCCTGTAGACATGCACAAAGAAGAAAAAAAGCCAGCAGTGGAGGTTGTAATGACCCTTCTTCACGCAGGTGGAAAATTTGACAAAGGATCCTATAAGGTTTCCGGCGGTCTTCATGGTGTAGGCGTTTCTGTTGTAAATGCGCTGTCAGAATGGCTGTGGGTAGAAGTAAAACGAGATGAAAAAATATATCGACAGGATTATAGAATTGGTGACCCGCAAAACAAACTTAAAATAATAGGAAACGCTAAAAAAACAGGCACAAAAATATGTTTTTATCCCGATGCATTAATATTTAAAACCATTGATTTCGAATATGATATTATTGCTGAGAGGCTTCGGGAGCTGGCATATCTCAACAGTGGACTTGAAATTATTCTTAAAGATGAAAGAGGAGAAGATGGCGAATCAGACAGATTTAAGTTTAAAGGAGGATTGACCGATTTTGTAAAATATTTAGATGAGAACAACAATCCCCTGCATAATAAAGTGATTACAGTTCAAAAAGAAAACGGGGAAGTTCCAGTAGATGTTGCCATGCGATATGGAAACACCTATAATGATAATATTCTTACATTCGTAAATAATATTAATACTATTGAAGGAGGAACCCACCTTTCTGGCTTTCGATCTGCTTTAACACGGGCCATGAATAATCACGCCACAAAGAACAACCTTATTAGGGCAAAAAAGACTGAAAAGATCAACCTGTCAGGAGAAGATTTTCGTGAGGGCCTGACAGCCATCATAAGCATAAAAGTAGCAGAGCCACAATTTGAGGGGCAAACAAAAACAAAACTTGGAAATGGCGACGTAAAAGGAATCGTGGACACGGTGGTATACGAAGGAATATTGGATTTTCTGGAACAGAACCCATCTATAGGCCGCCGTGTCATTGAAAAAGCCTTACTGGCTGCCAGAAGCAGAAGCGCAGCCAGAAAAGCCCGAGAACTTATTCGCAGAAAAAGCGCATTAGGGGGGTCGTCACTTCCGGGTAAATTAGCCGATTGCTCAAATCGAGACCCGGCTTTTTGTGAGCTTTATCTAGTTGAGGGTGACTCAGCAGGCGGATCCGCAAAACAGGGGAGAGACAGAAGAACACAGGCGATCCTGCCACTGCGCGGGAAGGTAATAAACTCTGAAAAGGCCCGGATTGACAAACTGCTTTCGAACAATGAAGTACAGTCTATGATAACTGCTTTGGGTGCGGGATTTGGCGGCTCTGAAGATGAGAGCGGAGAAAAATCGCCTGGCGACCTTGAAATAGAAAAACTCCGTTATCACAAAATAATTATTATGACGGATGCAGATGTAGATGGTTCCCACATTCGAACACTGCTTTTAACTTTCTTTTATAGGAAAATGAAGGAAGTCATAGATGGTGGATATCTCTACTTGGCCCTCCCGCCATTGTATCGAGTGTCTCAGGGAAAAAAAGAAGCTTATGCCTACGATGATAATGAACGAGATTTATTAAACGAGCGTATGAAAAAAGACAATAAAAACACAAAAATATCCATTCAGCGTTACAAGGGTTTAGGTGAAATGAACCCCGCACAGCTTTGGGAAACCACCATGGATCCGGAACGAAGAACTTTGCTGCAGGTTACGGTTGAAAGCGCCGCAGAAGCAGCAGAAACATTTCAAAATCTTATGGGACACGATGTGGAAGCCCGAAGAACCTTTATCGAAAGAAACGCAAAGTTTGTTGTTAATCTAGATGTTTAACGACACAGGAAAACTTCATGGTTGATTTTAACAGAGACAACACCCTTCCGCGGGATATCGTGGACGAAATGAAAGAGAGCTATCTCAATTACTCCATGTCTGTTATTGTCTCCCGGGCTCTGCCAGACGTACGAGACGGGCTGAAACCGGTTCACCGCAGGATCCTTTACGGTATGAGTGAGCTGGGTTCCAGTTGGAATCGCCCCTATAAAAAATCAGCACGCATTGTTGGCGATGTTTTGGGGAAATATCATCCCCATGGCGATAGCTCTGTTTATGATGCACTGGTACGTATGGCTCAGGATTTTTCCATGCGGTATGAATTGATAGACGGTCAGGGAAATTTTGGATCTATCGATGGAGATAATGCAGCGGCCATGCGCTACACCGAATCCCGGATGACAAAATTATCTTGCGAAATGATAAAAGACCTGGAAAAGGATACGGTGGACTGGGCTCTCAATTTTGATGAAACACTGAAGGAGCCGACTGTTTTACCATCAACCGTGCCTACGCTTTTGGTGAATGGATCCGAAGGGATCGCGGTGGGTATGGCGACTAAAATACCCCCCCATAATTTGGTAGAAGTTATCAATGGACTGGTAGCTATGATTGATAATGAAAGGATTACCACAACTGAATTGATGGAACACATTAAAGGACCTGATTTTCCCACTGCAGGTCTCATTATGGGCATGGACGGACTTAGGCTAGCCTATGAAACAGGCCGGGGTAAAATCAAGATGCGCGCCCGCGCCCACAT
>Ga0257112_10000595_pt1 | contig 14339 bp, 10 predicted proteins | sample LP_taG_5_FD_191565 | JGI IMG/M metagenome (GOLD analysis project Ga0257112, IMG submission 191565) | Marine microbial communities from Northeast Subartic Pacific Ocean, Canada - LP_J_2015_P26_1000m | ecosystem: Environmental > Aquatic > Marine > Oceanic | place: Canada: Northeast Subartic...
GCATTGGGATTGTAAATGTATGATCCTTTATTGAGTGCACCTGAATAAACACGCATATAAGTCAGTTTACCTACATAAGGATCTGTCACAATTTTAAATGCCAAAGCACTGAACGGTGCATCTAGGCTCACTTCACGACTTAAATTAATGTCTGAATCTTTTGGATCTAAACCATTAATCGCATCTACATCTTGAGGTGAAGGCATAAAATCGATCACTGCATCCAGAAGCCTTTGAACACCCTTGTTTTTAAAAGCAGAACCACAGAAAGTGGGGATAAATGTATTATCTAAACAGCCTTTACGTATTGCTGCTTTTAATTCATCAACAGTGATTTCTTTTTCTTCAAGATATTTTTCCATCAAATGTTCATCATAAGTTGCTGTCTCTTCAATCAAATGATGGCGCCATTTTTCAGCTTCTTCTAGCATATCTTGAGGTACATCAGCAGATTCAAAACGCGCCCCCAATGTTGATTCGTTGTACAAAATAGCCTGCATGGACAACAGGTCAACAATACCAGTAAACATTTCGCCATTGCCTATTGGAAGAACGACGGGTAAGGGATTTGCGCCAAGCCGTTTTTTTATCATGGTCAGAACATTGTAAAAATCACTGCCAACACGGTCCATTTTATTTACAAAGGCAATACGTGGAACATTATATTTATCTGCCTGGCGCCAGACAGTTTCACTTTGGGGCTCTACGCCGCCCACAGCACAAAAAACAGCCACCGATCCATCTAATACACGGAGTGACCGTTCGACTTCCACAGTAAAGTCAACGTGTCCAGGAGTATCGATAATATTAATACGATGATCCTGCCAGGTAGTTGTTGTAGCTGCTGATGTAATGGTAATACCGCGCTCTTTTTCCTGCTCCATCCAGTCCATGGTAGCACCGCCTTCATGAACCTCACCAATACGGTGTGTCCGTCCGGTATAGAAAAGAATGCGTTCAGTTAATGTCGTTTTACCGGCATCGATGTGAGCCATGATACCAATATTGCGAACCCTGTTTAATGGAATATCTTTCATAATCTATACTAAATTTTAACGACGAAAATGCGCGAATGCTTTATTTGCTTCAGCCATACGGTGAGTATCAGCTTTTTTCTTGATGGCACCACCTTCTTCATTTGCCGCAGCAATCAATTCTAATGCCAACTTATCAGCCATTGGTTTTCCTTTGCGTCCTGTTGCAGCATTGATAATCCAGTGCGAAGCCAGATAAAAACGGCGATGTGTTGCAACTTCAATTGGCACTTGATACGTCGCTCCACCAATCCTCCGTGATTTTACTTCTACAATTGGAGTAGCTTTTTCAATGGCTTTTTCAAAAATTTTAATCCCTTCAGTTTTAGTCTTGGCTTTAATCAAATCCATAGCTGAATAAAAAATCTGTTCAGCAACACCCTTCTTTCCTCCCTTCATCAAATAGTTAATGAATTTTGCTATATCAAGATCATTATGTACTGGATCAGGTAAAATTTTTCTTTTTTCAGGTCGTCTACGTCTCATAAGTATTTACTTAGGTTTTTTTGTTCCATATCTTGAACGGCTTGTTTTCCGATCTGACACACCAGCAGTATCGAGTGTACCACGAACAATGTGATAACGCACACCAGGTAAATCCTTAACACGACCCCCTTCTATCAGCACAATTGAGTGCTCCTGGAGATTATGTCCTTCGCCTGGAATATACGCGTTTACTTCACGACCATTTGTTAAGCGCACACGGGCTACTTTCCGCAGAGCGGAATTAGGTTTCTTTGGCGTCGTTGTGTATACACGTATGCATACACCTCGTTTATGAGGGTTGCCCATCAATGCAGGAGTAGAATTCTTTTTTTCTATTCGCTTACGCCCTTTTCTAATTAATTGATTTATCGTCGGCATATCAGTTCTAAAAAAGCTTATAAAATTACCAATTTATTTGAAATTCAGTCAATTGCTTTTATTTATTTTATTAATATAATTTTAATTAACTGACTGCTTTTGTTAAGTGTTCTTCCGTCACTATAGAATCAGGATCTGAAACGAGTATATTTTCCAAGCCTGGAGTTCCAGTTCCAGCTGGAATTAAACGCCCGACTGCAATATTTTCCTTAAGTCCACGCAGATAATCAGTTTTGCATGCCACAGCAGCATCTGTTAATACACGAGTAGTTTCCTGGAAAGAAGCAGCAGAAATGAAGCTTTCTACATTCAAAGATGATTGCGTAATACCCATCAACAGCGGTTTGAAAATCGGCGGCTTGGGCTTACGTGATTTTGCTGTAGTTTTACCATCTTCCTTAAGTGACTTATTGATTTCCCGCAATTCCTTTTTATCCACGAGAGAATCTTCTTCAAATTCTGAATCACCAGGTTTTGTAATAACAGCCATATTCAAAAGGATACGGTTCGCTTCAAAAAAATCACTCTTATTCACACGGTCCCCTTGTAAATATTTACTGTCTCCAGGATCAATAACGCTTATTTTTTGCATCATCTGACGAACAATGACTTCAATATGCTTATCATTGATTTTTACACCTTGCAAACGATACACTTCCTGAATTTCATTCACGAGATATTCACGAACCTTTACAGATCCAAGTATATTAAGAATATCAGTAGGAGAGATTGAACCTTCACAAAGTTTTGTTCCAGCTGTGATTAAATCACCATCGTGGACGATAATGTGTTTACCATAAGGAATGTTATATTTACGCACGTCCTCATCAGCGCCGATCACATGAATTTTACGAATACCACGTTTAACATCACCGAACTGCACATGACCATCTATTTCGCTGACTACTGAAGGATTTGAAGGCTTTCGAGCTTCAAACAATTCAGCAACCCTAGGTAAACCACCGGTAATATCACGAGTTTTAACAATATCTTTTGGTATTTTAACCAGTGTTTGACCACGCTGTACTTGTTGACCGTCGCGAACAACAAGCGTGGCTTTTACTGGTAGAATGGTACCACCGGTTAGAATTTTATCATTCTTATCTACAATATCTATATGGGGGCTTAAATTTCTATCTTTTGCTTCAACTATCACCATACGTTTTTTACCAAGTTCAACTGCTTCAATATGGTAAGTCTCACCTTCAATAAAATCCTTAAATTGAATTTTACCAGTTTGACGGGCCAAAATAAGATCTGTATAAGGATCCCATTGGAATAATACCTGTCCGCCCTTAACCTTATCACCATCAGCGACAATCACATCTGAACCATAAGGCACGTTATAGTCATTTAATTCTTGACCTTGACTATCCACAATTGTGATCTTGGCATTGCGCACCATACAGCGATTTACTTTGTTACTTTCTTCATCTTTAGTAGCCGCAACTTCAAGAATATCAGAATATTTTATTGTTCCAGCGTACTTTGTTGTCATTTCAGATTGTTCAATTATTCGTGTTGCCGTACCACCAATATGAAATGTCCGTAATGTTAACTGTGTACCCGGTTCGCCAATACTCTGCGCTGCTTGAATACCCACAGCTGTGCCTCTATTGACTTCGTTGTGAGTAGACAAATTCCAGCCATAACATTTGGCGCAAACACCGCGCCTGGCTTCACAGGTGAGCACAGAACGAATACGAACATTTGCAACATTATTATCTTCAATGATTTCAGCTTCATTTTCGCTGATCAACTGACCAGCTTTTATCTTCGTGTCACCATCAACAATGAAATCATCAAGAATTGTTCGTCCAAGGACTCGATCTGACAGAGGTTCAATAATTTCTTCACCTTCTTTAAGATCAGCAATAACAATACCATTAATCGTACCACAATCTTCATCATATATCACAACATCCTGGGCAACGTCAACCAATCGACGAGTCAGATAACCAGCGTCAGCTGTTTTCAGCGCTGTGTCAGCCAACCCTTTACGGGCACCGTGAGTGGAGATAAAATACTCCAACACGGATAATCCTTCTTTAAAGTTGGAAGTAATAGGCGATTCAATAATCTCACCTTTACGTCCTGTCATGGATTTTTGTGGTTTTGCCATCAAACCTCGCATTCCGGCCAACTGCTTTATCTGGTCCTGACTGCCTCGAGCACCTGAATCTGCCATCATATATACCGGGTTAAAACCTTGTTCATCTTGCTTAAGGTTTTCCATCATATTAGCAGCTACTTTATTTGTTGCATGAGTCCATACATCAATAACTTTATTGTATCGTTCGCCTTCCGTAAGGATATGACGATCAAACTTGCTCTGGATCAATTCAACTTCTTTTGTAGCAACTTCTATGATTTTGTCTTTTTGTTCAGGGATTAATACATCACTTATTGAGATTGAACAACCGCTCTTTGTTGCAATTTTAAAACCCAAATCTTTCAGTTTATCCAAAAATTCGACTGTTGCATAATTACCGGCGAGCAAATAGGCATCATTAACAACTTTCTGGAGAGATTTTTTATTAATGATACCATCAAAGTAATCTAGTTCTTCAGGCATGATCGCATTAAAAATCACACGTCCAACTGTTGTATCCTTTTGCCATTGACCTTTATGTCGCACATTGATGATTGCATTTAGATCAACTGCTTTATTTTCATAAGCCATGATTACTTCATTAAATGAACCAAAACTCTTCCCTTCACCTTTGGCGTTTTTACGGGGGCGGGTTAAATAATGACAGCCAAGTACCATATCCTGTGAAGGAATTGCAATTGGTTTACCGTTCGCCGGATGCAAGATGTTATGACTGGAGAGCATTAACACCCGTGCTTCTAATTGAGCTTGTATTGAAAGCGGAAGATGGACCGCCATTTGGTCACCATCAAAGTCCGCATTAAATGCAGCACACACTAATGGATGAATCTTAATAGCTTTGCCATCAACTAAAACAGGTTGAAAGGCCTGGATTCCCAGACGGTGCAGCGTTGGTGCACGGTTCAGTAAAACAGGATGATCCATTACTACGTATTCAAGCACTTTGAAAACAACAGGATCACTATTTTCAATCATGAGTTTGGCACCACGAGGAGTTGTGGCAAAACCACGCTTGATCAGTTCATTGATCATATGCGGTTTAAATAATTCCAGCGCCATCTGTTTGGGTAATCCACACTCATTTAATTTCAATTCTGGTCCAACAACAATAACAGAACGTCCTGAATAATCAACACGTTTACCAAGCAGATTCTGACGGAAACGGCCGGTTTTACCCCGGAGCATATCAGAAATTGATTTTAACGGACGGCGAGTACCAGAGCGAATAGCAGTTTTTCTGCGGTTATTATCAAATATTGCGTCAACAGATTCCTGAAGCATTCGTTTCTCATTACGTAAAATGACATCGGGAGCTTTGATTTCCATCAACTGCGTCAAACGGTTATTACGGATAATGATCCTGCGGTAGAGATCATTTAAATCACTGGCAGCAAAACGACCACCATCAAGAGGTACAAGCGGTCTAAGCTCTGGCGGCATTACTGGTAATACAGAGATGACCATCCATTCTGGATTGTTTACTTTTTTCTTTTCAGATGTAGGTAAAAATGCTTTGGCTACCTTTAGTCTTTTTAAAGCATCTTGCTTCTTTTGTTTTGAACGGGATGTATTAATGATTTCAACAAGATTATTCTTCAGTTCAATCATATTCAATCGGGACAGCATGTCTCGAAGTGCTTCGCCGCCCATTGATGCGTAGAAAAAGTCATCATTATCCCGTTCTTCTTCTGTTACTGCATAAAAACCATATTTTGTTTCCAGTTCGAGATATTCATCTTCATCGATAAGTTCCCTTATTTCCCGTCCACTTGCACCCGGTTCAATAATCACATAAATCTCGTAATAGATGATACGTTCAAGGTTTTTTGTACTTAAACCAAGCAGATAACTCAACTTGCTAGGAATTGAGCGTAAATACCAGATATGTACCACAGGAACAGCTAAAGTAATATGACCCATCCGTTCACGACGAACACGTTTACGTGTAACTTCTACTCCGCAACGGTCGCAAATGATACCGCGATAACGAATACCTTTATATTTACCGCAATGGCATTCATAATCTTTAACCGGACCAAAAATCTTTTCACAGAAAAGACCATCTTTTTCCGGTTTATATGAACGATAGTTTATTGTTTCTGGTTTTAACACTTCTCCATATGATCTCGTCAGAATCATTTCTGGCGATGCACAACTAATGGTGATAGAGTTATAGTTTTTTGATGTATCTATTTTTGTGGACTGAATGAACGTCAAACCGTCATCCTCCCTTTATTCAAGTTCAATATCTAAACCAAGACCTTGCAGCTCTTTGATCAACACGTTAAATGATTCTGGGGAACCAAATTTGGGTAGATCCTCTCCGCGAACGATGGCATTATATACTTTTGATCTTCCTTCAACATCATCAGATTTAACAGTCAATATTTCCTGAAGTGTGCCAGCTGCACCATAGGCTTCCAGAGCCCAACACTCCATTTCACCAAATCTCTGACCACCAAATTGTGCTTTACCGCCCAATGGTTGTTGAGTAATCAATGAATATGGTCCTGTCGAACGTGCGTGCATTTTATCTTCAACCATATGACCCAATTTCATCATGTAGATCATTCCAACAGTAACCGGATTATCAAACTCTTCACCATTGCGTCCATCAATCAGTGTCGTCTTACCTGTAATCGGTAAATTGGCTTTTTTCAATTCAGCTTCAACTTGTTCCGGTTTTGCGCCGTCAAATGCGGGTGTTTCGTACTTGCATCCTAACACATCGCCAGCCCAGCCCAGCATAGTCTCATACAGTTGACCAAGGTTCATACGCGATGGTACACCTAATGGGTTCAAAACAATATCAATCGGAGTACCGTCTTTCATGAAAGGCATATCTTCTTCAGGAACGATCGTTGCTACTACACCTTTATTACCATGACGACCAGCCATCTTATCACCAACCTGAATCTTACGTTTATTGGCTATATACACTTTAGCAAGCTGTAGAATTCCAGGCTGCAATTCGTCTCCAATACGCAATTTAAAGACTTCCCGCTCCAGATAATCTTCGATAGCTTGCCATTCTTTGCGGTATGAACGCCAGACTGTTTTGATCTTCTTCCAATTGTCTTTGTCTTCTACCCACTGAGCATCTTGTGCGAAGCGTTCCAAATCATAACTTTTAATGCGCTTGATGGTCAGTTTTGTGGATTTTTTTATCAGTGTTTTACCAGAAGACTTGTCGCGAATACCGCTAGAAATTTGCCCTTTGAGAAGTGTTACCAGTTTTTCATCGCGCTCTTTTTTAAGTGCCTGCTTCTTGACCGTGGTTTCCTTTTGGTAAAAAATGATAGCATCCCTCAAATCTTTCTTTGAGATTTTCTTTTTCTTCTCAAAGAGTTTGGTATTGATAACAACACCTCTAATACCAGGAGAAGCTGTTTTTGAAGCATCTTTCACTTCACCTGCTTTTTCACCAAATATGGCCCGGAGAAGTTTTTCTTCTGGAGTAGGATCTGTTTCACCCTTTGGTGTCACCTTACCAATAAGGATATCACCCTGCTTCACTTTTGCTCCGATGCGAATGATACCACGTTCATCTAACTGACGTGTAGCATCTTCGCTTATATTCGGAATTTCGAAAGTTAGTTCTTCTTCTCCGCGTTTTGTATCACGAATTTCTAATTCAATTTCATTAATGTGTATACTGCTGAATACATCATCTTTTACGAATCGTTCGCTGATAACAATAGCATCTTCAAAGTTATATCCACGCCAAGGCATGAAAGCGACCATGACATTTCGACCAAGCGCCAGTTCACCTCCATTGCAAGAAGCACCATCTGCTATAATTTCACCCGCTTTTACTTTTTGTTTTTCATACACAAGTGGGCGCTGGTTTTGGGATGTATTCTGATTTGTTCTTTGGTATTTTTTTAAAGGTATCTCAACAATATTGGTATATTCTGTTAAAGCCAATTCATCTGGTACTTCACTTGAACGGATCAAGATTCTCTCTGCATCAACAGATTCGATCACACCAACAACAGGAGAAACAATTGCAGATCGTGAATCTCTAGCCACTTTTGATTCCAGACCTGTACCAACAATAGGTGATTCGGGCATCATTATCGGCACAGATTGACGCTGCATATTAGATCCCATCAAAGCCCTATTGGCATCATCATGTTCTAGAAAAGGAATTAATGCAGCTGCTACACTTAAAATCTGATTGGGCGCCACATCCATATAATCGACATCTACCGGATCAATAACTGGAAAGTCACCACGAATTCGGGCACGAACAACATCATCCGTCAATCGTCCATTTTTGTCCATCGCAGCATTGGATTGTGCGATCATTACCCTGTCTTCATCATCTGCTGATAAATATTTGACCTTTTTAGAACCGTAAGAGCCCTTACTTTTCTTTTTGAGCAGACGATAAGGCGCTTCAATAAAACCATGTTTGTTCACAATAGCAAATAAAGCCAATGATGAAATTAGCCCGATGTTTGGACCTTCAGGTGTTTCAATCGGGCACAAACGACCATAATGGGTATAATGAACATCACGAACCTCAAAACCGGCTCTTTCTCTGGTTAAACCACCAGGACCAAGAGAAGATATACGGCGTTTATGAGTTATCTCAGCTAATGGGTTTGTTTGATCACCAAACTGTGATAATTGGCTTGTACCAAAAAAAGTATTAATCACCGTTGTCACCACACGTGAATTAATCAAGTCTTGTGGTGTAATGGATTCTTGTTCACGCAGATTCATACGCTCAAAAATGGTTCGCAACATGCGACTCAAAGCAACGCTGAATTGATTCGTTAGCTGTTCCCCTATCGTTTTGACACGACGGTTACCTAAGTGATCAATATCATCAGGTCCACGATCACCTTTGCGCATATCCACCAGAAATTTTAATACCTGTATGATATCATCCATAGTGAGAACTGTGTCTTCTACAGGGACATCAAGATTAAACTGCTGATTCAAGCGATAACGACCAACCTCCCCTAAGTCATATTTTTTGGGACTGAAGAATATTCGTTCGATGAATTTCTGGGCAGTTTCAAGATTGGGTGGATCACCGGAACGCAGCAATTGATAAACGACACTCAAAGCCTGCTCAGTGTTATGAGTGGGGTCTTTCCCCATAGTATTTAAAAGGAGCATAGCAGAAAAACTTTTATTACCATCCACAACTTCTATGGACTTGATACCTGCTTCTTTCAATGTATCAACAACTTCTTGATTTACTTCTGTTCCACCTTCGTAAAAAATTTCACCTGTCAATTCATCAACAATATCTTCTACTAAAGTATGACCGAATGAGCTTTCAATCTTCTTATCAGATAAACCATAGGATTTAATAGATCCAAAAGCTTCAAAAATGTCACGGTTTGTTGAATAACCGAGCGCTCTTAACAACATGGTTACAGGAAATTTTCTGCGGCGATCAATAATTGCAAATAGACAATCATTAATATCTGTTGTAAAGTCTACCCAGGAACCACGGAAAGGAATAATTCTGGCCTGGTAAAGCTTTGTACCGTTGGGATGAGTATTTTCATCAAAGAAAACACCAGGTGAACGCTGTAGCTGAGAAACAATAACACGTTCCGCACCATTAATTACAAAGGTTCCTTTTTCAGTCATATAAGGAACATTTCCGAAATATACTTCCTGTTCGATGCTTTGAGCAAATTTGTTTTTGTCTTCTTCATCAGTGATATGAAGCACAAGTCGTACTTTTAACGGAACAGAAAATGTTACACCTCTGTCAATACACTCATCAGGTGTATATTTTGGCAAACCTAAAAAATAATTACTGTATTCCAGCACGTAATTGCGATGTGTATCTTCCAGTGGAAATACATTCTGAAAAACACTTTCAAGTCCGATGTGTTTTCTTTCATCTTCCGCAACATTTTCCTGCAAAAATTCCTGGAAAGAATCTTTTTGCAGTGCCAGTAAGTCTGGCATATCCACAAATGACTTTATTTGCGAAAAGGAAATTCGTTCGGACGTACGCTTAGTTGTGGCTCCCAATTAAGCCTCCTTTGTTAAGATTGAAGAATCGATGAATTTGATGACGTCTAATTGAATTATTTCAATTCGACAGTTGCACCAGCTTCTTCCAGCTTGGCCTTCAATTCATCAGCTTCAGCTTGAGAAACACCTTCTTTGACAGCTTTCGGTGCTGAATCCACCAATTCCTTGGCTTCTTTCAACCCCAAGTCTGTCACAGCTCGGACAACTTTAATTACACTGATTTTAGATTGACCGGTTTCAGTGATAACCACGTCGAATGCATCTTTTTCTTCAGCGGTACCAGCATCACCTGCTGCGGGAGAAGCGGCGGCAACGGCTACCGGAGCGGCAGCGGTAACACCAAATTTTTCTTCAATATCAGAAATCAATTCTGATATTTCAACCATGTTTGCAGTTTTGAGGTAACTCATTACATCAGCTCTTTTGACTTCAGCCATGTTTTTTACTCCTTCTTGTAATATTAAGATTTCTGTTCTTTTAAATTTTTTAACACATTTGCCACATTTGTTAGTGGAGCATTTAGAGTGTTAACCAGTTTACTCATCGGGCTCTGCAGCATAGCGACCAGTTGGGATAATAATTCAACCTTGCTGGGCAGATCAGCTAAACGCTTGAATTCTGAACCGTCAAGAACATCACCTTCAAATAAAATCCCTTTGACTCCAGGCTTATCGTGATCCTTGGCAAATGATTTAATTACTTTCGCAGGACTTGTTGGTTCATCGTATGAAATAGCTATAGCTGTCGGTCCAGTTAAAATTTCATCTAATCCTTTAATTTTATTTTCTTTTGCTGCAATTTTTAGCAGGGTATTTTTGGCTACTGTGTATTCCACATCAGCCTGAAAAAATTGGCTGCGCAAATCGGTGATACTGCCCACATCCAAACCAAGATAGTCAGTAAAATAAATTGCCTTGGCGCGATTCAGCTTATCGCTTAATTCTGCTACTGCTTCAATATTTTTAGAACTTGGCATTGGTTTACCTTATAGTTGATAAATCTATTTTGATTCCAGGCCCCATCGTTGAGGACAAGGTCATTTTCTTAAAATATGTTCCTTTAACTGATGCCGGTTTTGCTTTTATCACTGTATCATAAATAACACGAACATTTTCTATAAGTTGATTTTGGTCAAAGGATGTTTTGCCACAAATAGTATGGATTATTCCGTTTTTATCTACACGCAGTTCAACCTGACCGGCTTTGATCTTTTTGACAGCTTTGCCGACATCCATTGTGACAGTGCCGCTCTTTGGATTTGGCATAAGTCCTTTGGGACCTAAAATTTTACCTAGCCTTCCCAAATCAGCCATCATATCCGGGGTGGCAACTATTTTATCTATTTCGGCCCAACCGCCTTTGATCTTTTCCATGAAATCATCATTGCCGACGTAATCTGCACCGGCATCCTGTGCTTCTTTTTCTTTGGGGCCACGAGTCAACACCAAAACTTTTACTTCTTTGCCGGTACCATTTGGAAGACTTGTAGTTACGCGAATATTTTCTTCTGCATGACGCGGGTCAACTCCAAGATTTATAGACATATCAATAGATTCAACAAAGTTAACATACTTTAATTCATCCAAAAGATTAACTGCATCTTCCAATGAATACTCTTTCGTGTGATCAAAATGTTCTTCTGCTGATTTTCTTTGCTTGGATTTTTTCATTATTATTGCACCTCCAAGCCCATACTCCGGGCTGTACCTCGAATCATTTCCATGGCTTGTTCAATTGTATTAGCGTTGAGATCTTGCATCTTGATCTCTGCGATATTTTTTAAGTCATTTTCAGATACTTTTCCCACTTTATCTCTATTGGGCTCGGCAGAACCTTTATCTATTTTTGCAGCTTTTTTTAACAGTACTGCTGCCGGAGGCGTTTTGGTAATATAAGTAAAACTGCGATCAGCAAATACAGTTATTTCCACCGGAATAATCATCCCTGGCTGATCTTGTGTAGCCGCATTAAATGCTTTACAGAATTCCATAATATTCACCCCATGTTGCCCTAAAGCCGGGCCTACAGGTGGTGCAGGATTTGCTTGCCCTGCTGGAATTTGTAATTTGATAAAACCTATTTCTTTTTTTGCCATTTTTTAATGGTCCTACTTTTCAAGCTCTACTTGTAGATAATTCAACTCAACTGGAGTCGGTCGACCAAAAATACTGACGGATACTTTCAGCTTTTGTTTTTCATCACTCACTTCTTGTACAAAACCATTGAATTCTATAAAAGGGCCATCTATAACTTTTACATGGTCTCCGACACGGTAAAGAGACTTAACCACTTCTCTGGCCTCACCGCTTTCTACAACACCAATAATGCGATTAATTTCATCTGACTTTACAGGTTGGGGGGTTCCTTGCGGTCCCACAAAACTCATTACACCAGTTATATTTTCTACCAGATAGCGAGATTCTTTATTCATATCCATTTTGATTAATAAATAACCCGGAAAGAAGACCCTATTACGAATTTTCTTTTTGCCATCTCTCATTTCAATGATATTTTCAGAGGGTACAAGTATATCTGTTATTATTTCTTTAGACCCTTTTGAATCAACTTCAAAAAGGATGTTTTCACGAATTTTCCTTTCCTTACCGGAAATGACTCTTAAAGTATACCATTCCATGGCTAGAGTAGCGCATTCATGGTTCGTGAAAGAATAATATCAATGAAAAACAAGAATACACCAATCAGCAATGATACAGTAATAACAACATAGGTAGACCCTTTTAGTTCGTCCCATGTCGGCCAGGAGACTTTACCCATCTCAAACTGAACATCTCTGAAAAATTGTTGTGTTTTCTTGATCATTTTTTTAAATAGCGTTTGCTATCATTGCAGGAGTGGCAGGGATTGAACCCGCAACCCCCGGTTTTGGAGACCGGTGCTCTACCAGTTGAGCTACACTCCTATTTGTGATTGAACTTTTCACCTCAACCGGTCCTGTTATTTCGTTTCTTTGAAGATCACGTGTTTTCGTACCACAGGATCGTATTTTTTAAATTCAACACGATCTGGATGTTTCCGTCTACTTTTCGTGATCGTATAACGATAGCCAGTACCAGCTGTGCTTTCTATTTGGATAATGTCTCTTTTGCTGTTTCCAGCCATAGTTTACTCAACAATCTCCGTAACAACACCAGCACCGACAGTCCGGCCGCCTTCACGGATGGCAAAACGCAGTTCCTTATCCATAGCAATCGATGTAATCAATTCTACATCTGTGACAACATTATCACCCGGCATTACCATCTCGGTACCTTCCGGCAACGTCACTACACCCGTTACATCTGTGGTCCTGAAGTAAAACTGGGGACGATAACCATTGAAAAATGGGGTATGGCGTCCGCCTTCTTCCTTCTTTAATACATATACATTGGCCTTGAACTTGGTGTGCGGTGTAATCGAACCCGGTATAGCCAAAACCATACCGCGTTTCAATTCTTCCTTATCCACGCCGCGCAGCAACAGCCCGGCATTATCACCGGCCTGGCCTTCATCCAACAGCTTCCTGAACATCTCTACACCGGTAACTATAGTCTTCTTTTGCTCACCCATACCAATCATTTCCACTTCGTCACCTACTTTGATGATGCCGCGCTCAATACGGCCTGTACCCACTGTACCACGACCTGTAATGGAAAAAACGTCTTCCACGGGCATTAAAAAGGGCTTATCCACATCCCGCACCGGTTCAGGGATAAAGCTGTCACAGGCTTCCATAAGCTCTACAATACAGGCATTGGCTGCATCATCACCGGGATTATTCAGTGCATTTAAGGCACTGCCCTTGATAATCGGTGTATCATCACCCGGGAACTCATACTCATTGAGCAGGTCCCTTAATTCCATCTCTACCAGTTCCAGCAGCTCCGGATCATCCACCTGGTCTGTCTTATTCATAAATACTACCATACTGGGCACATTCACCTGGCGGGCCAGCAGTACATGCTCACGGGTCTGCGGCATGGGGCCATCCGCTGCACTGACAACCAGGATCGCTCCATCCATCTGGGCGGCTCCGGTTATCATGTTCTTTATATAATCCGCGTGTCCAGGACAGTCTACGTGGGCATAGTGACGGTTCTCTGTCTCATACTCCACATGCGCTGTCTGGATCGTAATTCCGCGCTCCCGCTCTTCCGGGGCGTTATCAATACTGTCAAATGAACGTACTTCAGCCATGCCGCGGGCGGACTGCACCAGCGTCATCGCTGCTGTCAATGTGGTCTTACCATGATCCACATGACCAATCGTCCCAATGTTTACATGGGGCTTTGTTCGTTCGAATTTTTGCTTAGACATCT
>Ga0257112_10000596_pt1 | contig 14333 bp, 8 predicted proteins | sample LP_taG_5_FD_191565 | JGI IMG/M metagenome (GOLD analysis project Ga0257112, IMG submission 191565) | Marine microbial communities from Northeast Subartic Pacific Ocean, Canada - LP_J_2015_P26_1000m | ecosystem: Environmental > Aquatic > Marine > Oceanic | place: Canada: Northeast Subartic...
CCCAGAGATTATCGTCCCCGCCGATGGGTTCATCATTGATGACGATTTGGGGGACAGTCATACCTCCCGTTATTTTCGCTAATTCTTCGCGAGATATGCCTAATTCCTCAATGTTGATTTCTTCGTAAGCCACACCTTTTTCCTCAAGTAATCTTTTAGCATTACGACAGTATGGACACCAATTTGCCGTATACATTTTTACACTCATTTTATCAATAATACTTTTTGAATTTGATTGAAATTCAATGTTTTCATAACAACAAAATAAGTCCCTGTTGCGACACTATTTCCAAATCTGTTTTTTCCGTTCCATCGTATAGTATGAATACCAGCATTCTTTTGTTCATGGAGTAAAACAACCACTTCCCTGCCAAGAATATCATAAACAGTCATTTTCACATCTGAAGCAATTGGCAATTGGAAACGAATGGTTGTCACCGGATTAAATGGATTGGGATAGGCTGGTAATAATTGAAAACCCGTAGGTAGATTTTCATCTTCCGTTCCCAAAGGCGCCACATAATTTTCCGGAGCTTCTGTGGTAAAACGAATAACTCGTTCATTTGCAAGATCTGCTGCACCGGGAGCATAACCATTGTTGAAAACATACTGTATGCCTTCATTCTTGGTGTGGTCTTCTATGCCCACAGTAGCATAATTTTTATCCGCGTCAACATCAGCAATGTCCAGATAGTGAAATTCGATCACACCATCCCCAGATTCTGTGGGCATGGCAGTCTGGTCGTATAAATGAATGGCAAAGGTCTCTTCTGTAACCTCATCAAAACCATTCAAGGCTCGGGACCACTCAATAATAAAGCGGCCGTTGTCTTCATCATGTTTGGTATATACACGGATGGAATCATTATAGATCACTTCCAAATCGTCCCAGAATGGAGCCAGCAGTGCCTTTGGCCCCATGGCCATGGGGATGGTATAATTGTAAAAATAGTCTATGTCACATAATTCGAAAGATACCCAACCGTTAGAGCTGATGGTCATTTCATCATAGGTCCGGCCAAAATATTGGAATTCAAAAGGTAGCTGCACATTCACGTGGTCATCGTCATCCAGTTTATACTCTGTTCCATCACTGCCGCCGTATGATGGATCCAGTTCTATCCAATCAAACAATGGTGATTGAGAATAACTTGTATCGGAATCATCATAAGCCCAATATCCATACCAAGTCGGTATAATGGGTTGATTATCAGTTGAATACGGATGGACCTCTCGCTGTTCTGAAAAAATTTCAACTGTATCCTGTATTATTGATAATATGTAACTGATCGAACTTCCATGAGATGCGTCTCCAGGACCGAATGCGTAATCCACAAATGATTCAGATACACTTGAGGGTTCTATTGAAAACGTTGACGTCGTGTCTGAAGGAGATAATGTCGTTCCATCATCTAATTTTGTAAGATATAGATGCAGTCCATCAAATTGTGTATTTGTATAATTCGTAATTGTTAACGGAAAAATTTCAACTATTATCTCCCCGATTAAAAAATTATCATAAAAATCGACATCCACAACCAATGGTTCAATTGGAATAGTAAGATCAAAACTCCAGGCCATTAATTGATCACTCAAATTGATCTTGATATGGTCACTGTCTTTGTTATTTACTCTTACTGTAATTGGTGATGTTACTATTCCAGATTCACCTGCTTCAAGTGTTGGAGTTTCTATTATTTCATTAATGATCTGACAATTTTCTGCCAAAGATTGATCTGCATATGCGTTATAAGCAGCAATGGCAGTGTTGCCGTTATTAATGAATGTTGGATAAATATCAATCACTTCACCTATTTCTACTATTCCATTATCATTCCCATCTTCCAGATCATATCCAATCAACACAAGACTGGAATCGTAATTGGATACAGATATTTCAGAATGACCTTGAACAAACCCATTTTTATTCAAATACACTTCAATGCTGGATAGATCCCCAACTGTAATTGATGCTTCAAATTGACCTTCAATATCTGTATTTCCTTTAAACAAAATGCTGTCATATGCCATAACGGATACGTACGCATCATTCACAGTGTTGCCGTCCTCATCTGAAACTTCCAGCTCCAAGAATCCATCCCCTGCTGATAAATCTTCAGTTGAGATCGAAAATTCATGAGGTTCTGTTAAAAACATCGAAACAGACGGATCCCCCACAATATTATACACATGGAAATAAAATTCCTGGGCTTCGTCCTGTCCGTCAAGGTTCGGGAATTCCCTTACGAGTCCTAATAACCCGGCATTTACCGCTGGCGCCAGTTCCACTATGCCATCATCTAACATGGCATCGTACATGTAGGCGTTGATGACATTGTTATATTTGGTACTGGTATGCAGATCCGAAGGGCCCACGATTGCCACACCGCCTTTGGGGTTTGATGGTGTCCCGGCTCGGATCAACGCCTCTCCAAGACAAGGATCCACATTGTTGGCGAAATCATTTGAATTACAGACAAAACTGGTGAAAACCGGTGTCATCCAGCCGTTGTTGAGCCCGGCCACATCGCTGACATGAAATTCAGGATAATGCCAGCCGTTGGCATCTCCCCAGCCGCGATAATTCACAATACCTACACCGCTGTTGATAATATTCTGGATCAATGCAGCTCCCTGTTGCGTGGGGGGATAAAAAACGGTATCCACAGACGAATAACCTTCATCGAGTAATAGATCACGAATCCAGTAGGATGTCCATTTGGGCGTAATGGGAATGGGTACAGTATTGCTGTAGTTTCCGGCAACGATCAATGCTTTGTCCAGCCAATCGGGATTCGAGTCTAATGGCTGGCGATGATAATTAATCGTCTTGCGGATCATGACCACTAATTCAGCAATTGAATCCATAGAAAAGCGGCCGATAAAAACATCCGGGAAAAAGTCATTTCCCAGTAGATGGGTGTATTTCTGATCAGTCACATCATTATCCGGACCATAATAAAACGACGGCATGGCGGCCACTCCATCCACATCGCCAATAAGCAACACATATTCCAGCATGAGATCAGCGGTTAACACTGAATCAATGGCATTTTTTATTTCTTCAGCCGTGGAACCGGTTTCGCTCAATGTTTTCACAACCACATCAAATCCCTGGGACTTCTTGAAGGAAACCAGTTCATCCAAATATTGCTCCATATTGTCCGGTGTAATGATCAAATAAGAACCGCGTTGGGAATTGAGCTGGCTTAAAGGAATATTATAAGCTTCCGAAATAAAATGGCGATAGGCCATGGGAATTGGCCCATTCAAGATGGATGTTTGATCCATACCGCGAAATGATGGTTGGGTTGCAAAAAGAAACGATAATGAAAGTATGGTTAAGGCCTTAAGAATACGCACTTGCGAATGAATTCCTTTCTTTGTCCTGAAATACGAATAAAGTAGACACCTGAACTTACCGGTATTCCCCTTCGGTTCTGTAAGTCAAATTGCCAGGTATGTCGTTGAGGTGACATTCCTGCTAGATTTTCCCGGTAGACTTCCTGCCCCAGCAGATTATATATGGTTATGTCCAGCGGTTCCCTCCACAGTTCCAGATCGATAGAAATCATTCCTGTGGACGGATTGGGATATGCTGAACTGGCCGTGCCTAGATTAATGGGACTGAAACCATCGCTACTTTGAATAGACAGATCCTGTTCATAACCGTGAAATAAGTTCATGCTCTCAATCTGCCAACCGCGATAAGCCACGGTTTGGTCACGACCAAATGAAAGTTGAACTTTTATAGAATCAAATCCAGATGTGTCATTGACCCAGATAAAACCTTTGGCCATTTCATTCCAGTTTTGGTCTTTCCAAACTCTTCTGACGATTTCTCCGTCAGCATCCAACAAACTTACCTGGATGGAATCATGGTCCCATTCCATTTCGTATTGATGACTCATTTCAACTACAATACGGTTCGATCCACTTACATCAATCCAGGGTGATTCCAATTCCCATGATTCTGCTAAAGAATCATTGTTGCTATATAAAAAATTGGAATTGGTCAAAAGTTTTTCTTCATCGAAGATCCATGATCCAGAAATTAAATTCCACCAGCTACTATCGGATATACCCAATTCGATCGGGCTAAAATCTTCAAAATTGGGAATGATCTGCATGTCACGGTCCACATTTATTTTTCTTGTCCAAGGCATGACATCATAACCTTCAGCCATAACATAAACAGTCAGATCCCAATCCCCTTCAGGTAGTTCAAAAGCTAAATTAGCGTCAAGTTCTCCTGAAAAAATACCATTATCATACTTTACACGCACATCTGACCATAGATCATTTAATACAAATGAGATTTCGTACATGGTCTTTGGCGTCATAAGTATATCCGTATCGTATACTGCACTATTATTAGCAGTGGCTTGAATTGCCGTTTCCTCATAGCCAAACTTGCGAAAACGGATGTTATACGTACTCGGATTCAAAATTCGTCGAAAACGCCCGAATTCGTCTGTTTTTCGCGGCTGCAGTACCCCCCCATGTCTTTCTTCCACGATGACTTCGACATTTTCAAGCACATTTCCAGCTCCATTTCTAACGATGCCAGTGATTTGTCCTGCATCCTCATTATATCCAATAGCACGATCTAGTAAGTATATCTGCGCCGGCATGAGGCGTTCGATGGTATCTTCAATCTGTTCGACGTTGTCCGGCTGGAGAATGGCCGTACCGCATTCGATCAAATACTGAAAACAGCCAGTAGCAGAATAAAACCAGTCGTGAGCCTTGCCGTTACGGCTTCCACCAAAAACCGATTCATAATTTTCAACACCATCCTCTTTTACGATACGGCTAGCAATCTCATCACCAATTATAATCATTTCCTGTGTATCGGGTGGAAATTTTGCTTCTTCCCATTTCCATGACGTAAAAACCTTCTCTGAAAGACGACCGGAGCGGGAACTGTGCCAGGCAATCGAAAAGAGAAAATTGTTCTCCAGGGCCAGGTCTCGGATCGCCGATACTTCTGATTCAGACCAAGGTTCTGTTCCCCTGTAATAATCATAATGTGCCGCATAGTCTGATGGGTCAGGCTGCATAAAAGTATCCCCAAAAGCCCAATTGAAATCGTAATTGCGGTTCAGGTCCACGCCGTCGATGTCATTACCGATGGCTGGATCATAGTCGAACACACCGTTCGGATATGGACCGGATGGGCTGAAATCGTGCTTATTCTTGCGGTAACTCACATCCAGACCAGCGTGCACTACATTCAACCCTTCAGGGTTATACGTGGGCACGATCCAGATCTCCAGGTTCTGGCGGAGGATATTCACGTGTTGGGCGTCTGCAGATGGCGGATCGAGTAAATAATATATCAATTCAATGACCGCTTCCACGCCAAGAATTTCTTCAGCATGGCATTGGCCAATAAAGAGAATTCGAGACTCGTCTTCTTTTACAGATGCATTATCCGAAATTTTGACCGCTTTAATGGGCAGATTCTCATGATTGGAATAGCCAATGGTTTCCAAATGATAAATATCATCATAGGCCGCGACCTGGTCCAATGAGTCCAGTAGCGCTTCTATTTCTTCGAGAGTATGGTAACGAGTATTTAGTGTTTGACCCCAAATCAGGCCAATAGAAAGAAAATAGAAAATGTATTTAGTTTTCACGGCACAATCTTACTTAATATATTACTTTAAGTAAGTAAATTTACCGCTAACTATATTAACATTTATACTTACTGAATAAAAATAAATTCCGCTGGGCATTTCTTTTTGCATATGGTCTCTTTCATTCCACGTGATCTGAAATTTTCCAGCACGCGTCGGTAATAATGTCTGTTGATATACCATTTGCCCCAGAATATTGGTTATTGAAAATATAACTGGTCCAACTTCAGAAATCTCGACATCCAGAGCTACAGCACCATTAAATGGGTTAGGATACGCTGCAGATACCTTGAATTCAGTTGGCACAAAATCATCCTCAATGCTGGATTCTACAATTTCAATACCTTGGGCATAAAGATTCTTAAGGTCTTCCTTACCGGAACTGCGCATATCGATCCAGTACAGCATCCAAACTGGATTTCCATAATCATTAAAATACAAATGTTGAAGCTGAGGTAATGATTGATCGTGATATTCACTGGCTACAATAATACCACCCGCTTGGTATTGAAGGCCTTCTTCTGTTACAATTTGAACATAAACATCCAATCCTCCAGATAAGGCAGGATCACCATTATCCACGCCTCGCTCATCTTCCCAGGCAACGATAAAACGACCATCACCATCATAAGCCAAAGTAGGTGAACCCTGGTATAGGTCTTCATGACAAATGGCAATATTATCACCGATCAGTGCCATACTATTTACATCAATGATCTGCCCGGTAATATTGAAATCAATACCATTTGCGAAGTCTTCCCAGACTATTAAAGCCTTATTATTACCTCTAATAATTTCAATATTTGATTGGTCGTTAGCCTCTGATGTCACAGCAATACCGGTTGAAGATGCCAGCGTACCATCGTCACTGACTTTGTTGACATAAATATCCTTGGAAAAATTGTGCAGTTCCTCCCATGCCACAACGGCAACTTCACCAAAAGAAAATCCTGCTAAAACTAGGTTTTCCGGATCACCGGAATTCGAGAGTGTATATCCTCCTGTAATGCCATTTGTTCCTACTGTCCCGCTACTCGTAATAAAATTATATTTTAACGTCCCGGCACCCCATATATCTTCTACCCAGAATAACATGATATCGCCTGAAGGTGTTACCATAACAGCTTCTACATAATTGTCAACCCAGGAGCCATCCACAATACGGACACCGCCATCTTGTAAGAATGACTCACCATTTTGATTAAACACCTGCAAAAAAATATCATATTCAAATTCGTCTCTGATCTCTGACCAAAAAACGCAAAAATTATTTCCAAAGGGTAAAGGAAGAATTTCTACTCTCCTTTGCTCTGCTGAACTTTCATACACAAATATTCCCGAATCACCCCAGAGCGGATTAAAATCGGTATCATATCTATTGAGTCGTATCAATTTTGAACCGGTTGAACCATCAAAGATTGCTGTAATAAAATGAGTACCATTTTGGAAAAGACTAACAGGTTCATTTTCCAGTTCTTCCACAATTATCTCAAACCCGGCAAGTTGTTCCCCATTTATTAATGAATCATTGACTCCATCGGCATCAACTTTCCCGCCGAATAATTTTTTCTTATTACGGTTATCTATCCAGGTAAGAAGTGATTCACCATCTAATCCGCCTGTATAAAACGAAGAAACATAATTCACATCACCATCAAGACCCTCCATGGCCAATATACCATTATCCTCAAATATTGTTTGACCACCAGCAATTCTTTGTGTGCGAATGTCAATACTACCGTTTTCCTGGTCTGCAAACATCACATAAGCTCCATATGAATAGTCATAAACTGCAATCGGCATGGATTGATACCCAATTGCATCGGAAACATAAATCGGAGTTGTTTGCCCTAATGAACCATCACTCTGAATATTTTGATAAATGATATCCACATTAGGGTATGTCCCCCGTTCCCAGAAGATATGAGCACCACCAGAGGCATTACCCACAAAACGAGCATGGTGATCATCTCCATCACTATCTAATTGGACCCCATCATCACTCCATGCGCGAACACCACCACTGGTGATTTTTTGATAATAATGATTACCGTTGGTCGTATCAGCGCGATAATCTATCCACTGCACAAATACATCACCAGCGTCATTGCGTTTTACTCGGGGACCTTTTTTATTTGAATTGAAAGTGGATACAACTTGAGGATCAGAGAGAACCAATCCATTACTGGTGAGAAAATTGAAATATATATCGGATGATTCTGTTCCGGATTGCCAAACCACAAATGACGTATCATTGCTCATATATGTGGTGCGGGGTTTGGTTTCCAATTCAGATGTAACAGCAATGGGCAAACCATCATCGGCAAAAACCTTGGACATATCCATATTGATCTTCTGTCCATAAATATCATTTCCTGCACCGCTGCGTGTATCGGACCATAGCAATGTAGCTTGACCGTTGCCGGCATATTCAAGACTTTTGGCGCCTTGATTTCCATTCATTTCAATTATCGCTACACCGGTTCCCGGAGCAACGATATCATGGCTAGCTGAAACGTGGGTTCCATAAATATCATCATCGAGTAAATTGCGCTTATCCTGCCATGTAACAAACACACCTCCAGAACTGTCTGTACACATATTAATTGTTAGATGGCGGCCGTCAACACGTGCAAGTGACTCGCCCTCATCAACCATGAGGCGGTTGCCGTTTTCATCCACATGCTGAATAAAAATATCACCTTCTTCCTCAAAACGATAGTCCACCCAAGCAATAAATGCTCCGCCATTGCCATCGGTAATAGCAACAGGATCTTCCTGTCGTCCGGGAAGGTCAGTAACTGCAGTACCATCATCACCCCAAAGAAAGGATCCATTAGAATTCACTTTTTGGGCAAAAACATTCCGAGCGCCATAGCGGGTGTCAGACCAGACAAAAATAGCCGATCCATTATCTCCGGGGCATACGGTCCGCTGCCATTCAATATGAACACCCTGGCGGATGGGAACACCATTGGCTTCCCACAATGTTTCCTGGGCAAACACAATAGTTAATATCATTACTATTAGAACAAATTTTTTCATCATTTTCCTTTATTCATCAATTTCAAATATTTGCAATCCTTCTCTCGTGGCAGCGAAAAGATAGCCGTTAGAAAATTCAGAGTGATATACATAACCAATATCGTGAATGCCTCTTTCTTGTACTTTTTTATCACTTCCAGTTTTATACAAAGCCAGTCCGTTGCTGGCACACGAAAGGGCTAGTTGATGGCTATTGACCGCTACATGGGTTACGAATAGATCTTTTGCGAATTGGTTTTTAAAATCCCACTGGGAAGAAAAACTCGTTGCCAACCTGAAAGCTCCACCATCTTCACAGGCGATATAAAATTCTCCTCCATTGATCATGGTTATGGCACGCGCATTGCCCTCTAAATCAATGTGATAACTGCTGGTAATTAGTCCGTTTTCATCGTGGAACGCTTCAATACCTAGCTGGTCCAGCGTCAGCACAATTTCATTTTCATAAATATCAATACCGTTGGGATTTCCGACGCTGGCAATCTCAACCCCAGCGGTGTTGAACCACAGACCAAAACTAGAATCGTAAACAAATGTACTCAATTTCAGGCCGTCATCGTTGTCGGCAGCATAGACGGTAAATGAATTAGCGCTGTTTGTATTAACACGAAATTCCTTGGTCTGTTCACTGGAAAATTGTCCCACTAGTGATGCTGTATCACCCTTAGATAAGTCCAAATGGATGGGTCGTTCGTTGCTTTCCAGAGCAAAAAGTTGTTCAATGGACGCTTCGTATTCCACCTGTGATATTTCCTTACTCACACCCAATTCGGACAGAGATTTTTTCCAAACCAAAGTTGGAGTTGTCTTGGTGGAAATATCCCAAAGCTGAATGCCGGCCTGGCCGGCAGCTACAAAAACGGAATCACCGGAAATGAACACATCACGGCAATAGCCTTCCGTTTCCACGTGGGCTAATTTATTCAATGTCCACAAGTCTTCAGTATCCGGCTCCATGCAACTGAAAACAGAGGCAATTATTGAGAGTAAAATCAGGTGCTTCATACTATTATTAATAACGGTCATAAATCATATCCCACTCAAGAGTAACCCAGGCCTGGACCTGTGCAAATGTTTTCAGTTCAGAAACCCAATTATAGCGGGAATCGGTACTCCTTTTGCGATACCGCAGTGACCCTTTTAAAGTCAAATTTTCTGATAGTTCTTTTTCTCCCCAAATATCCCACTTGACCTCTTCATGGCTTCGTCCGCTGTGGAGGGGATCGCCCATTGTTTCAGCTCCATACTGGCGCACATCCCTGCGCAAAGAAACTCCAATTTCATCTAATCCTGCAATACCTATATTGTAACTCACTGGGATATACCATTCAAAATGTTTATATGACCTGTCTAGTCCGCTGGCCACGGCAGTTTTGCCGAAGGTGATATTTTCCGCAACTCCAAATTTTCCTTCAATTGCAACCGTTCCAAAACCACTTATTTTTTTACTGATCTTCAATGCAGTAATCATAATATCCAGATCAAATTCTGTAAAAGGCTTATCAAAATAGCGTTGGGTATAGCTCACAAAACCTGTTGCCCATAAACGCCTTTTAAACGGATATGAAGCGAGTAAACGCTGCTCCCGATCTGTAAAACTACATGAAGCTAATTCATCAGCGGAAACATCGCGGTTGAAATAATGACGGATATAATAACTATCCAAATGACGAATGGAATATTCTAGTTTGCGATAGGATCCCCAATGATAGGATGCTTTCAGATTTCCACTCCAGTAGCTGCGATACTCATTCTGTAAATAATTGGAAACATTACCCTTGGCATAAAACTGGATCTGTTTTTTTCTGTCCGCAAGTTGGATTATTTTCTGTCCACTTAACGAAAAACGGGCATAATGGGAATCGAAAGTTTCAACTCCACCCATGATACTTTCATCTAAAGCTGCATCTCTTTTTTCAACTGAAGATAACTTTAATACATTATTATCATAACCGTTGGTTAATCCTACCTTCCACTGTACTGGTGAATGCAAATAATCTGTCCAGGTTTGACCACAGAGCAATGAAAATAATAATATAAAAAGAAATCTCACTTGTACTCCTGGAAGCGGGTTAAAACGCCCCTGTCCTTTTCAATAAGTTCAACTGATATGATATGTTTTCCATCCGGAACAGACACATCGCAAGTGCGCCATTTTCCGGGAACTTTATCTGGCAATTCCAAAATAACCGCTTCAGAAGTTTGTTCTGTAGACATAAAATATGTACCTAATACTTTATTGCCGCTCTTCACCCGCAAACGATAACTCTCTTCTGCACCCATACGGGGTTCAAACATTAGACGAGATAAAACACGCAGTGTCTTGGGTCCCCGCACTTCCACCTGCAGCGGTCGACCATAATTCAATTCGTAATACGATATTTCCTTCTCTCCTGCCCGCACAGTCCTATTGGATTGAAACACCATGGGCTGGAGTTCTCTTTTTCCTTTTTTTGCCGTCTCAAAATCTTTCTTGATGACACGCAAAAGCACTGGATAGTCTTGCTTATCATCAGCTGAAAATGTAAGCGTATGATCACCATCATCTACATTGATGAAATAATTTCCGGAATAGGTATAATAATGACTGGGATGCTGAACTGAACGGATAGACTTCTGGATCTTGTATTTGTGGTTAATGCTAATTGGATCTTCATCATCAATGGTAACACGATATGAAAATACCTGGCTCTTTTTTGATTTTTTTGGTGATGGATAACGTGCAATGAGTTCTATCCTGACAGGGCCATGAACCTGATACACGACTGCTTCTTCTTTCACGACAGTATATAAACGCCGCTTCCCGGCAATTTTTAGGATTTCTTTTTCTTCTCCGCCGGCAGTTGGTCTAAGTAATTCTGCGGACAAAATGGAGAAACTGAATAAAAATAAAAATGTAATTCTATAATACACTGTCCGGCTCATGCTCCATCATTCGTTGTTTAATTTGATAATTGCTTTTCCAGCCCACGCCAATGACCATCCCAGCGATGATCAATAGACAAATAAATGTGACGTTTAAATTGTATTTATGAATAGCATATAAAGAACCCAGGCCAATTTCAGGAAGTGGAATCGGCGCAAAGGGCATGCCCAATTCTTCAGTTAGTTTTTGAATATTTAATACATGAATCAACGGCATATTCTGCTTTACAAAGTTGACAACAGCACCCTCAATGCCGCCGCTGCGAGTAATGGTTTCAATATCCTGGCGATAAACAACGCCCGGCGGCAGCAATCGTAAATTAAAACTTGTTCCCAGACTAGCCACACCACCACCCACATTCACTACTGTTTTGTATTCATGATTACCAAAATGATCCATGCGCTGTAGAATATTATCCCGGAGGCCTTCACCTTTAATCAATGGCATTCCATGTTCGGTAATATTTTCAGTAATTAATTCACGGCCTTTGGGGCTTAATAGCCGCCCTTGGTCATTACGGCCGCCTATGGAGGCGGCAATGGATCGTTTAGAGATAAAATTGTTTTCAAAAAGTAGTTTCTCCATATCCAGCCAAGTCATATCCGGATCATTGGCACCCCACTGTGAAGCACCGATGGAGGTAATCACTACTGGATGAATGTCCATAGCATCACAAGCGATGAGCATAGCCATATTGGCGCCGGGCATGGAGCCGGTAAGCATGACAGCAATCGTATCTCCCGGCTGCAATCCGGCTTGATTTAATAGATCCACCATTGCTGCGGAAAAATTGGGATCAAGAGTCGTCAACTTGGCATCGAGGTCACCTTCATCCGTCGTGGTCAGGCTGAATTGTGAACCCACTAGCCCTGTTTCATTGGGGTCATTTTCACGATCTATAAACACCCCTTTTTCCAAACGGACTTCTTTTAAAAGCTGCATGGCCCCTGCCATTTTTTCGGCCGCTTTTACTTTAGTTTCATACGTCTCTGAAATAATCTCAACACGTGAAAAAAAAGCCATCGCAAATGCAGCTATAGCTACTAATGCCATAATGACCAACGATGATGTTTTTTGAATAACCGGGATAAATGGTTTGGTATATTGCTGGTCAGACATCTAATTGACCTCCGGATAACAACATGACCAAAAGTTTTACTAAAACAGCGGTAACTAGTATGACAGATATCGTCCTGGATACGCCCTGCCTGTCCATCCAACTGGCAATAAGCCCAGGAATTATATTCCCGATGGCAGCGTATGAAAAAGTATCTACCGGTGAAAAAATAAGATTACGCGATATGAAACCAGCCATGAAGCCCAACAGCAAGGTCAAGACCAAACGGCGCTTGCCATAAATAAACATGAAATTGCTCAAAAACTTAACGATCCCAATGACAACAATCGCCGCCATGAAAGTCATGAGTATTTGATCCGGTTGGTGCAGGTATAAAGCGATATATCCCGGTACAATAACACCGCCGGCCGTTACACCCAATGTTTCAGATAATATCAGGCTGAAGGCAATTCCCAGTCCGATGGTGATCTCAACCATTGAACTTAAATTCCATCAGTTTGTCGATCAAATCCTGCCCAAAACCCACTTGATTACCCATGGCAAAAAGAAGTGAATCATTGGACAGCTGCTTAAATAATTCAATCGTCGAGTCCATTGGATCATTATCATCTAAAATATCAGACTTGGTCTGGGGGGAATGATATTCAACATGTTTCACCATGGAATCTACTTTTTGACCGCGCACAATGGATCGATCTGGTTTAATATCCTCATAAATCAATTGCAGTAATTGTCGAGTGCGGCTGCGCCTGTCTTCCCGGGAATTGAGGTAAATGCACGTTTTTCCCTCTACTGGATAACGTCTTTCAACAAAATTCCAAATTTGCAGTGTGGACACAGGGTCATTTGCTGCCATGGAATTGACAAATAAGATAGGTCCATTTCCAAAATCCAGTTTATGCACAATCAATGCACCTAGATCAGGCTTAACATTTTTCATTCCTTCCAGCGCCGTCTTCCTATCTACTCCCGCCTCAACACATACATCTAACGCTACAGCTACATTTTGAGGGTGTTCAAGGTATGTAAAATCTCTTAAGTCTTCATTTGTAACTGTTGATTCATCTGCGGTAGTTAAAGCCGTATTTCGAAATACTGCAACTGGAGCAATGGTTTCAACCATATCATTTTCGCCAATTATCATTTTTCCATTAAAAGGGATTGTATTTGCAAGAGAAAGCCTCACATTATCCAAGGTTGGACCCATTTCCTCCAAATGGTCAGGACGTGCATTGGTAATAACACCAATATGAGATTGGACCATCTGCTGTTCGGAGATCCATTGATATTGGGGCTGGACAGCCATGCACTCCATAACAACAGCATCAGGCTTTTCTTGGGCGAAAAAACGCATTAACCGGACTTGTTCACCAATAGATGCTGATCGTAAACGATGAATAATGCGGTCATTGCCTTCCGCATCAATGACCCGTGGAGCCGTTCCGGTTGTTTTGGCAAATGTTCGTAGACCACCGGCCCGGAGGCCGGCTGCTATTAATCGTGTAACGCTGGATTTACCGCGAGTGCCGTTTACGTGTATACGGAGTGGAATTGCCGCCAGACTGCGTTGGTGCTTCCAAAATTCGATAGCCCCTGCAGTCAAGAGGATGAGTGTTAGTGCACCCAGTATGTAGATTGGTGT
>Ga0257112_10000598_pt1 | contig 14323 bp, 9 predicted proteins | sample LP_taG_5_FD_191565 | JGI IMG/M metagenome (GOLD analysis project Ga0257112, IMG submission 191565) | Marine microbial communities from Northeast Subartic Pacific Ocean, Canada - LP_J_2015_P26_1000m | ecosystem: Environmental > Aquatic > Marine > Oceanic | place: Canada: Northeast Subartic...
TCAATGGGATTAAAATATCATCAATACCAGTGACTCACTTACCGATTTTCATGTAATATATCCAGCGTTTCATTATTAAGGGAAAGTCATGGCAAAAACCACATTTGTTGATGTTTTTTTAAGAATTAGAAACAGCAAAATCTTTAATGCCAGCGTTGTTTCTGTGATTATCGCCTCTGCTTTATATGCGGGTGTTACCTCATATAATATTCCCGATGATTACCAGTTCATCTTGAATGTCTTTGATTATGGCATCACTATATTTTTTGTCATAGAGATTATTATTCGCCTGATTTCGGAAAAATCACTGCTTCATTTCTTTAAGAGTGGCTGGAATATTTTTGATTTTGTGATTGTCATGGTGAGTCTTGTTCCGGTCGCGGGTGCGGAAACTGTTTTTGTAGCTCGGCTACTCAGAATCGTAAGGGTCCTAAGGGTGATTACTGTAGTTCCTGAGTTTAGACGTATCATCGAGTCCATTGTCAAAACCATACCTAGGGTAGGCTTTATCATCCTGTTAATGTTTATGTTTTTCTATATCTGGGGAGCAATCGGCACGCTGTTTTTTGATCATATCGACCCATCCAGATGGGGTAATATCGGTAGCAGCATGTTGGTGCTTTTGCAGATGGCAACCTATGACGACTGGGCAGCAGTCATGAGGGATGTCGTTGAAGTCTACCCTTATGCATGGATTTATTTTGTCAGTTTCCTGATTATTAATGCCTTTGTTTTAATGAATATGGTGATCGGTATTATTGTCGACGTCATGAGTGAAGAAGCCAAAAAAGATTTTATCACTGAGGATAGCTCCGAAGAGGATCCTCTGCATTGATTCAAATCTTTCACCGGATATTCAATCAGCTTACCGACTGTCCTGTTTTGTGTGAATGTTTTAAAATTGCATGAGTCAGTGGTCACAAGTCGATCGGGAGATGATGGAGGCGGCTTTTCAGCAGGCAGTAATTGCGCAGCAAGAAAATGAGATACCGGTCGGTGCCATTGTCCTCATGTCCGATAAAATTATTGGATACGGCCATAATCAATCCATAAGGAATCATGATCCTACCGCTCACGCAGAGGTTATGGCGCTTCGAATGGCTTCCCAACAGCAAAAAAATTATCGGCTCACTGGGGCATCGTTATTTGTGACACTGGAGCCATGCGCCATGTGTGTGGGCGCGATACTTCAAGCCCGATTGGGTCGGGTCATTTTCGGAGCTTACGATAGTAAGGCCGGTGCCTTGGGGAGCGCGCTGGACTTAAGCCAACAAAAAGGTTTCAACCATCGTTTTGAAGCTATCGGAGGGCTTTATGCCAATAAGAGCCGACATCTTTTACAGTCATTTTTTCAAGATCGTCGGGTCAGTTAGTCCTTCTTCGGTCGTGGCGATTTTTATACGAGAAAAGAGGAGATTATTTTCTTTCTCCTCATCTTTAGTAATCCAATAGAGAATATTGTAATAGCTACGAATATTGTTGACATAGATAACCGGCTCCCAGCCACGAGCGTAACCATACGGTAATTTTGAGTACCACTTTCTCTTTGCTAGAAGAGGAAGTGCTTCTGTCATATTTAGCCAGGTATCGGGATCTTTACTTTGCCATTGAAGCACTTGACGGGCATCTTTTAGGTGATTGAAACCAACATTATAGGCGGCAAGCGCAAACCATGTTCTATCGGGTTCCAAGATATCTTCTGGTAACCTAGTCATTTGTCGTGCAAAAAATTTAGCTCCACCAAAAATACTACTTTTGGGATCCCTACGGTTCTTAATATTCAGGTAATCTGCCGTGGCTTCAGTTAACATCATGATGCCCCTTACCCCTGTTCGCGAAACAGCACCTGATTTCCAGTGCGATTCTTGGTAGCCAATGGCCGCTAATAACCGCCAATCAATACCGTATTGTTGCCCCGCTGATTCAAAGTGTTGTCGATAAAGGGGGAGTCGTTTCTCAACATGTTTCTGAAATTCACGTACTCCAACATAATCAAATTTTTCTGTATACCCATAGTAGCGATCATTGATTTGTTTTATGCTGCCATAGCGCTTGGCATCAATTAAATAATCATTGGCTGCTCTTTTTAGACTGTCATCATGCTTATGAAAAGCCCAAGCGAGGGGTTTATTTGTTTCAAGCTGTATGGCAATTCGTAATTCCGGTTGATAATGTCGATGGATATTAAATTCATTGCTATCAGCAATAGTGAAGTCGATTTCATTGTGGGCAACTTTCTCTAATAGATCAGCGACCTCCCCATTATCATTATATTTCCACTTTATACCGGGAAAATTCTCACTTAATTTTTCAATGGTCTGTACGTGGCTGCTGCTATTAATAATCTCAATTGGCCGTCCGATAACTTGTTCAAGAGATCGAGGTTTTCCCGTACCTCGTTTATAGATCAGGTGTCGATCTACCGTAGTATAGGGATAACTAAAATTAATGTGTTCCTGCCAGGCATCATTGATAGCAATTCCAGCAGCCGCCATGTGAGCTTCACCAGACAGAAGAAGAGGGATGATGTCAGAGGGATTTTTAACCGTCTTAATATTAAGATCAACATTCAGTTTACGGGCGAGTCCATAAACAAGGTCAAATTCTGGTCCAGTAGGACCATTCGTTCTTATATAGTAGGTGGTTGGGCTGTCAAGTGTAACGACACGAAGTTCACCAAGTTTGATAACTTGATCCAGCACTGAAGGTGGTGCAGTGCATGTACTAACAAGAAAAGCTACCAGAACGTATGCGAACAGTCTCATAGCATGCCCCCGTTGATTTGTTTCCATAATCTAGTAGGTAAACAAGCATTTCTTCTTCGATTAAAACGATCTGACTCAAACTACACAATCTTCAAGTTTTATTGATCAAAATACCCAATCAACGGATTCATACCATACGCGAAAATGCATTTTTTTTCAGAAAACTATTCTAGAATTTACTTTAGAAAAATATAAAAAAATTATATAAAACAATAATTTAAAAATATTTTTAAAAGGGAAATAAAAATATAAATTTGGTAAAAGAGGTATGATTTTTGCGAGTATTGGCGTTTTTTAAGTTATCGCATAAATTTTCACGATTGAGATTTTTTGTAGATAACTTTTACAGGAGTCAAAAAATACTTTTGAACGCTATTCTATCGTAACTCCGGTAAAATTCTCCCACCGCTGATTTTTTTATACTAAGACAATATTAGAGGTCGATGCATCCGGTTCTTCGAGATACAATAGGAATAACTAAGTAGCATGTCATCTAAGGTAGACAAATGAGTAAAATATACAAAGTTGACCCCGCAATCGCTGCTCGAGCATGGTTAGATCGAACAGCTTATGATGAGATGTATCAAAGATCGATCCAGGAGAATGAAGCATTTTGGTCGGAACAGGCCCAAAGGATTGATTGGATTAAACCTTTTACTCAAGTAAAAGATGTTTCCTATGCTAAAGAGGATGTACATATTCGTTGGTTTTATGATGGCACGCTGAATGTATGCTTTAACTGCATTGACCGCCATCTTGAGAGTAAAGCCGATGACGTTGCGATTATTTGGGAGGGAGATGATCCTTCCGTTGATCTTAAAATTACCTATGCTGAATTGCACGAGCGAGTATGCCGTTTTGCAAATGTCCTAAAACGTATTGGAGCCAAGAAAGGCGATCGAATCACCATTTATATGCCAATGATCCCAGAAGCAGCAATTGCCATGCTTGCCTGTGCTCGTATTGGCGCTATTCATAGTGTCGTATTTGGCGGATTTTCACCTGAAGCACTTGCCGGCAGGATTAATGACTGTCAATCAAATATCGTCATTACTGCTGATGAAGGTGTCAGGGGAGGCAAGTCCATAGCGTTAAAAAATAATGTGGATGCCGCCGCCGCTCATCCTGCAGTCGAAACACTAGAGAAAGTTCTTGTTGTTAGGAACACGGGCGGAGATATTTCTTGGGATGAAAGTCGTGACGTGTGGCTGCATGATGTTGAACCTCAGGTAGATCTCGATTGTCCTTGTGAAGAAATGAAAGCAGAGGATCCTTTATTTATTCTTTATACGTCAGGATCAACGGGAAAACCCAAGGGAGTTTTGCATACCACGGGAGGTTATTTGGTTTATGCCGCCATGACCTATCAATATGTTTTTGATTATCATCCCGGAGATATTTATTGGTGTACCGCAGATGTCGGTTGGGTAACCGGTCATAGCTATATTGTTTATGGACCGCTTGCAAATGGCGCCATTACTTTAATGTTTGAGGGCGTACCAAACTACCCGAGTGCTTCTCGATTTTGGGAGGTATGTGATAAGCACCAGGTCAATATTTTCTATACCGCTCCAACGGCAATAAGAGCGCTAATGCGAGAGGGTAACCAGCCAGTTACGAGGACTTCCCGATCTTCTTTGCGATTACTAGGAACTGTTGGAGAACCCATCAATCCCGAGGCATGGGAATGGTATTATCAAGTCGTTGGCGAGAAACGTTGCCCGATCGTTGATACCTGGTGGCAAACCGAAACCGGGGCAGCTCTGATTAGCCCCTTGCCGGGTGCAACCGACCTAAAACCTGGTTCGGTAACCAAACCATTATTTGGTATTCTACCTGCGGTCGTCGATGCTGAAGGCAAAGAATTGACGGGAGCGGCTGAAGGTAATCTTATTATTAAGAATAGTTGGCCCGGTCAAGTGAGAACTGTCTACGGCGATCATCAACGTTTCATTGATACCTATTTCTCAACCTATGAAAACAGTTATACAACCGGCGATGGTGTTCGTCGTGACGAAGATGGTTTTTATTGGATTACAGGACGCATAGATGATGTTTTGAATGTATCAGGGCACCGTATGGGAACGGCAGAAATTGAAAGCGCTTTAGTATCACATGTCAATGTTGCGGAAGCAGCCGTGGTAGGTTGCCCCCATGATATAAAAGGCCAGGGAATCTACGCTTATGTAACCCTGATGGAAAGTGTTGAAATAGAGGATGGATTATCTCAAGATTTGAAGCTCTGGGTAAGGAAGGAAATCGGACCGATTGCGATCCCGGATTATATTCAACTGGCACCTAGATTACCGAAAACGCGATCAGGTAAAATTATGCGACGCATTTTAAGAAAAATTGCTGAAAATGATTATAAAAATCTCGGTGATACGTCAACTTTAGCTGATCCACAAGTGGTTGATGAACTCATTAAAAATCGTATGAATCGATAGTAGGTGTATTTTTGGGTAAACTGTATATGATACGAAAGATTCACGTCTATATTTCAATTGGAAACAAAATAAGTTATGAGCGATAAATCAAAAAAATCTTTATTTCGTATTACCTTTATGAGTCAAGGGCAGGTTTATGAAGTCTATGCGGCCAGTATCGGCCATGGCTCACTATTTGGGTTTATCGAAGTAGAAAAATTAGTGTTTGGCAAAAGATCCAGTGTAGTTGTTGATCCTTCCGAGGAAAAAATTAAAACCGAATTTGAAGGAGTAAAAAGAACCTATCTGCCCATGCATGCAATTATTCGTATTGATGAAGTTGATAAGCAGGGAACCAGTAAAATTTCAAAAATTGAAGGAGGAAATATTAGGCAATTTCCAGTTCCTGTTTATACCCCCGGGGGGAGTTCAGGAGAATCTCAATAGTTTTTCCTTCCAATTTGTAAACACTGACTTCTAACTAACTATGTACTGACTGAAATATTGAAATGATTTTGGAAATAACCGGTCAATCTGCGTTATCAAAATTCCGTTTAAGCAAACTTCTTGCGTCGATTAAAAAACGTGATCCACATATTCAGTCCATTCAAGCAGGTTACATTTATTTTGCTAAATTAGCTTCCCAACTATCCAGTGAGGATAAACGTAAACTAGAAGCTTTACTCTTATCCGGAGAGAGCCCCGCTGTCTTAGTTGAGTCAGCACAAAAACTCTTGGTTATACCTCGATTGGGCACCATCTCGCCTTGGTCTAGTAAGGCAACAGACATTGTGCATGCTTGCGGTTTAAAGTCCATTGAGAGAATTGAACGGGGTATATGTTATGCCGTTATGAGCGAACAAAACATAACCGATGAAGTGCTTTATGGAGTCGGCTCTGAATTTCATGATCGGATGACGGAAAGTCTTCTCACGAATAATCAATCTGTCGGTGCTTTGTTCGAGACACATTTACCGAGAGAGTTATCCTCTATTTTAATATCAAAAAATGCTATGACATCGCTTCATAAAGCAAATGAGGATTTAGGCTTAGCCCTTTCTACTGACGAAATCGAGTATCTTCATGAGTATTATCTGCGGCTTGAGCGTAACCCGACTGACGTAGAACTCATGATGTTTGCACAGGCAAATTCTGAACACTGTCGCCATAAAACTTTTCGGGCTGACTGGGTTATTGATGGCGAAGCTCAAGAAGAAAAATTATTTGACATGATTAAGAGCACCACCCATCTGAGTCCGGAAGGGATTATTTCAGCTTATTCTGACAATGCAGCAGTCATCGAAGGTTTTAAAGGTGAACGTCTACTACCCTCTACCCAGGAACGTCGTTTTGATTACAGCGAAGAACCAATTCAAATTCTTATGAAGGTTGAGACACATAATCACCCTACAGCTATCTCACCATTTCAGGGTGCATCCACTGGATCGGGAGGTGAGATACGTGATGAAGGGGCGACTGGCCTTGGCGCAAAACCAAAAGCAGGATTAACCGGATTTACGGTCTCTCATTTACGGATTCCAGAATATCCACAACCTTGGGAACAACCTTTTGGCCACTCAAATCGAATATCCACTCCGCTAGAGATTATGCTTGAGGGGCCCATTGGCGGAGCCGCGTTTAATAACGAATTTGGTCGGCCAAATTTATTAGGTTATTTTCGAACTTACGAAGCCAAGCTCCCTTTTTTACCCGACAATGAGATTCGCGGCTATCACAAGCCAATCATGATTGCCGGGGGCTTGGGGAATATCAGAGCTGAACATGCGTTGAAGATTGAGGTTGCTGTAGGAGCAAATATTATTGTTATTGGCGGACCCGCTATGCTTATTGGTTTAGGTGGTGGCGCAGCTTCGAGTCTTGCTAGCGGAACCAGTAGTGAAGATCTTGATTATGCCTCAGTACAACGCGGTAATCCTGAAATTCAAAGACGTGCTCAAGAAGTTATTGATCGATGCTCAGCGATGGGTCTGGAGAGTCCAATTACCCTGATTCATGATGTCGGCGCAGGCGGACTATCAAATGCTGTTCCTGAAGCGGTTGATCATAGTAAACGCGGTGCTGAAATTGAACTTCGAGATGTGCCCAACGCAGAATTAGGTATGTCACCCATGGAGATATGGTGTAACGAAGCTCAGGAGCGATACGTGCTTATCATTCCTGAAGATCGGACGGATGAGTTCGTATCAATTTGTGATCGTGAGCGTTGTCCTTTCGCCATTATTGGAAAATTATCTGATGATGGCGATATTAGAGTGAATGATAGTCATTTTGATAATAAAGCTGTTGATATTCCAATGGAGTTATTATTCGGCAAACCTCCTAAGATGATAAGAGAGGTGACTCGGGTTGAAAGTAAATTTTCTGATTTAGATTTAACAGGTATCGATCTAGAACACTCTATTTTTCAAATTCTAAAGTTTCCTACCGTCTCTAATAAAACATTTTTAATACATATTGGTGATCGAACTGTTGGTGGTTTATGTGTGCGAGACCAAATGATAGGCCCTTGGCAGACACCAGTGAGTGATGTTGCTATTACAGCAACATCTTACGAATCTGTTACTGGAGAGGCAATGGCAATGGGCGAACGTACACCTTTGGCTGTTGTTAACGCTGCTGCCTCTGGAAGAATGGCGGTTGGTGAAGCGATAACAAATATAGCTGCGGCATCAATTACTGATATTCGTAAGGTACGATTATCTGCAAACTGGATGGCCGCAATAGGTCATCCTGGAGAGGATGCTAATCTTTTTGACACTGTAAAGGCCGTTTCTGAGCTTTGTCGATCACTTGGAATTGCCATTCCAGTAGGCAAGGATTCGCTCTCGATGCAAACCCAGTGGGAGCAAGAAGGGAAAGAATATAAAGTCATTTCCCCTGTGTCATTGATTGTTTCCGCATTTGCCCCCGTTACTAATGTGCGACAGCACCTAACACCGCAATTACAACGTATTAATGAAGGTAGCCAACTCTTGTTGCTGGATCTCGGGGAGGGGGCTAATCGTCTCGGAGGTTCTTGTTTATCACAAGTTTACGGATTGTCTAGCGGCAACGTTCCAGATATTAACTCACCCAAGTTATTAAACGACTTTTTTTCTTTAATACAGACATTATCAAACAAAGGTTTATTACTTTCATATCATGACCGATCAGATGGCGGTTTATTTGTGTCAGTGGCTGAAATGATGTTTGCTGGCCACATGGGCGCCTCTATGCAGTTACATGGATCAAATGAAGATATTCTCAGTCTACTCTTTAATGAGGAACTTGGAGCTATTATTCAGATAGCTGATTCAAAACTAGCAGAGGTAAAAAATATCATTGAAGAATTTGGAATAAGCTGGCTTCATATTGGGAATGTTGAAGCCGATGAACAACTTTCTATCTCCCGTGATAATGAAATCATCCTACAGATCGATCGGGTAAAACTTCAGCAAGCTTGGTCGGAAACAACTTTTCATATGCAGTCCTTACGTGATAATCCTGTTACTGCCAAAGAAGAATTCGATCGTATTTTAGATACGGATGATCCAGGGTTAAATAGCCAGCTAACTTTTAACATTCCCACGGAAAACTCTTTTCCCGGAATTGGGGGAAAGAAACCAAAAGTAGCCATTCTTAGAGAGCAAGGAGTTAATAGCCATTTTGAGATGGCTGCTGCATTTATAAGAGCAGGTTTTGATGCATTTGATGTTCATATGAGTGATCTTTTGGAAGATCGAGATAATCTGAATGAATATGATGGTTTTGCTGCTTGCGGAGGTTTTTCATTTGGCGACGTCCTAGGCGCAGGCGGAGGCTGGGCTAAATCCATTCTCTATCATTCTATACTTCGTGATCAATTTGTTAGTTTTTTTGAGCGTAGCAACTCATTTGCTTTAGGGGTCTGTAATGGGTGTCAGATGCTCTCTCATTTGAAAGAATTAATTCCCGGAGCTGAACATTGGCCTCAATTCTTACGCAATAGATCTGAACAGTTTGAAGCAAGATTTAATCTTGTTGAGATACAAAATAGCCAGTCGTTATTTTTAAGTGGTATGGCGGGATCACGGATTCCAATTGCTACATCACATGGTGAGGGAAGAGTAAAATTTGAAAACGATGATATAAAATCACTCGCTAATCCACTGGTAACACTGAAATATGTAGATAATTACGGTAGACCTGCTCAAACATACCCTGAAAACCCTAATGGATCCATAGATGGTATATGCGGTTTAACCACTATCGATGGTAGAGTAACCATTATGATGCCTCACCCAGAGAGGGTCGTTCGTACTACGCAGAATTCGTGGCATCCTGGGGACTGGGAAGATAATGGTCCTTGGATCAATATTTTTCTTAATGCAAGAAAATTTATTAAGTAGAATACCGAGTATTATTCTTGTAAAACCTCACTAACCAATTCATTGATTTTTGCAATACCTTGCTTGAGGTAGGTCTCCGGAAGAGCCGAGCTGCATCTAAAATGTTGGTCAAGGCCAAAGCAACTTCCCGGTACGACAAGTGTACTTTTCTCGGTTACCAGTCGATCGGCGAAAGTGAGCGAGTCGATAGGCAAATCATATCGCACAACACACATAGCTGATGCTTCTGGCGGGACTACGGAGTATACATTCTTATGAGGTTCTAATTCTTGCATTAAAATATCGAATCCCGTGTTAATAAGTTGTCGAGCTCGTTGTGTTAATTTTGGTCTTACTTCGTCGGATAGAGCAATATTAGCGATATCATTTCCCAGCATTGTAGTGCTGATAGTGGCGTACTCGTGCCTGAGAGTCAGTTCAGCAATTTTTGCTTTGGGTGCGATTAGCCAGCCAATTCTAAGTCCGGGCAAACCATATGCTTTACTCATACTGTTGATGGCAATAACACGTTCATAGCGGTTCCAAAGCGTGGGCGTTGGATCCCTGCCATCACGTTCAGTTCCTGCGTAAACTTCATCAGAAATGATCCAAGCTCCGACTTTGTCAGCTGCAGTGATGACCGCATCAATTTCTTCTTTAGTCAGGATATGACCAGTCGGATTGTGGGGGTTAATGATGCTAATTAGTCGTGTTGACGATGTAACTTTGTTATTGAGGTCATTAATATCAAGAGCCCAGTTATCTTTTTCGACTAATTTAACAAAATTAACTTTTATTCCCCTATTAAGCGCGTTGCCTGACAGCTGTAGATAGCTTGGTTGAAGCGTGACAACTTCATCACCATCCCCAAGTAATGTTGCCGCGACTAAATGGTTTGCTTCCGATGCACCGATGGTAACCAAAACATTATCTTCGTTTGCTTCGGGATAAAGAGCAGCTATTTTTCTTCTTAATTCGATTTTTCCGTTAACTTCAGGGTAGTCCATAACGGTGTCGCCTAGTGCCTCGATCTCTATATCGGCAAGCTCAAGAAGATCTCCTAATCTAAGTGGGTGAACACCACTTTCAGAGTAATTAAACGTAACATTCTGTTCATGTTTCGCAAGATAACTTTCAAGTTGAAAGGGATGAAATTTGTAAAAATCATCCGATTGATATTTCATTTGCTTCCTTAAGGGTTATTGTCTATTGCAAATTCTAGTATGAATTCAAGATAAATACCTTAAAAAAGAGAGTTAAATACTAAGTGTTTAATTTTTTGTATTTTATGCGACTTGGATTAGCGTTGTCACCTAAACGTTTTTTTCGGTCTTCTTCATATTCTGTATAGTTACCAGTAAACCAGACAACTTGGCTGTCACCTTCGAAGGCCAGGATATGGGTAGCAATACGATCTAAGAACCAACGATCATGAGAAATAACAATAGCCGAACCAGGAAATTCTAAAAGTGCTAATTCAAGTGCACGCAGGGTCTCAACATCTAGGTCGTTCGTGGGTTCATCAAGAAGTAAGAGGTTACCGCCAGATTTTAACATTTTAGCAAGGTGAATGCGGTTTCGTTCTCCACCGGATAGCAATCCAATTTGTTTTTGCTGTTCACTACCGCGAAAGTTAAAACGACCAACATATGCTCTCGATGGGCTTTTATATTTTCCAACAGTAATTATATCTTGCCCGTCAGAAATTTCTTCCCAGACAGTTTTTTTATCATCTAAATCCTCTCTTGATTGATCAACGCTAGCGAGAACAACAGTTTCTCCTAGTTTTATAGTACCTTGATCTATACTTTCTATCCCATTAATCATTCGAAATAGCGTTGTTTTACCTGCCCCATTTGGCCCGATTATTCCTATAATCCCACCCGGAGGTAAATCAAAACTTAATGAGTCTATTAAGAGCGTCTTTCCAAATGCCTTACGCACATTGTTAATTGTTAGCACTACGTCCCCCAATCTGGGTCCTGGGGGAATAAAGATTTCATTAGTTTCATTTCGTTGTTGATATTTTTCGGATGATAATTCTGCAAATTGTTTGAGACGCGCCTTTGATTTGGCTTGCCTTGCTTTTGGGCTTTGTCTAACCCATTCAAGTTCTGCTTGTATGGTTTTTTGTCGTGCTTTTTCTGTTGCTGCCTCTTGAGATAGTCGTCGTTCTTTTTGCTCAAGCCATGAAGAGTAATTTCCCTCCCAAGGTATTCCAAAACCACGATCGAGTTCTAAAATCCAACCCGCCACATTGTCCAGAAAGTATCGGTCATGAGTTACGGCGATGACGGTACCGGCGTAGTCTTCAAGAAATCTTTCTAGCCAGGCGACTGATTCAGCATCGAGATGATTAGTTGGTTCATCAAGTAATAACATATCAGGCTCTGAAAGCAGTAGACGGCATAACGCAATCCTTCTTTTTTCACCACCTGACAAGTTTTTTACTTCTGCATCCCAAGGCGGGAGTCTGAGTGCGTCTGCCGCGATATCAAGTTTTCGATCAAGTTCCCAGCCTCCCTTGGTATCGATAGCGTCTTGCAGTTTTCCTTGCTCTTCTAGGAGGGCATTCATTTCATCATCAGACATGGGTTCACCAAATTGCATACTGATGTCATTGAATCGTTCTAGAAGTTTTATACTCTCTATAAGCCCTTCTTCAACGTTACCTCTAACGTCTTTTTTTTCATTCAATTTTGGTTCTTGAGGTAGGTAGCCAATGTTAATTCCAGGTTGAGGCCTTGCTTCGCCATCAAACTCTTTATCAATTCCTGCCATAATCTTTAGTAATGTTGATTTGCCAGAGCCATTAAGACCGAGAACACCAATTTTAGCGCCCGGGAAAAAGGATAGAGAAATATCTCGTATAATGAATTTTTTTGGCGGCACCATTTTTGCCACACGATTCATGGTATAGATATATTGGGCCATGTTTTCTCACTCGGTAAAAAATGCATTATCGGGTATGCTGAATGAATAGAAAACTATTAATTATTAATAAGTAGGGCAATTGTGAAAAATAAACCAGTTTATGTTTATAAAGGAGAGGCTCTAGCAAGTTATAATTTTGGTGAGGATCATCCATTTGGTCCTGATCGTCATCATGCTTTTCATTCAGAACTCGAGGCCGCTAAATTAGGCTCATCTGTTCATTACGCTTCTCCCAAGAAAGCGGCTGTTGATGATCTTGTGCTATTTCATACGGTTGATTATGTTGATTTTGTATCAACAGCATCTGATAAACATACAGGTTATTTAGATCAGGGAGATACACCGATCTTTCCCGGTGTTTTTGAAGCTGCTTCATATGTAGTAGGCACCACTTTAGCTGCTGTGGATGTTTTAATGCGTGGGGATGCAGATCGTGCATTTATTCCAATAGCCGGCATGCATCATGCCGCACGAGATACGGCAGCTGGTTTTTGTGTATTTAATGATTGTGGTGTAGCAATTGAATATCTTCGTAAAAAATATCACATTCAACGAATTGCTTACATTGATATTGATGCCCATCATGGTGATGGAGTTTTCTATGCCTTTGAGAATGACCCTGATTTGTTGTTTGCTGATATCCATCAAGATGGACAAACACTCTACCCTGGAACGGGGAAAGCGGATGAACAAGGGAAAGGAATTGCAGAGGGATCCAAACTCAATATTCCGATGGCTGCAGGTTCTGATGATTCAGATTTTAAGGCTGTTTGGCCAAAAGTGATGGAGTTTCTTGATGTTGCTAAGCCCGAGTTCATTATTTTTCAGTGTGGCGCAGATAGCCTGTCTGGGGATCCCATTACACAACTTAATTACAGCGAAGAATCACATGCTCTTGCATCGAGGGGATTAATCCAACTTGCCGAACAGTATTCTAAAGGACGAATTATTGCTACTGGGGGGGGAGGTTATAATATGAAAAATTTAGCTCGAGCTTGGACAGAAGTAGTAAAAGTATTTGTAGAAACTAACTGAGATAGCGTGTTTGCAGGAACAATCATGCGGTACAATACAGTGTTTTTTTAATGCAGGAGCTAATTAACTAGTGTTTTCAAAAATATTATCAACAGAAGAATTTGATCCAGATCTTTATGCGGCTGTTTCCAATGAAGCTTCTCGCCAAGAAGAGCATATAGAACTTATTGCTTCTGAGAATTATGCAAGTCCAAGGGTTATGGAAATGCAGGGTTCTGTTTTGACTAATAAATATGCAGAAGGCTATCCTGGAAAGCGATATTACGGGGGTTGTGAAAATGTAGATATTGCTGAAGAGTTAGCTATAGAACGAGCTAAATCACTGTTTGATGCGCACTACGCAAATGTGCAGCCCCATTCAGGATCACAAGCAAATGCCGCAGCCTGTATGGCACTTCTTAAACCAGGCGACACTATACTTGGTATGAGTTTATCTGATGGCGGTCATTTAACACACGGATCAAATGTTAATTTTTCCGGGAAATTGTTTAATGCAATTCAATACGGTGTTGAAGCAGAAACAGGCCTTATAGATTATGATCAAGTTCAAGATCTGACCAAGAAGCATAACCCTAAACTAATAATCGCAGGATTTTCTGCACACTCTCGAATTGTTGATTGGGAACGATTCCGAAAAATTGCTGATACTGTTGGAGCTTATTTATTAGTAGATATGGCGCACGTAGCTGGACTGGTTGCCACCGGTCATTATCCAAATCCTATTCCACACGCTGATGTTGTTACTACGACGACGCACAAGACTCTTCGTGGCCCAAGGGGAGGGCTTATTCTTGCT
>Ga0257112_10000601_pt1 | contig 14300 bp, 16 predicted proteins | sample LP_taG_5_FD_191565 | JGI IMG/M metagenome (GOLD analysis project Ga0257112, IMG submission 191565) | Marine microbial communities from Northeast Subartic Pacific Ocean, Canada - LP_J_2015_P26_1000m | ecosystem: Environmental > Aquatic > Marine > Oceanic | place: Canada: Northeast Subartic...
AAATCAGGATTTATTTTCTTCTGATCCAGAGCTATTTAAACAAAAAATTAATATGATTTTTGAACCTATGGTTGATTTTAGAAGAGTTGGGGCGAGCGTAATGGGCAAGAAATATTACCTAAAAGCCACAAAAACTCAGCGAGTTAAATTTATTTCTACATTCAAGAAATCTTTATTAGACACTTATGCCTCAACTTTAGCCCAATGGGGTGATCAGAAGATTGAGACTGAGATATCAACTGAAACAGTTTTTGATAAAGTTATAAATGTTAATCAGAATCTCATTGCTTCAAATAATATTTATCCTATTACCTATAAAGTAATGAAAGATGGTTCTGGTAATTGGTTAATTGTTAACATAATTGTTAATGGGGTAAACCTTGGTTTAACTTTTAGAAATCAATTTCAAGCTCTTGCAATTGAACATAACGGGGATATTGAAGAAGTCACAAATAATTGGATTTCAAATGCTGATATTTAAAATATTTTTTTAATGCTTTATGAACATAGCCTCATATCTACAAAGTCAATTTCCTGATTCAGAAATCTCATTTTTTGGGGAGGATTGTAGATCGAAAGTATTGATTATAAGCTCTCAATTTGAAGGTCTAAATACTCTAGATAGACATAGGTTAATCATGAGTAGCTTAAAGGAAAAGTTTCAGTCTGGTGAGTTACATGCTTTAAGTATAGATGCAAAAACTCCTACAGAAGTTTAATAAAAATGGAAAAATTAAAAATTATTGGTGGTAACAAGTTATCAGGTTCTATATCTTGTTCAGGAGCAAAAAATGCAGCCTTACCCATGCTTGCAGCAACAATATTAACTGATAAACTTGTAACTTTTAAAAACCTTCCTTATCTTCAAGATATAACAACAATGTTTGAAATTCTTGGTTCCATGGGAGCAGATATTACTCTTAATGAAAGCATGGATTTTTCTATTTCAACCAAAAACCTTAAAATTTTTGAAGCAAGATATGAGCTTGTTAAAACAATGAGAGCATCGATATTGGTTCTTGGATCTCTTGTTGCTCGTCATGGATTTGCAAGAATTGCACTACCTGGTGGATGCGCTATTGGCGCAAGGCCTGTTAATTTTCACTTAGATGCACTGTCAAAGCTTGGTGCAAATATTGAATTAAAGGGTGGGTATATAGAAGCAAGTTGTAAGAAACTTAAAGGTTGTGAGATTAATTTCCCTGGAATTTCTGTTACAGGAACAGAAAATATTATGATGGCTTCTGTGTTAGCTGAGGGAGTTACAGTCCTCCGTAATGTTGCTAAAGAGCCTGAAGTTGTTGATCTTGCAAACTTCTTGAACTCAATTGGTGCAAAGGTTACCGGAGCAGGGACTGATGAGATTATTATAGAAGGCGTAAAAGATCTTCAGGGATCTAATTTCACAATACCTGCAGATAGGATTGAGGCAGGAACCTATCTAATTGCTGCTGCAATTACATATGGGAATGTGACAATAAAAAATATTGATTCTAATCGAATGAACAATATTACAGATCATCTTAAGTTAAGTGGGGCAACAATCAGTATTAAAGAAAATGAGATAAGCCTTGATATGAAAAAATCATCACTTACTCCTGTAGATATTTCTACGGCTCCTTTCCCAGGATTTCCAACTGATATGCAAGCGCAATACACTGTATTAAATTGTCTTTCTCCAGGCTCTTCAGTAGTATCCGAAAATGTTTTTGAAAATAGATTCATGCATGTTCAGGAATTAAATAGAATGGGATGTGATATAGATGTTAAAGGAAGCAATGCATTTATAAGAGGCGTTAATAAGTTAACGGGTGCACCTGTTATGGCTACAGATTTAAGAGCATCAGCAAGTTTAATCTTAGCTGGATTGTGTGCTGAAGGCGAAACAGTTGTTGATAGAATCTATCACATTGATAGAGGTTACGAGCGTATTGAAGAGAAATTGTCTTATTTAGGCGCTAATATCACCAGGGTTCCAAATTAATTTTCTGTTGCCATTGTGATTAATGTTAGATCTTTAATTTTGCTATTTTGAAGAACTTTAAGTTCTATTTTATCTCCTGGGAATGAGTTGTTTAGTGCTCCAGTTAAGTTTTCCCAAGTGGCAATATTGTCATTAATCTTAACTATGATATCACCCTGTTTAACATGACCAATTTCGTATAAAGGACCTTTTTCTTTAAGTTCAAGGATTTCTAAACCATATGTCAGTTGATCATTTAAGATAAATCGTTTAAACCTCACTCTAAACTCTCCAATCCAAGATCTTTTTACTGTTCCATATTTAATAATTTCTGATGCAACTTCAATCATTTTATTTGCTGGTAGAGCAAATCCAATGCCTGAATATGAACCAGTTTTAGAAAAAATATTAGTACTCATTCCAATCAAATTACCTCTTTGGTTAAGTAAAGCCCCCCCTGAATTTCCTGGATTGATTGCTGCATCTGTTTGGATTAATTCTAGATATGGATTTCCATAATCTCTACCTGTAGCGCTAATAATTCCACTAGTAAATGTTTTCCCGAGACCAAATGGATTTCCAATAGCAATAACCTCATCTCCTATTTTGGCTATTGTGCTATCTGCTATATTGATTGGAGAAAGTTTTTCTTGAACATCTATTTTAATTACAGCAAGATCTGACCTTTCATCATACCCAATAACTTTTGCTGAGAATATTTGTCTATCATCAAGCTCTACATTTATTATCTTTTTTTCCCCTTTGATAATATGGAGATTAGTTAAAATATAACCATCTTCTGAAATAATAATCCCAGATCCAATTAGATTCTGTTCTCTCTGATTCCTAAATGTATTCTGTTGAGAAGAGTTGGTTGCTAAAATATTAACAACTGATAGAGCTGCATCTCTTATACCTGCTGCATCTCTGCTATTAGACATATCCATGTAAAGATATGTGAGAATAACCATTAGAATTAAGAAATTTATTCTTGAAAGCTTATTATTAAAAATTCTCATGCATTTAATAAAAATATAATATGAAAGATATAGAAATTGTACTTGAGAATCTTTCTTCTAAGGAGATTAAACTCGATCAAACTCAAAAATTATTTCTTGAGGCATTTTTGAGAATGGACTCTAAATACAAGCCCCCATCATTATTTAATAAAAAAAATAACAAAGGTAATTGTTATCTTTGGGGGCAAGTGGGGAGGGGCAAAACCTTATTACTTGATGCTGTGCGTGATGTTTATTTTCCTGAATCTGGAAGATTCCACTTTATTGAATTTATGCAGTTGATACACAATAGCCTTTCTAATATCTCTAATACCAGAGATCCGCTTGTAGAAGTAAGTAAGAATATAAGCAAAGAATATAAAATGATATTCATTGATGAGTTTCAGATTGATGATATAGCTGATGCAATGATCATGAAGTCGCTTATAGAATCTTTAACAAATCATGGTGTTCGATTAATATTTTCATCAAACACTCATCCAGATTATTTGTATAAAGATGGTTTACAAAGAAGTAAATTCCTTCAAACAATTGATTATCTAAAATTTTATTTTAAAATTTTCCATCTTTCAGGAACAGAAGATTATAGATTAAAGGAGGTGGCCTCATTTAATCTCATGGAAAATGATTATGAAGAGGACATAAAGAAATTCCTTAATAAAACTTTTCAGACTAGCTGTTCAAAAGAGATGAGTTTTTCATTAAATTCAAGGTTATTTAGTTGTAATGGACATTCAAAAATTTTTGTTTGGCTATCATTTAAAGACTTTTTCCAAGAAGCATGTTCTAGCAAAGATTTCATTGTTATGATCAAAGAATTTGACTGGGTTTTTATTAGTGACTTTCATCAATGCAATGATGATCATATAGATAAAATAAGGCGTTTTATAAGTTTTATAGATATAAATTATCAAGAAAAACAAAAATTAAAATTATTTATTCAGCCTAATATTATCAAGACCCTTTATCAAGGAGAGCAATTAAAAGATATATGGAATAGAACATCTAGCAGGTTGCATCAAATATTGAGTGATAAATATCTAGAAAATTTAGAGAAAAATTAAACTAAATGAATTAAAATATTGATTAAATAACGTGTAGACATTAACATTCGCACGTACTTTTTTCTAAAATATAATAATTAATGAAAACTCAATCTCTCAGAAAAGAAGATTCCCAGCATGACTGGTATATAGTTGATGCTTCTAATATGGTGCTTGGACGCTTAGCAACAAAACTTGCCGACAGATTAAGAGGAAAGGATAAACCTACTTTTACTCCTCATACTGATGGTGGTGATTATGTGGTTGTAATCAATGCAGAGAAAGTTAAAGTTACTGGAAATAAGTTTAATAATAAAAAATACTATACTCACTCTTCATATCCAGGCGGTTTGAAGATCAAAATTTTCAAGGATTTAATTAAAACAAAGCCTGAGTATATTATTGAAAAGGCAGTTAAAGGAATGTTGCCAAAAAATAAATTAGGTAAACAAATTTTTAAAAAATTAAAAGTTTATAAAGGGTCTGAACATCCTCATGAATCTCAGCAACCTCAAATTTGGGAACCAAAAATATGAGCACAGCTATTCATTACGCTACTGGAAGACGAAAAACTTCTTCTGCAAGGGTTTACCTATCAAAAGGAAAAGGGAAGATCATAATAAATGATAGAGAATTATCTCACTATTTTGGTAGAAAAGTTGCTCAGATGCTTGTTATGCAACCGTTAAAATTAACTGAATTAGATGAGAAAGTCGATATAAAGGCAATGGTTAAAGGTGGTGGTAGTTTTGGTCAAGCCGGGGCTATCAGACATGGTATATCAAGAGCTTTATTAGAATATGATGAGTCTCTTAGATCTCAACTAAAATCTGCTGGTTTATTGACTAGAGATGATAGAAAAGTCGAAAGAAAGAAACCTGGATTAAAGAAAGCTAGGAAAAGCTCTCAATTTTCCAAACGTTAATTTCGACCCTATGGAAGAAAAGGAAAAAATTAATCTAAGAAGAAAAGTTCTGATTGGTATGACTGCGGCAGTTGGGGCTGCAGGAGTTCCTTTTGCTGCAGTGCCATTTATTTCATCTTGGAATCCAAGCGCTAAGGCTAAAGCAGTAGGTGTTCCAGTAAAAATAGATGTATCTAAGATTCAAATTGGTCAAAAGATTCAGGTTGCATGGAGGAAACAGCCAGTGTTTATTATCCGTCATACTAAAGAGGCTTTAGAAAATTTAATTAAAGTAGAATCTAGGCTTGATGATCCAAGCTCTTTAAATATTGAAGAACCATATCGGGATATTAACCCTACAAGATCAACTTCAAAAGAATTCACAGTTATTGCTGGAATTTGTACTCATTTAGGCTGCTCGCCTAAATATTATCCTGAAATTGAGCCTCAGCCATGGGATGACGCTTGGGTGGGAGGATTTTTTTGTCCTTGCCATGGCTCAATGTTTGATATAGTTGGGCGGGTATTTAAAGGAGTTCCCGCGCCAACAAATTTAAAAGTCCCACCTCACTACTTTGATGGGAATATACTTACAATAGGTGAGGATAGAGGAACTGCATAATGACTGAGAAATCTTCAGGTTTATTTAACTGGTTAAACACTCGTTTACCTATAGTTAATACATTTGAGCGACATCTTTCTAAACATCCAGTTCCTAAAAAAGTAAATTTTTGGTATATGTTTGGTGCTTTAGCAACCGTGGTACTTATTTTGCAAATAGTGACTGGAATATGGTTGATGTTTGGATATGAAAGTACCGAAGAAGGTGCTTTCGCTTCAATAGAATATATTATGCGAGATATTGAAGGTGGTTGGATTATTAGATACATGCATACTACAGGCTCATCAATGTTCTTTGCAGTTGTGTACCTCCATATGTTTAGAGGTCTTTTATATGGTTCATATCATAAACCTAGAGAATTAGTTTGGATATTTGGGATGACAATTTATTTTGTGATGATGGCTGAAGGGTTTCTAGGATATGTTTTACCTTATGGTCAAATGTCTTATTGGGGTGCTCAGGTGATTATTTCTTTATTTGGTGCTATTCCATATATAGGCGAGTCTTTAGAACTATGGATTCGCGGGGATTATTATATTTCTGGTGCTACTATTTCAAGGTTCTTTGCTTTGCATGTTGTAGCTCTTCCTTTAATTCTTATTGCTTTGGTATTTATGCATCTCATTGCATTGCATGAAGTTGGCGCTGGAAATCCTGAAGGGGTTGATATTGAAAAATATGTTGATGAAGATGGAGTTCCCTTAGATAGCGTTCCCTTTTTCCCATATAAAGTATTAAATGCTTTGGTTGCTATTGGAATATTTGGAATTGTTTTTTCATTAATTATGTTTTTCTTTCCGGAAGCTGGGGGATATTTTTTAGAGTTTGAAAATTTTGAAGAAGCCAATCCTTTAAATACACCTGAGCATATAGCTCCTGTTTGGTATTATTCACCTTATTACGCAATGTTAAGAGCAGTTCCTGATAAGTTTGGTGGGCTAATTGTTATGTCGTCTGCAGTTGCGATTCTTTTTGTAATGCCTTGGTTGGATAGAAGTAAAGCAGCCTCAATAAGATACAAAGGTGTTCTCAGTAAAATTGCAATGATTCTTTTTGTTCTCAGCTGGATACTATTATCTTGGTTGGGCACAGTTCCCGTAACAGAGCTAAGAAAGACTCTAAGTATAATAGGCACTATTATTTATTTTGCTTTTTTCCTTTTAATGCCAATTTATACTTCAATTGAGAAATCAAAACCAGTTCCAGAAAGGTTATGAAAAAACTTTTATTAATTTGTTTTTTATTTTTTATGCTAGATGCTTTTGGATTAGAATCTGCTCCTTGTGGTGATTATGGAGATTGTAAAAAATTCTCACCACAATTGAATAATTTAGAATCCCTTCAATTAGGTGCATCAACTTTCATAAATTATTGTTATGGTTGTCATTCCTTGAAATATTCAAGGTGGGGAAGGGTTGCAACAGATTTAGATATTCCTGAAGAGATCCTTTTTTCTCATTTGGTCTTTGGGGAAGGAATTAAACCTGGAGACAAGATGACTGGCTCAATGAGCAATGTTAATTCTGAAACTTGGTTTGGTATTGCTCCACCTGATCTTACTTTGGTTTCTAAGCTTCATGGGTCTGATTGGGTCTTTACATATCTTAAAACTTTTTATGAGGACTCATCTAAACCTTATGGCGTTAATAACATGGTTTATCCAGGTGCAGCTATGCCAAATATTTTGGTTTCAATGCAAGGTAAGCAAGTTCTCTCTTGTAAAGATGTACCTATTATCGCTGATAATGGAGGCGTGAAAAGGGATGAGGGGGGTAATGATATTACCGAAGAAAAATGTGGTTATCTTAAGATATTACCAAATACAGGAACTCTATCAGAAGAAGAATTTGATGAACTTATATATAATTTAGTAAACTTTCTTACTTATGTGGGCGAGCCTAGTCGCGCTGATAGAGAAAGAATAGGTTGGTATGTTATTTTCTTTTTTATTATTTTTACTGCTTTTTCATACCTTCTTTTTCGGGAGTACCAAAAAGATTATGATTAGAAATTTAGAAGGTTAATTTTAGAAGAGGAATTATGATTTTATATTCAAATAAAGATGATCATTACAGTCACAGGGTAAGAATTGTTCTTGCAGAAAAAGACATAGCTTGTGAAATTAGAGAAACAACAAACGAAGAAGCGCCAGAGGAGGTATTAGCATTAAATCCATATCATTGCTTACCAATATTGGCTGATAGGGATTTAGGTCTATATGACACAAGTGTAATGTTAGAGTATTTAGACGAGAGATTTCCTCACCCTCCATTACTTCCAGTTTATCCAGTTTCTAGAGCAGATAGTAGATCATTAATGATAAGAATTGATAAGGAGTGGTGTCCATTTGTTGATACGTTAATAGCAAAAGAATTGCCCGAAAAGGAATTATTAATTACAAGAGAAGAATTGCTAAATGAAATAAGTACAATCGCACCAATATTTAAGGAATTTGACTTTTTTATGAGTGAAGATTTTTCTTTAATTGATTGTCACTTTGCACCAATTTTATGGAGATTACCTTCCCTGGGAATTAATTTACCTTTAAATAGGCATTTAAAACCTCTTTTAGAATATCAGGAAAAAATATTCTCCAGACCTAGTTTTCAAGATAGTTTATCAATTATTGAAAGAGATTTAAGAAGCTAATAAGCCACCCAATTTGAACTAACTGATTGAAGTGGAATAGTTCTTTTGGTGCAGGCATTTTTTTTATATTCTAAATTGCCAGTCATACCATTGATTTCTGCTGAATTAATTTTAGATTGTTTTAAGATATTAATTAAAACCCAGTCACGTAATAATGATCGCTCTAAAATTTTTTCTAACGATTGTAACTTATTATTTTTTATTTCATTAGAAATAAAAAACGATATTGGCATTAGGGAATTTTCGAAGTCTAGTAATTCTTTAGAATTAAGAAGATTTTCCATTGAAGAAATAAAATTTATATATTGAAATTGATTTGCTCCATGATATTTTAAAGATGGAAGAATGGATTTGTACTCATTTGGCTCAATTATTAAAATAATTTTTTTCTTGTCCAACCTTTTTCTAGGGAAAAACTTAATTTTTTGATTAGGGCTTAGATTGGTGATTTTTTTAAATCTATTGATGCTTTCTTCCACCCCCAAAATTTCTGATGCAAATTTCTGACTGTCAATGGTATTAAGAAGTATTGAATCAATGGATGAAAAATCTTTCACTATTTTATTACGAATCAATTCATATTTTTTGGAATAAATTATTAATACAGATTCTCGTGTATTACCAATATTTTTATAGATGGCATTTAAAGCATCATCATATAAGTTTGAGCAAAATCCTAAAGATTCATTTATAAAAATATTTTTAAAAGTAACCGCATTTGAATTTTTATTCCAAGAAATTGATACCGGGAGATTAAATTCATAAATGAGCTTGATTAGTTCTGTTGAATATGCACTTTCAGGATTAATATTAAATTTAAATGATTCTACAGATTTAATTTTTAAGATATTCCTGTTAACTATTTTTGCCGACTTAATATTTCTAGTACTTAAATTTTGACTATTAAAATATTTATTTAGTAGGCTTTCTTCAATTAGAGCATTTTCCTTCAGAGATCGGCCCTGATTTTGAAAACTATTTTGATTATCTAATGAATTTGATATGCAAGAGGTTAAGAAAAGAAATGACGTTACCCATTTAATCATGCTATCTTTTATTAATTTCATAGGTTAAATAATGCTTTATCTTATTTGTACACCAATTGGTAATTTAAATGATTTCTCCCTAAGGTCAATTAATACGCTTAAAGAAGTAGATAGAATTTATGCAGAAGACACTAGAATTACAGCAAAACTCTTAAAGCATTTTAATATTTCAAAAAATATAATCCCTTTTCATGAGCATAATGAATTAAATAAAATTAGGGAAATCACTGATAGGCTTCTTAGAAAGGAAAGTATTGCAATTATGTCTGATGCTGGGGCTCCTTTAATTTCAGACCCAGGATTTCCATTAATTAGAAGATGTATAGAATTAGATCTTGAATTCACGTCTTTACCTGGACCATCATCAATAATTAATGCATTAATGCTATCAGGCATACCGGTCAATCAATTTTCTTTCTATGGATTTTTACCAAAACAAATTTCTGCTAGGGAGAAAATAGCTAAAAAACTGATAAATTCTAATAAGGCTTGTGTATTTTTTGAATCTGCCAAAAGATTATCAAAAACCATAGAGATTTTTTCAAATATCCTTGAACCTATAACCCAAATTTCTATTTGTCGAGAAATGACTAAAAGACATGAATCAATTTACAGGGGAACTATTAGAGATATCAAGGGCTTAATTGAGAATTCTGAAATAACTCTCTTAGGTGAGTTTGTTTTAGTGGTTTATTCGCAAAGAATTAAAAAAAATAATTCTTTGTTAGACAAGAATTTATACAAACACTTTTTAGACTACCTTTCGCCAACAGATGCCTCAAGATTAATTGCAAAAATTACTGATTACCCAAAACAAGATATATATAAAGAATTAATAAAGATTTCTAAATCATCGTAAAGGTATTAGAATGCCCTTGAGTTGATCGGATGGTTGCTAGCTATAGCTAGAGGAAAGTCCGGACTTCGAAGAGTAAAGTGCCAGGTAACTCCTGGGAGGCGTGAGCCTACGGCAAGTGCAACAGAAAATATACCGCCAAGTAATTGGTAAGGGTGAAATGGTGGGGTAAGAGCCCACCGCAAGTTTGGTAACAAATTTGGCATTGTAAACCCCACTTCGAAGCAAAACCAAATAGGAATCCAATTAGGTTACTCGCTTAGGGTTCGGGTAGGTTGCTTGAGTAATGTGGTGACATATTACCTAGATAGATGACCATTTAACACAGAATCCGGCTTATAGATCAACTCATATGCTTTTTTTTTAAAAAAAGTGTGTCAAAGTGTGAAAAATGTAGTATAAAGTGTGAATATATTTATTTTTTTTATACTATATGTTTGGTTTTACAACAATTTCGGTAGATGCAAAGGGAAGAATTGCTCTTCCTGCAAAGTATAGAAATCAACTTCTTAAAAAGGGAGAAAAATCTATTGCTGTTACTAGAGACCCTCAATATCCTTCATTAAAAATTTATCCAGGTTCAGTTTGGAAAGAAATATCTAATAAACTTCAGTCTCTTCAAGGTTTAGATCCAATAGTTAGAAATTTACAGTGGACCATTCTAGGTAATGCTAGCGAATGTGAGTTTGATCCATCCAGTCGGATGTTAATTTTATTACCAAATGAATTAAGAGAATATGCAGAAATAGTTGTTACAGAGAAAGTTGCTTTAGTTGGTATGGGTAATAAGTTTGAGGTTTGGAATGATAAGAATTGGGAAATGAGACAAACAGGAGGAGCTCTTTCTACAGAAATCCTTGAGGTTGTACTTCCTGAAAGTTTGAAAACAATGTCTTTTTAATGGGGTAAGAATATGAACTGGGAAATAATTGATGAAAATGCTGGCGGAGCTAACATTAAAGTTATTGGTGTTGGTGGGGCTGGTGGAAATGCAGTTATTCATATGATAAATCATCAGATCCAAGGCGCTGATTTTATTTGTGCAAATACTGATTCTCAAGCTCTTGAAAGAGTTAAAGGATCAACAATTTTGAAACTTGGAGACAATTTTACTAAAGGACTAGGTGCTGGTGCAGATCCTATTGTTGGAAGAGCGGCAGCTGAAAGGGATCGAACTGCAATAGAAGAATTACTATATGGAGCAGATATGATTTTTATAACTGCTGGTATGGGTGGAGGTACTGGAACCGGCGCAGCTCCGGTTATAGCACAGGTTGCTAAAGAGCTTGGAGCATTAACAGTAGCAGTTGTAACAAAACCTTTTGATTTTGAGGGGCCAAAACGAAGATCTGTTGCAGAGAAAGGTATTGCTGAGCTAGTTGAGGAAGTAGACAGTTTAATTACTATTCCCAATCAAAAGCTTATGGATATTTTAGGCAAAAGAACATCAATAGAAGAAGCTTTTGCAAAAGCTGATGATATTTTAAAAGGTGCTGTTCAGGGTATTTCAGACATCATTATGAAACCTGGGTACGTAAATGTGGACTTTGCTGATGTTAAAACTGTTATGTCTGAAAAAGGCATTGCAATGATGGGGACAGGTAAATCTAATACAGAAGAGAGAGGGGTTGATGCTGCTAATCAGGCAGTTAGTTCTGAATTGCTTGAGGATATTGAGTTAAAGGATGCTAGAGGTGTTTTAGTTAATATCACAGCAAAATCACCAACCATGGCTGATTATGATGAGGTTAGTTCAGTAATAAAGGGGTTTAGTGCAGATGATGCAACCATTATTTATGGAACGGTTGTGGAAGAAACAATGAATTCAGATGAGCTTTTAGTAACTGTTGTAGCTACAGGTGTAAATCAAATGACACCTACATTAGCTGTTGATAACACGAGGTCAGCTACTATCCAACTTAATCCAGTTGGTTTAGAAAATGAAGACAAAATTGATAACGTTGAGTTAGGTGGCACATCGTCTGCAGAGGACATTGAGTTCCTTGATGTGCCAACCTTCATGAGGAAGCAAGTAGATTAGATCTATGCATCATATTCCAGTTTTACTGGAAGAATCATTAGACTTACTCCTTAATGATTTATCAGGAAACTATTTAGATCTTACTTTTGGAAGAGGAAGTCATTCCAAGTCCATATTAAATAAATTATCATCATCAGCTAAATTGTACGCTGTTGATAGGGATCCAGAAGCTTTCTCTTTTGGTAAAAAAGAAATATCTGATATTAGATTTAATATATTTCATGAAAACTATTCTAAAATTAATAAACTGTTTCCAAATATCAAATTTCATGGAATTCTTTTTGACTTAGGAACTTGTTCAACTCATTTAGATAATCCATCTAGAGGGTTTAGCTTTCAGCATAATGGCCCACTTGATATGAGAATGGATACAACTCAAGGTATTAGCGCTGCTGAGTGGATTAATACTGCAGATGAAATTGATATAAGTAATATTTTATATAAGTTTGGCGAGGAAAAAGCTTCTAGAAAGATTGCTCGTGCAATAGTTAACACTAGAATAAAAAATTCTATCAAGACTACTAAAGATTTAGTTAAAATTGTCGAAAGTGTCTTAACAAGGACCGGTAAAATCCATCCAGCAACAAAAACTTTTCAAGCTATTAGAATCCATATCAATAATGAATTGGAACATTTGACAGTAGCTTTAGAACAGGCATCAAATTTACTTCACCAAAATGGTGTTATTGTAGTTATTTCTTTCCATTCCCTAGAAGATAGGGTTGTAAAGAATTTCTTCAAACCAAATGTCCAAACATTACCAAAAGATATTCCAGTTAATAATTTAGTAACAGAAAAATTTAAATGTATTGGGAAGAAAATTAGACCTTCAAAGAATGAGATAAATAGCAACCCAAGATCAAGAAGTGCAATAATGAGGGCATATTCAAAAATATGAGCTATAGGACATATATATATTTTTTAGTTATCCAAATCTTTGTATTTTTTTGCTTGTCTCTTGATACTGTTAAAACAAGATGGCAGCTTAGTCAAGAATTTGAAAATCAAGAATATTTAAAAATAACTCTAAACAAGCTTTTAGAAATTAATCTCCATTTGAAAACTGAGCATTATCATTTAAATTCTCCTGCAAAAATAGAACGTCATGCAAAGGAAAATTTAGGAATGATTGAGATAAAAAAAAATTATTTGATAGTTTATGAAAACTAATTATGGTTTGAGTTGGAGAGCTCTAATAATATATTTTGTTTTAATATTATTATTGGGAGCTCTTATTGCTAGAATATTTTTTATACAAATTAATGATAAAGAATTTTTGGATTCAAAGGGTGAAAGTTTACTTTATTCAAAACGACCCATAGTGCCTTTAAGAGGCGGGATTCTTGATAGAAATGATTTTCCTCTCGCACTCTCAATCAATCAGTATGATCTTTTTGCATTACGAAATTTTTCACAAGATGACTACATAAAATTAAAAAAAATCATCCCTATGATCAAGAGTTTTGAGAGTATTATAGAGCTGAATAAAAAAACATTACTTTTTTCTAAGCTAGATTTTTATCAGTATGAGCAAATTAAACAATTAAGAATTGATTCAATAGAAATAGAAACTAGTCAAAAAAGATATTATCCATTAGGTGAGCAGATAGCTCCATTAGTTGGTTTTGCTGGTAAAGAAGGTAAAGGATTAGAGGGTCTTGAGAAAGCTTTAGATGCTAGTTTATCGGGGGTAGCTGGTTCAGAAAGATTAATACAAAACGCCAGTCGAAAAGTAATCAAAAGACCTATTTTAATTACTCCAGCGATAAAAGGAGAAAGTATCAATTTAACAATTGATAGCAGGATCCAATTTTATACTTTTAAGCATTTATCCAGATTTATTGAAGCTAATAATGCAAAAGGAGGCAGTGCAATAGTTTTGGATAATCATTCTGGAGAAATACTCGCAATGGCGAGCTATCCTTCATATAACCCCAATGATCCAAATAGAGTTATTCAACGAAATAGACCCTTGTTAGATGCATTTGAACCAGGCTCAATTATCAAACCTCTTGTTTTAGCCAAGGCAATTGACTTAGGCCTTATTTCTTTAGAAGAGTCTGTAAATACACATCCTGGTTTTATTAGCTTAAACGGTAAAAAGATTTCAGATCCTACTAATTATCAAACATTAAGCTTTAAAGAAGTTATAGCCAA
>Ga0257112_10000602_pt1 | contig 14283 bp, 11 predicted proteins | sample LP_taG_5_FD_191565 | JGI IMG/M metagenome (GOLD analysis project Ga0257112, IMG submission 191565) | Marine microbial communities from Northeast Subartic Pacific Ocean, Canada - LP_J_2015_P26_1000m | ecosystem: Environmental > Aquatic > Marine > Oceanic | place: Canada: Northeast Subartic...
TGGTTCAAAAAAACCTCTATTTTCAAGCTCAGTTTCCAAATGTTCAAAGAAATGAATTAGTTCATTCTTATTAGACTGTTCTGATAGTTTGGAATTTACTCCGTTCTGGGAAGATGATTGATGTGAGAATAGTGAATAGCAAAAAATAGATACCGCATGAGATAAATTAAGTGATGAAAAATTAGTATGTGTATCGATGGTTACACATTTGGAAACCAGTGATAGATGCTCATTTGATAGTCCTGATGCCTCTCCACCGAATACAAGAGCTATTTTTCCTTCCGCATAAAGATCATGTATTTCAGAGACAACTTTTTGATTACTAACGAACTCCTTATTCATGTTTCTATTTCTTGCAGTATATGCAAAAGAATAGTTAACATCTTCCAAAGCCTCTCTTAGATCTTTATAAACTTCTGCTCCACTAACTAATTCTTGAGCATCAACAGCAACCGCTTCAGCTTTTTCAGATGGCCATTCAGTCTTAGGATTAACTAATCTTAAATTCTCTATTCCAAAATTAAACATTACGCGAGCAGTAAGTCCAATATTCTCTGGTAATTGAGTTTCAACCAAAATGACTGAAATATTTTTATTATTCATGAATTCAATGTAAAGGCTCGGCTTTCTCTTTCATCAATTTATATTCAATGCTATCTATCAATGCTCTAAACGAAGCTTCTATAATGTTTTCTGAAACTCCAATTGTGTACCAACTTTTCTGATTTCTGTCAGAACTTTCAATAGAAACTCTTGTTATAGCATCAGTGCCAGTATTCAAGATGCGAACTTTATAGTCGATTAGCGATAAATCTTTGATTAGTTCAGAATAACCTCCTGATTGAAAATTATTTCTTAATGCCTTATCAAGAGCATTTACGGGACCAACCCCTTGTCCATTTCCAATAATTTCTTCATCACCTACTTTTAATTTGACTACAGCATCAGAAACCGTTTGACCTTCTTCGCCTCTGTTTTTGACATTGACACTAAAATTCATAACTTCAAAAAATTTAGGCATCTCACCCAAAACCTTCTTCACTAGTAACTCAAAAGAAGCGTCGGCACCATCATAGGAATAGCCATTAAATTCTCTTTCTTTAACTTGATCCAATATTTTTTGTATAGTTTTGTCATCCTCATTGATTGTAATACCAGCCGATTTTAATCTTGAAATAATATTAGATTTTCCAGCTTGCTCGGAAATTATGATTTGTCTTCTATTTCCAATAAGCTCGGGGTCAATATGCTCGTATGTCTTTGGATCCTTATTAACTGCTGATACATGCAATCCTCCTTTATGTGCAAAAGCTGAGGAGCCAACGTAAGGTGCTGTTCTATTAGGAACTCTATTTAACATTTCATCTAAAAGTCTTGACAAGTCCGTTAGCTGATCAAGCCTATTAACGTTAATTGAAAGATCAAAAGTGTTTGCATATTCAGTTTTTAAAGCAAATGTTGGGATTAGTGAAATAAGATTAGCATTACCACATCTTTCACCTAATCCATTAATTGTCCCTTGAACTTGTCTTACACCAGCTCGTACAGCTGCTAAAGTGTTAGCAACGGCGTTTCCAGTATCATTATGTGCATGAATTCCTAATTGCTTTCCCGAAATCAACTTTATAACTTCACCAACAATGTCTTCAACTTCATGTGGTAAAGTGCCACCATTGGTATCACAAAGCACTATCCATCGAGCACCCTTATCAACCGCAGCTTTTAAGCATTGAAGTGCATAATCAGGATTCGCTTTGTATCCATCAAAAAAATGTTCGGCATCAAAATGTACCTCTTTATTTTTACTTGAAAGAAACTGAATTGATTGACTAATGTTATCTATATTCTCTTCATTAGAAATTCCCAAAGCTACGTCCACATGAAAATCCCATGTCTTACCAACTACGCAGATAGATGGCGTATCAGCGTTGATTAAAGATGCTAATCCTGGGTCATTCTCGGCACTACGACCAGATTTTTTTGTCATACCAAATGCTGTGAATAATGAGTTTTTAAATTTTAATTTTTCATTAAAAAACTGAGTATCAGTACTATTTGCACCTGGCCATCCTCCTTCGATGTAATCTACCCCTAACTCATCAAGTTTAGAGGCCAATATTTTTTTTTCATCTACATTGAAATCAACACCGTGAGTTTGCGCGCCGTCTCTAAGAGTAGTATCAAAAATATATAGTTTTTCTTTCATTTATTTTAACTTCCAAGACGTCTGCCCATCTTTATCTTCTAATATAATTCCCATCTTTTCTAGATTGTCTCTAATACGGTCAGCCTTAGCGTAATCACCTTTGATCCTTGCGTCATTTCTTTCATTGATTAGAGATTGAACTTGCATTTCATCAATAGATTTATCGCTTTTTTTCCAATTCATCCAGCTTAATGGTTCATTACATAACAAACCAAGAAATTGAGCTGAATTTGCAAATAATGCGATCGAGTCTTTATCATTTTCTTTGCAATTTTTATAAAGTTGATGAAGGCAGGAAATTGCTTTTGGAGTATTAATATCATCAGATAGAGCAGAAAACATTTCTTCTGATATATTTTTTTTATCTTGTGTCTTTGTTTTTTCTGAAACTGAAAGAAAGTTATACCACTTATCTAATATTTTCTTTGAATCTCGCAAATTTTCATCAGTCCAATTTAGTGGCTGACGATAATGCGTTAACATCATTGTTAACCTGATTACTTCACCTTGATACTTTTCTTTTAACTGATCTACGGTAACAAAATTATCTTCAGACTTAGCCATCTTATTCCCTTCTACAGTTACAAATCCATTATGAATCCAATAATTTGCAAAAGTCTCACTAAATGCACTTTCACTCTGTGCAATTTCATTTTCATGATGAGGAAAAATTAGATCCTGTCCTCCTCCATGAATATCAAATGTATTCCCCAAATATTTATTACTCATTGCAGAACATTCAATATGCCAACCTGGTCTTCCTTTGCCCCAGGGACTATCCCAGTTAGGCTCACCTATTTTTGAGGGTTTCCATAAAACAAAATCTGAAGTATCTATTTTAAAGTCTTCTAATTCTACACGGGCTCCAGCAATCAATTCATCTAAATTCTTTCCAGAAAGTTTTCCGTATTTATCGAATTTTTTTGTGGAAAATAAAATGTTCCCATCAGACTCATAAGCATAGTCTTTGTCCATCAAAATAGATATCATCTCTATCATTTCATTAATATGATCTGTTGCTTTTGGTTCCACAGTTGGATTCATATTTCCTACATACTTTGAATCATCGTGAAAATAATTTGTTGTTCTCTGTGTTAGAGTGCTGATGTCTTCATTGTTTTCCTTGGCTGCTGTAATAATTTTATCTTCAACATCAGTAATATTTCTTACATAAGTTATATGCTTTTCTCCATAAACATATCTCAGTAAGCGAAATAGTATATCAAACACAATAACTGGCCTGGCATTGCCCACGTGTGGATAGTCATATACTGTTGGACCGCAAACATACATCCGAACATTCTTATCATCAATTGGTTCAAATAATTTTTTTGATTTACTAAAAGTATCGTAAAGGTATAAGTTCATTTTATAATTTTACTCTCGACAAGATTTTATCTCTGCCAATTAACTGAATAAGTTTTTTCATTTCAGGGCCATGATTTAATCCTGTAAAAGCCTCTCTTAGAGGCATGAAAAGTTCCTTGCCCTTACGATTGGTTTTTTCTCCAATTTTAGCTGTCCACTGACCCCAAGTCTCATCATTCCAAGGTTCTTCTGGCATAAGATCAATTGCAATTTTTATAAAATCTTTATCTTTTGGTTTAATAGTTTCACTATTGAACACAATTTCAGTCCATTGTTTGACATCTTTTACTGTATTTAGATTTCCTTTAATAGCATTCCAAAATTTTTCATCAATTCTCTCATCAATCTTACTCAGTCGTAACTGTACAGAATTAAAATCAAACTTTTGAATAAGTTTTTTATTCAGAGCATCTAGAACATCAGTTTCGATACGGCCTGGTGAGGTTGATATTGTTTCAATTCTGAATTCTTTGATAATTTGTTCAATACCATCCTTTAACTCTATCGAGTTTGATGTTCCAATTGTTGCAAGCAGACTAAGGATCGCCAGTGGTTCAATGTTGTTCTCTCTAAAACTTTCAATTGAAATCACATTGTCACGTTTAGATAATTTATCTCCTGATGATGCCTTTAAGAGCGCGTGATGAGCAAATACTGCATTGTTAGTATCGAGAGCATTGATAAGCTCAATTTGAACAGCTGTATTGCTTAGATGATCATCGCCCCTGATTACATTAGTAATATTAAAATCAATATCATCAACCGCTGAAGTGAAAGTATACAAAGGTACACCATCTTCTCTAAACAAAACAGGATCAGATAAACTTGTTAAATCAATGTCAATATTGCCTTTCAAAATATCTGACCATTGAATACGTTCAGAATTCATCAAAAAACGCCAATGAGGCTTGCGTCCGTCACTTTCAAAATCCCTTTTTTGTTGATCTGTTAGCTTAAGAGCAGATCTGTCATAAACTTGTTTTCCTCCAGCTGCCATTTGGAGCTTTCTTTTTCTTTCAAGTTCTTCTGGGGTCTCATAGCATGGATAAATCCTCTCTTTTTTCTTTAAAAATTTAAATCTATCTTTATAAACTTCAAATCGAGAAGATTGATTGAATGTTTCATCGTGATCAATACCTAGCCATTCTAAATCATATTTAATTTTCGAAATATATTCCTCTTTTGACCTTTCAGTATCAGTATCATCAATACGTAATATAAATTTTCCACTATTGGTACGTGCATATAACCAATTAATCAAGGCGGTCCTAATGTTACCAAGATGTAATAAACCTGTTGGGCTTGGAGCAAATCTTGTTGTAACTGGCATAATTATTTTCCTCTGCTATCTCTAAAAGCGTTAGTAATAGGATATCTTCTGTCATAACCAAAATTTCTTACCGAAATTTTTACTCCTGGAGCAGCTTGACGCCTTTTGTATTCAGAGTTGTAAAGCATATTTTGAACTCTTGTTACAACATCAACATCAAACCCTTTATCAACAATTTCAGAAATAGAGCTTTCTTTCTCAACTAAAAGATAAAGAATCTTATCTAAAATATCATATGGGGGTAAACTATCTCGGTCCATTTGATTGGACTTAAGTTCTGCTGTAGGTTCTTTTATAATTATATTTTTTGGAATAAGAGTTTTTTTATTTAATAAAGATATTGAAGGAACATTATTATTTCTCCATTCAGCTAGCCGATAAAGATCACTCTTATAAAGATCTTTGACAACAGAAAATCCACCGCACATATCTCCATAAAGCGTGGAGTAACCCACAGAAACTTCTGATTTGTTGCCATTTGTTAAGACCATATGTCCGAACTTATTGGAAAATGCCATAAGCAAAGCCCCTCTAGTTCTTGATTGAATATTTTCTTCAGTAATATCTTTTTTTGCTCCTTTGAACACTGGATCTAATGTAACATCATATGCTTTCACAATTTCCTCGATAGGAATATTTTGAAGCTCAATCTCTAGGTTTTTACCAAGTTCATTAGCATCTTGATTGCTCTCATTGCTAGTAAATTTTGAAGGCATAAGAATACCCTTGACCTGTTCAGAGCCCAAAGCATCAGTGGCCACACATGCACTAAAAGCACTATCAATACCTCCTGATATTCCTAAAACTACTCCTGGAAATTTGTTTTTCCTAACATAGTCTCTAAGCCCAAGAATTAAGTTTGAATAAATAAGATCATCTTTATCAACTGAAATGTTTGAAACTTCTTCGAATAAAAATTTTTGATTAATTAAATCGAACTCAATTTTTTCAAAAACAGTTTTGCAGTAATCCATTCTTTTAATTGTTCCTCCTTGGTCTGCAATAAAGGAATTTCCATCAAATACTACTTCATCCTGTCCTCCAACCTGATTGACATAAATAAGTGGGGCATTAATTTTTTTTGAAAAGTTTACCACTGCTTCTTCTCGCTCTTCAATTTTATTTACATCGAATGGAGAGGCATTAATTGAAATTGCCAAATCAACTGCCTGTCCATTTAGTTTAGAAATTGTATTACTCACCCAAATGTCTTCACAAACAAATATTCCAAGTTTCATATCTTTTAAGGTAAAGATATTGATACTTTCACCATTTAAAAAAATTCTTTTTTCATCAAACACTCCATAGTTTGGAAGGGCGGTTTTAAAATGCTTATGAACTATTTTTCCATCTTGTAGAACAATTGCTGCATTATAAAGATTTCCATTTTCATCCCATGGCGTACCAATAAGGACTGAACAATGTTTCCCTTTTGAATAATTCGTTATTTCATTTATTGCCTTCATAAATCTTCTTTTAAATGCAGCCTTTAAGACCAAATCTTCAGGAGGGTAGCCGGTTAACATCAGTTCTGAAAAAACGATCAGATCAATATCTTGGTTCTTATTTATTGTCTCCAAGACTATGTTTTTATTATATTCAATATCCCCAACCGTAGGGTTTGTTTGGGCAATTAATATAGATAATTTTTCTGACATTTTACTGTTACTACAACTAGATAATTTAGTTGTAATTACTTGGCAATTGTAATCTTAGGATTGCTTGGTTCCTGTGATTCTCTGAGCTTATCAGATATTAAAAAAGCCAATTCTATTGCTTGGCTCGCATTCAAACGAGGGTCGCAGTGGGTATGATAGCGCGCAGAAAGATCCTCATCTTTAATTGCCTGCGCTCCACCAATGCATTCAGTAACATTTTGTCCAGTCATTTCTAAATGAACGCCTCCAGGATATGTACCTATATTATGATGAATATCAAAAAACGACTCTACTTCATTTAATACTCTTTCAAATGGTCGAGTCTTAAACCCAGAGTTTGATTTTCTTGTATTGCCATGCATTGGATCACAAGACCATACAAGATTGTAATCTTTGTTAACGAAAGGTTTAAGCAACTTTGGCAAAGATTCATTAACTTTATCAGCTCCAAATCGACAAATTAAAGTTATCTTTCCCTCTTCATTCTCGGGATTCAAAATATCAAGAAGTTTTTTGAGTTCATCTGCAGTTAATGTTGGTCCGCACTTAATACCGATTGGATTTTTAATACCTCTACAAAATTCCACATGGGCACCATCTGGCTGTCTTGTTCTGTCCCCTATCCAAAGCAAATGGGCTGAGGTGTCATACATTTCTCCAGATGTACTATCTAATCTTGTTAAACACTCTTCATAAGGTAGTAGTAAAGCTTCATGACTTGTATAGAAATCAACACTTCGAAGTCTTCTTGTATTTTGAGATGAGATACCAATAGCTTCCATAAATGCTAAAGTATCTGAAATTTTATTTGCAATTTCTCGATATTTTTGTCCTTGCAGACTATCATCAACAAACCCCATGTTCCACTGATGAACTTTTTTCAAATCGGAAAAACCTCCTTTTGCAAATGCTCTTAACAAATTTAATGTCGCAGCTGATTGAGTATAAGCTCTGATCATTCGATCAGGGTCAGGTAATCTTGAACTTTCAGAGAATTTCATATCATTTATGATATCACCCTTGTAACTTTCAAGTTCAACGCCATCAATTTTCTCCTTGGGTTCGCTTCTTGGCTTAGCAAATTGGCCAGCCATGCGACCTACTTTGACAACAGGGCAGTTTCCTGCTGCAGTTAAAGTTACAGACATTTGAAGTAAAACTTTAAATGTGTCTCGAATATAATCTGCATTGAAATCATTAAAACTCTCAGCACAATCTCCTCCCTGTAGAAGGAATGCATTTCCTTCAGAAACTTTAGCAAGATTCCTTTTAAGCTCTCTCGCTTCACCTGCAAAAACTAGCGGAGGAAAAGTTTTTAACTGTTCTTGAGTTTGTTCCAGCTTTTCAGCATCAGGATATTCCGGCAGATGCTTTGCTTTAAAATTTTTCCAACTATTTACTGACCATTTAGCCATAATTTTTTCTATTTATTCGTTTTGTGGGATTTATAGTACTAAATAAAGTAAAATTCTAGACATGAAGTAAAAGTAATTGATTTTACTGGATTTATCTAGGAATTGGAGCCAAACTTGAAATTTCCTCTATCCCTGAATTGATCTTTTTGATGACTTCCGCCTGATCTAACTCCTTGGTTTGATGATAACTTGGATGGCCAAGTGTAGCCAAATCCTTAGCTTTAACCATTGCAACTTCCGCAAGTTTATCAACGTCAACCACTTCATCAAGATAGCCTGGTTCAATAGCTTTATCGATTGGATACATTTCTCCATTTAAAAGTGCTCGTTGTTTATGTGATTTAGCAAGTTTAAATTTTGCTATTTCTAAAATTGGCGTTGGTATAATCATATTTGTTCTTGCTTCATTTGCCCCAATTTGAAAAGAACCCTTGCAACCAACACGATAGTCACAACAACATAACAAAAAAGCACCTAATGCAATGCTATGACCAGAACAAGCAGCTACAATCGGTCTTGGAAAAGAAAATATTCTGGAAAGAAGAGTAAAACCAGATTTTAACATACTTATAATTTTTTCTGCATCTCCAGATCCAATAATTTTTAAATCAAATCCAGCAGAGAACATTCCTGGTCGCCCTGTAATAAGTAGAGATCCCTTATCAGTTGGAATTTGATCCAATAGACCGCTTACTTCTTGAATCATTGCAGGAGAAAAAACATTTGCTTTACCATCATCAAGTGTAATGATCGAAACGTTTTCACCTTGTTTTAAACTTGCTCGCATAAATCTTCCTTATTTTAAAAAATAATTTTTTTAAACCTATCTTGTTAATAATGATTGTGGTTTAAGACAATTAAAGCAAATACAGTTTTTAAATTTACTACTTAATCTATACTTTGGAAGATCCATACACCAACATTTTTCTTTACTATCTGCAAAGCACTCAAATTTTTTATCGCAAACTTCACAGACTATTTTCGTGTTTACAAGTTTACGATCGGCCACTTTTAAAGCTGTATTCATAAATAAAATTATTCTACTGTTACTGACTTTGCAAGATTTCTTGGTTGATCTACATCATTTCCAAGTTCAACTGCTGTATAATAAGCTAGCATTTGAATTGGGATCGAATATACAATTGATTCGATTGTTTTATTTACACATGGTAAGCGAAAGACCTCCCAAATATTTTCAGATTCTGATTTAAGAGATTCATCGTCAGTAATCATAAGAATTCGTCCACCTCTAGCAATCACTTCTTGAATATTAGAAATAGTTTTGTGAAAGAGTGGACCAGGAGGAACAATACAAACAACTGGTAGATCTTTTTCAATCAGGGCCAGGGGGCCGTGTTTCATTTCTCCTGCAGGATATCCCTCAGCGTGAATATAAGATATTTCCTTAAATTTAAGGGCTCCTTCAAGAGCTAATGGAAACGAAGTTCCACGACCTAAGTACATCACACCTTTAGCGCCAATTATTGACTTAGCAATTTCTTTTAATTGATATGAACGGTTGATTGCTTCCTCAATAAATTTTGGAGCTTCCATAATTTCTTTGCACAAATTTTCATTTTCATTCAATGAAAGCATCCCGTTAATTGTTCCACAATGAATCGCTATTGACAAAAGTACAGATAACTGAGCAGTAAAAGCTTTTGTAGATGCTACTCCAATTTCCGCTCCTGCTTTCGTATGTAGACAATAATCACTTTCTCTAGCAATAGAACTGTTTTTCACATTAACAATACTAAGTGTTTTGATTCCTGCTTTTGAGCAATAGTTTAACGCAGCTAAAGTGTCTGCAGTTTCACCTGATTGAGAAACGAATATGCACAAGGCTTCTGGGTCAAGTACTGGATCGCGATATCTAAACTCTGATGCCATATCACAGTCAACTGATATACGAGTGTATTGTTCAAAATAATACTTGGCAACAAGACATGAGTAATAAGCTGTACCACAGGCCACCAGATATATTTTTGATATCTTAGAAAAATCTAAATTAATATTATCAACAGAAATAATTCTTTTATCATGGTCAATAAATTGCCGGAAAGTCTCCCCCACTGATTGAGGCTGCTCATGAATTTCTTTCTCCATAAAATGATTGTAGGAGCCTTTACTGGTTTCATCATCAGATATAGATATATCTACAAATTCTCGATTAGCTATCTCTCCTGCTTGATTAATAATTTCAATATTATTGCTCTTTATTAAAACAATATCTCCATCTTCAAGATAACAAACCTTGCTTGCTAGTGAACTTAAAGCAATAGCATCTGAACCAATAGAATAACCTGCATCTCCTTGACCGGCTACAAGTGGGCTGCCTTTTTTAACTCCAAAAACAGTATCATTTAAATCTTTAAAAAGTATGGCTAACGCGTAAGATCCGTCCAATTTTGATTTCATCTTTTGAATGGCCTCGAGATAATCCATGTTCTGATTTAAATAAACAGTTAGAAGCGCGGTAATAACCTCAGAATCAGTATCTGATATAAAATTATAGTCTTTAAGCTCTATTTCCTTTTTTAAGTCGGCTGAATTTTCAATTATGCCATTGTGAACTATTGAAACAATCGGTGAAGAATGTGGATGAGCATTAATATCTGAAGGAGTTCCATGTGTTGCCCATCGAGTGTGTCCTATTCCTATGTTTCCTTCTATTGAATTTTGATCCAGTAATCTTATTAAGTTAGTTAACTTTCCTTCAACTTTTTGTTGTTTAATTTGATTTCCATCAATTATTGCTAAACCCGCTGAATCGTACCCTCTATATTCTAACTTTTTAAGCCCTCCAATAATATTGGAGGAAACAGATTCATTTCCAGCAATGCCTATAATTCCACACATTTATTTTTTAACTTTCTTTAACCAATCTTTTACTTCCACTTGGGTGCTTCTTTCTATAGCTAAAGAATTGGGATTAACATCTTTTGAAATAGCTGAGCCAGATCCTATATAAGCTTTTTTTCCTATTCTCACTGGGGCAATAATTGATGAGTTGGACCCAATAAAAGCTTCATCCTCGATAATTGTTTTGTGTTTTTTCTTTCCATCATAATTGCAAGTGATCGTTCCTGCTCCAAAATTTACATTTTTTCCAACCTCTGTGTCCCCTATATAGGTTAAATGATTAGCTTGAGAATTTTTTCCTATTATTGAATTCTTAACTTCAACAAAGTTTCCAACTCTTACTCCTTCAGCAATTTTTGCCCCAGGTCGCAATCTGGCATAAGGTCCAATGTTAGTATTCTTTCCGATATTACAATTTTCGAGATGACTGAAAGAATAAATTATAGCTCCATTAGCAATTTTGACATTAGGACCGATAAATACATATGGATAAATTGTAACATCTTTGCCAATTTTAGTATCTGAACATAAATAAACTGTCTGTGGATCTTTCATTGAAACACCTTTTTTTAAAAATTTGTCTCTTAAATCGTTTTGTAAAAAATTTTCAGCCACGGCTAATTCCTTTTTATCATTAATGCCCATAATCTCATCTTCATTCCCCATAACAATCTTAGTTAAGAATTTGTTTTGAGAAGCAATTTTAAATATATCAGTTAAATAGAATTCTTTCTTTTTATTATCATTCTTAATTTTTAGCACAAGTCTTGTAAGCACGGATGTTTTGGAGCAAAATATACCGGAATTACATAAAACAAATTTATCTTTTGAGCTTAGTTCGTTCTGTTCAATAATCTCCTTAACAAGACCATCGGTGCCAAGAATTACTTTGCCATAAGAATTAAATTCTTCTTTTACAAAACCAAGTAAATTAATTTCATTATTTGATTTTAAATTAACAACTTTTTTAAGTGTTGATAATTTTATCAAGGGATGATCAGCATATAAAATTAGTACCTTGCCTCTGCTGCCCTTAAGACTCGATAAGCAGGTCTTAATAGCATCTGCAGTGCCAAGTTGTTTTTTTTGATACAAACATTTTATTAATTGATCGTTTTCAAAATATTTTTTTTCAATTTTTTGGTTTAAAACAAGGTAGATTTTGTGAGGCTTAAGTAACCTTGCTGTTTTCAAACAGTGATCAATTAATGCTAGCCCTCCCAAAAGCTGAAATACTTTAGGTACAGACGAATTCATGCGAGTACCCTTACCTGCTGCGAGAATAATAATACTTAAATTTTTCATTGGATTTTGATGAAAAATAGCGAAGATGGCTTAAAAAGTATCGTAAAAATTTATTTCAAAGACTTACTTTATCAAAGATGCTTCAAAATAAATACGTTAATCGAAAAATAGGTCCAAAAATTAACGATCCCAAAACAATTGAGTCTAAACAAGTCAGATTTAAACCAAGATTATACGAGAATAAAATTAATTTTGACCGAATGCGTAAGTATCGATTAAACAGAATCCGCGAACAGCTTGAAATAAAAGATTACGGTGCCTGTATACTCTTTGACCCAATAAATATTAGATATGCAACTGATACTAGAAATATGAGCATGTTTACAATGCATTTCTTAACTAGATATGTTTTTATTCCCACCCAAGGACCCGTTATACTTTTTGATTATCCAAAATGCGAACATTTGTCAAAAGACCTGTGTACCATTGATCAAATAAGGGAATGTATTGCATGGGATTTTTTTTCATCAGGAAAAAACTTTGAGTTAGAATCAAAAAAATGGGCTGCAAGTATTGATGATTTAATGAAATCTTATGTTCCCAACAATAAAAGAATTGCTATTGATGTGATTGACCCCATGGGTATTCAATCTTTAAAAAATAATTATAACTATAATTTATTTAATGCTGAAGAAATTGTAGAAATAGCAAGATCAATTAAATCTCCTGATGAATTGGTGTGCATGACTGCCTCGATAGAAACTGCTGAAAAAGGATTAGATCTTATTCATAAAAAATTAAAAACTGGTATTACAGAAGAAGAACTTTGGTCACACTTTCACAAAGTTAACATTGAAAATGGTGGAGAGTGGTTAGAAACAAGGCTTTTAACTTCGGGTCATAGAACTAATCCATGGCTACAAGAATGTAGTAATAAAATTATTGAAAAAAGTGATCTTATCTGTATCGATACCGATATGGTAGGACCATATGGATATTGCGCTGACATTTCTAGAACTTTTGTTGAAGGAAATAAATTCAATGGCGATCAAAAAAAACTTTATTCATTAGCACTTGAGCACATTGATCATAATAAAAATCTAATCAAACCTGGCCTTTCATTTAGAGAGTTTGCAGAAAAATCTTGGCAATTACCTATTAACTGTTATGACAACCATTATCCATGCACCGTTCATGGAATCGGACTATGTGATGAATGGCCCATGATTAAATATCCTAACAAAGATTACAGTAATGGAAACTTTGATCACTTTTTCGAGGAAAATATGACTATCTCAATTGAAAGTTACATTGGAGAAGTAGGAGGGAAAGAAGGAGTAAAACTGGAAGATCAATTCTTAATCACTAAAGATGGCCTAGAGCAACTATCACATTTTCCAATATAAAACTATTTTGACAAAATTTCAGATAATATTTTTTTGTAATGGATCTTAATAATAAAAAATTATTTATTTTTGATCTTGATGGAACTCTAGTTGATACAGCTCCTGATTTTAAAAACTCATTAAATTACATGCTTACAGAAATTAATGAACCAACAGTTGAACTTGAAGAAATAAGAAACTTGGTAGGCTATGGAGCAAGAGAATTAATAAAACGCACAGCGATTAGTAAAGGAATAAATCATAATGATCAAAAAATAAATGAAATGCTAAGAATCTTTCTACTTCATTACACTCATAATATTGATGACGATAGTGTACTTTTTGAAAATGTAAAAAATGTTCTACAATTTTTAAAAAATATGGATATCAAATTATCTGTTTGTACAAACAAAATGGAATCTTTAAGTAAATTATTGCTCAAAAAATTAGGGGTTTTAAATTTGTTTGATTATGTCATTGGAGGAGATACTTTTAAAAAAAGTAAACCTGATCCTTACCCTCTTATTCAAACCTGTGAGTTGTTAAATATTCCTCAATCCAAGGCAGTTATGGTTGGCGACAGTATAACTGATTTAAAATCAGGTCACGCCGCAGGCATGCCTGTTGTTCTTGTTGAATATGGGTACACGGAAAACAAAAATATTTACAACGATGCTGATTTAGTGATAAACAATTTTTCTCAATTAAAAGATTTAGTTTGAACAGGAGTACTAAATGACAATTAGCTTTAAAGACAAAGTAGTAATAGTTACTGGTTCAGGAAATGGACTCGGAAGAAGTCATGCGCTACAAT
>Ga0257112_10000610_pt1 | contig 14228 bp, 6 predicted proteins | sample LP_taG_5_FD_191565 | JGI IMG/M metagenome (GOLD analysis project Ga0257112, IMG submission 191565) | Marine microbial communities from Northeast Subartic Pacific Ocean, Canada - LP_J_2015_P26_1000m | ecosystem: Environmental > Aquatic > Marine > Oceanic | place: Canada: Northeast Subartic...
GACATCTCCGCGTTCGACGACCTCACTGAGGGCTGCACCGTGGCAGACCTCGGTGCGGGCAACGGCGTGCTCGGGCTGGGGGCGCTTGCGATGGGCGCCGGCCGAGCAATTCTCTTGGAGGCCGACGCGGGGGCTTGCGATGCGGCGCTGGCGAACGCTGAGTCGATGGGGCTCACCGAGTCCGTTGAGATCGTCTCCGCGACGCTGGGCTCGGACCCGGTCGATCTTGGCGCTGCCGATTTGATCGTCAGCAACCCGCCCTGGGGCCGCCAAACCGCCAAGGCAGACCGCCCCTTCCTCGACGCCATCCTGTCTTCCGGCCTCCCCTCCCATCTTCTACACAGTGCTGAGGCCACTCACATCCAACCTCTGTTTGAGGATGCAGGTTGGTCGGCTGAGAGGTACGGCGAGGCCGACTTCGCGCTGCCGGCGGCGTATTCGCACCACAGTAGGCAGAGGGGAATGACAAGAGCAGCATTCTGGCGCCTCACACCTCCCTGAGCCTACGGCTCATTCAGGCCGGACCGTTCTTAGGGGATTGGCCGGTCGGCGGGCCGATGACCGCTGCAGCAGGAGACTTTGTCACCCCAGGGTCCTCAGTCATAGTTCCAGACGGAGTAGAGGCAGGAGATGGAATCCACAGCGATGCCTCAGGATCTATGGCGGTAGTCACTGGAACGCTTGTCCAGAGTAACGACACAATATCGGTTGACCCATCACGGCCTTCGGTGAATTCGCCTCAGATGGGGGACATCATCATAGCCGAGGTGAACCGACTCAACCCCAAGACGGCTGAAGTACGTCTGCTCCACATTGAGGGCAAGGATGGCGGCCACAGAACTGTCCCTGCTGAGGAACTGTTCGCAGACATCTTCGTCACCAACTTCGTCGATCGCTTCCTACCCTCCGCAGGGGATGCGATGCGTAAGAGGGATATCGTGCGCGCGCGCATAGTCGAACTAGACCCCATGCTCAAGGCCACAACTCGCGACAACCCCGAACTTGGCGTCCTGCACGCTCTGTGTCCGCAGTGCGGAGTGGATCTCGAGGCGAGCAGCAAGACTCCCGACTTCAACGTCGCATGCCCTCGCTGCGACTATACGGGCTACAGGGTCCTGTCCAACGGCTTCGGTCACGGTCACGTCCTCGGGGATGACATACAATCCCTGAACCGCCCCGGGGCCCGATGGTCATCAGAGGCCGAACCAATGCTCGGTCACGATGGCGCCCGCCCTTACCTCTCACCCGTTGCAGACTATCGTCGTGGCATGTCACACGAGATGCCCGATTCTGTCCGCCGCCAGAGGGCGGCTCAGTCACGAGGCGGAGGCGGAGGAGGAAGAGGAGGTCCTAGGCGTGAGATGCACCCAACTACGTGTACTCTATGTGGAACCAAGACACAAGTCCCATTCAAGCCCACTCCGGGCAAGCCGATACGCTGTAGGGACTGTATGGACAAGGTCAAGGATGGCAAGGCCTCGAAGGACGAGCTCGCCAAGGAGCGCAAGGTCCTGAACGCGGCACGCGCCGGGGCTGAGGGATCAATGGGACTCAAGCTGTTCATCGGAGGCGTCTCCTACGACGCCACTGAGGATGATCTCCGCGAGGCCTTCTCCGCACACGGCGAACTCAAGGAGGTCCACATCGCCACAGACAAGGAGACTGGACGCTCGAAAGGCTTCGCCTTCATCACCTTCCCAAATAAGAAGGATGGTCTCGCAGCAATCAAGGCACTTCATGAGAGCAAGATTCACGGTCGCAAAATCAGTGTACAAGAGTCGAACCCAGGCGGCCGTGACCGCAAGCGCCGTCCACGCCGAAACTAGCGAAGCCGTGAATACCCAGAAACCGACCGTCCCAACGGGACTACGATGGAAGGATGGCTTGTTCTAGACGGCTATGAGGATGAGCCCGCTGCATTTGGTGTCCCTAACTACCTCGGGTTCCACATCCGCTACATCTGCGGGGTGTTCGAATCTCGGGGCGTGCCGTACACATACATGACCATCGACCAGTGGAGAATGTACCAGAAGACACGGCTGGACGACCCTAGTGAGAGGGCGGCACTGCGCAGGGAACTGTCAGAGTTGGATGGTACTGTCATTCTGGCAGGTGCTGTGGTCCCAGGTAAGTACGTCAGGGGAACTCCAATTAGTCGTCGCGAGATGGACAACCTGCTCTCAATTCTGCCGAGTGAGCAGCCGGTGCTGTGCGGCGGTTGGGCAATCCGCAATTGGCGCTACGACGGCTGGACACCCCTCCGCTCGAGGCTGTTCTGCGCGGTTCAGGACACCGACGCCTCACTGCATCACTATCTGTCGACGGGACAGTGGAGGCACAGAAAGAGGACGCCCGAGCAATGGTCTGAATGGGCACTGGCGGGAGCATCTTCGAAAGCGGTCACCGAACATCCTGACCTCGCATCTCCTGAAGGCTCTCCTGGACCGCTAACCTATGAAATCGAACTCTACCAGGGCTGCGTCCGCTTCAAGCGCGGCTGCAAGTTCTGCATTGAGCCGAAGAAGGGACTGCCGCTGTGGAGGGACGAGAAAGACGTTCTTACTGAGATAGCCACGGCTCTTGACTCAGGGGTTAGAAACGTCCGCATAGGAGGGGCTACGGACATCTACACCTATCGTGCTGAAGGCGTGGAGAATCTCGAGTACCCGGTCCCGAACCCTGAGCCGATAGCCAAGGTTTTACACGGCGCGCGCGAGGACGAGAGGCTGACAATCCTCCATGTCGATAACGCCAACCCATCAATCGTCGCCGAGAGCATCGAACCGGCTACTGAGATTACGAAGACTCTTGTCGAGACCCTCTCCGACGGTGCAGTGCTCTCGTTCGGTCTGGAGTCAGCCGATCCCACCGTACACGAGCAGAACTGGCTGAACTGCGACCCGAATCAACTCAGGACCGCGGTCAGGTTGGTCAACGAATACGGCAGGGAGCGCGGAGAGAGGGGCCTTCCGAAGTTGCTGCCGGGACTCAATTTCATCGCCGGTCTGAATGGAGAGACAGTGGAGAGCTACCGGATGAATCTCGAACTCCTCAGGAGTATGCGAGAGGAGGGATTGTGGCTCAGGAGGATTAACATCCGGCAAGTTGAGGGACAGGGCTTTCAGGAGATCCCAGAGCAGGCATTCAGCGAGTTCAAGCGTGAGGTCCGTGAGAGTATCGACCGACCTCTTCTGGAGGAGATGCTGCCGGTCGGCACGATCCTCAAGGGGGTCTGGTGGGAGGCCCATAACGACCGCATCCGTAGGCCCGAGCAGGTATTGGACCCAAAGCACCGTGACGAATCTATCCGAGGGGCAGCTGGCATAACCTTCGGTCGGCAGATAGGGGCGTACCCTATCCTTGTGGGAGTCCCGTACAAGATACCACTAGAGAGTGCCTCGGAAATCATTGTCACGGGCCACGGGATGCGCAGCATCACAGGTGTCGAGACAGGTCTGAATGTGAACTCGGCGACCCAGCACCAGCTAGAGGCCATACCAGGTATCGGCAGCAAGGGCGCTTGGAGACTGGTAAGCGCTTGTGCAAGGGTTTCGTCAAAGGGAGGTTCCTTCTCGTCGAGCGAGGCTTTTGAGGCTGCAGGACTGGACGTACCAGCTCTTGCAAAAGCTGTTCTGAGCACTGATGCAAGGGCGGTCGCGACGCAGGAATAGTGATATTGCGAACTGCATCGGTTTCTTCTGTAATGGGCACTAGTCGGACTGGTCCGACGAACCTCTTTGACCGAGACTGAATGAGGAGACAAGGCGGGTATGAGAATGGATAATAGTTATTCAAGGCAAATCACGCTTCTAATTCTGCTACTACTAATCTTCGCTGTCCCTCAGGAGGCGTTCGCCTACAGCGCAGGTAAGACTGGTTCGTCCAGCACAGGTTGCGGGGGTGGCTCCTGCCATGGAGGTGCAAACACAGTTACTCCATCCTTGGTTGGTCAGCCCAGTTCTGGTTACACGCCCGGGACAGTTTACTCCCTCACAATCGGAGGAAGCGGCGGGACCTCTGGAACGAATGGCGGATTCAATCTAGACACGACCCAAGGCACACTCTCCAATGCTGGAACCAACGCCCAGGTAGCGACCAATGGCGAAGCTACTCACTCCAATTTCAACTCGCGCTCGTGGACAGTCGACTGGACTTCTCCTTCAAGCGGCTCTGGTGATGCAACCTTCAATCTAGCAGTGAACTTTGTAGATGGATCAGGAACAACCTCCGGCGACTCATGGGGGACTGCCTCATGGACCATTTCCGAGGCGACCACGTCACCCCCTCCATCTCCTTACAACCAACCTGGCTCGCAGAGGGACTCGGTGTTCTCGCACTCGGCGTTTGAACTCAACTCGGGCTCGCCAACTCTAGTCCTTGACAACGGTACTCTGGTGACTTTCGCCTCCGGCACTGGAGGAGGGAACCCTGTCTACACCAACGACGATGTGATATCAATCGCCGGTGCGTGCGCGTTACTGGGCAACTACAGTCTCAGATGTACTGGATCCAACAACTACGGTCAACTCGGCCTCGGCTCCTTCTCCCTCAGCAACGGGACAGTTGACTTCGGCACCAGCATGCCCGCTGCGATATCCGATGGAAACAACCACAACTGCGCCATCCTCACAGACGGCTCGGTCAGTTGCTGGGGCAGGAACAACGTTGGACAACTCGGAGACGGGTCCAACGCAAATAGGAACGCACCTGTGAGTGTCGACCTAGGGGCCAACACCACTGCTGTAGCCCTCTCTACTGGAATCGACTCCACATGCGCGATAACGAACACTGGCGCAATCAAGTGCTGGGGAGGTAACTTCTACGGAATTCTTGGGGACGGTACTACGACTCACAGCAATGCGCCAGTGGAGGTCAATCACTCGACAGGAATGCGAGCGGTCGCTATAGCCACTCCAGGCTATGGAGCCTGCGCCATCTTTGAGAACGGCTCCGTATACTGCTGGGGACAGCTCTACACAGTCACCACGATGTTTGGGACAGTCACAAACGGTTCTGTCCATATCGACTTCGCTGCTGGCAGGACTGCAACCGCCATCGACGGGACCTCTGACCACATGTGCGCCATCCTCGACAATGGCTCGATGAACTGCTGGGGTGTGAACACCTACGGTCAGTGGGGCGATGGCTCGTGCAGCTCAGTCATCCCTTCCAGTGGGTGCAACGGCGTGAATGGAAACGCCCCAGTGCACGTCAATCTGAGCACTAGCAGCAGTGCCATAGCCATCTCGGCCGGAGCATCTGCGACATGTGCGATTCTCGATGACTACTCGCTACAGTGCTGGGGACAGCAATCCGGCGAGTTCGACGGAACCACAGACTCCCTCCTTAATCCTCATACGATGAATTTCACACTTGGGGCTGAGGTAGCCTACTCGGACCAGGATTTGGACGGTGATGGCACTGTCAACGCCCTCGACACCCACATGGCGGGCGACGACGATGGCGACGGCGTGCCGGTTCCGGATGATCCGTATCCAAGCAATCCCTCGAGATGGATGGACTGCGATTCCGGTTCGTGGGGCAGACTATCATGCAGTCCAGCAGAGGCCGGGCATTACGCGGAGTCAGGCGATCTATACCACACACCCTGCTCAGTCGGAACATATCAGCCCGAGGCCGGCTATCCTCTGTGCTACGATGCATCGGCTGGCAACTTCGTGGATATCTCCCAAGCGACCGCGCAGTCTCTATGTTCAGCCGGCACCTATCAGCCGAACCTCGGGCAGTCATCGTGTGTCAACAGCTCAGCCGGCAACTACACCAACCCGAGTTTCGGCGACGCCGGTTCGTACTCTTCCTCAGAGTTCAACATCTCAGCGACGAGCGCAGAGTACAATGGTTCGATACACTCCTCCAGCGACGTGCAGGACCTGTACATGATGGTGGTCCCGAAGGACCACGGTGTCACAGTGGGGCTGACATCCCCTTCGGGCGCCGACTTTGACTTAGAAATCTACAACGAGAATCTAACCTTCCTTAACGGGAGTTGGACTTTCTCCTACGACCAGACTTCAACAAACAACACGAATTTCTCGGCGGACACCAATCTGTACATCCTCGTCTATCCCTGGAACGGAACCGGGCAGTACACGTTACAGGTTTGGCTGTTCGACACCGCTGATGGGGCCTTAGTGGGCAACCCCTCGATGTCCGTTGATGTTGAGATTGGAGCTGGCCAGTATCAGTGCTCCTCCGGGACCTACCAACCAGGCACTGGTCAATCCTCGTGTATTGACGCATCACCTGGGTATTACGTCTCAGGTAGCGGCTCGACCACTCAGACACCATGCAGCCCCGGCTCATTCCAGTCGGGAACAGCTCAGGCCTCTTGCCTGCTAGCCACTCCGGGGAATTATGTCAACATCTACGCTGCAATCGATCAGACCCCGGCTTCACCAGGTCACTACGTAAACACCTCAGGCGCGACTGAGGAGGTCGCGTGCGCCATAGGAACCTACCAGCCAAGCATGGGGCAAACCTCGTGCCTCGACGCAGATGCAGGATACTATGTCCCGTCCAGCGGTTCGAGTTTCCAGACAGCATGCTCCCCAGGTACCTATCAGCCAAGCACTGGGCAGTCATCGTGCATCGATGCATCTCCTGGATACTACGTACTGTACTACAACTCAACTAGCCAGACGGCCTGCCCTGTAGGGGCCTATCAACCAAGTACTGGCCAGTCGTTTTGCATCGACGCCTCCCCTGGGAATTACGTGAATACCGTGGCTTCGACCACCCAGACGCCCTGTGACATCGGCTCATATCAGCCTCTGTCGGGTCAAGACAGGTGTAACCTAGCCGACCCGGGCAACTATGTCTCATCCACAGGCTCGACCACCCAAACACCGTGTGATGTCGGGACCTACCAGCCGAATTGGGGTTCTCCCTCTTGCATGGATTCGCCTCCGGGACACTACATAGACACCACAGGGGCGATTGCAGCCACGCCATGCTTGGCGGGGATGTACAACCCTAATTCAGGATCCAGCAGCGCCGATGCCTGCATCCCATCCGACCCGGGGAACTCCGTGCCGGCTGACGGCGCCTACTTCCAGACCCCATGCACTCCCGGACACTATCAGCCGTCATCCGGGCAGACCTCCTGCCTCGACGCCGATGCCGGCTACTTCGTCGCAGTTCACGGTGCCAACTCCCAGATCACTTGCGGCTTAGGCACCTTCAATCCCGACACTGCCCAGTCCTCGTGCACAGACGCGTCGGCCGGACACTACGTCGACACACCGGCCTCCACGTCTCAGATTGCATGTACCGCAGGCACCTACAACCCAAGCACAGGATCGTCCTCTGCGGCCGACTGCCTGCCCACAGATGCGGGCAACTATGTCCCGATGGCCGGGGCAGCCGCTCAGATTCCATGTGCAATCGGTTCCTACCAGCCCTCCCTTGGCCAGGCCTCGTGCACCCTCGCCGATCCCGGGCACTACGTACCCACAGAACAGTCTCAGACTCAGTTGGAGTGTCTGCTGGGCACCTTCCAACCGTACTCCGGCGCGTCTTCGTGCTCGGACGCGGAGCCAGGCCACTACGTCGACAGCAACGGTTCAGCCTCACAGACGGACTGCCCACCGACCACCTACAATCCTGCCACCGGCTCGGACGACCGGGATGACTGCATTGACGTCGGACCGGGTCACTACTCAGATGAGTGGGGGATCGCAGAGCAGCTTGAGTGCGCCCCCGGGACATACCAACCCAACTCAGGGCAGATGTCGTGCATCGATTCCGATTCAGGGCACTTCGTTGCTTCCAGCGGAGCAACCTCACAGTCAGCCTGCCCCTCAGGGACCTACAACCCGTCCGAGGCCTCGGGAAGCGCCGCCGACTGCGGGCCGGCAGACCCTGGTCACTACGTAGACAGTCAAGCCAGCTCCTCACAGACCCCCTGCAGTCCGGGCACCTACCAGAGTTCACCGGGCCAGCTGTCATGCACCGACGCCGATCCCGGACACTACGTTTCCATAGAGGGGCAGGCCGAGCAGATCCCTGCCTCGCTGGACACCTATGCCTCAGGGACAGCCAGCACCAGCACGGAGGACTGCCCTGAGAGCTACATCACCCTGCAGGAGGGGGCCGATTCCGGGGACGACTGCTTCCTCGACAGTGACGGCGATCGGATTCACGACACGGCCGACTCGGACGACGACAACGACGGAGTGGACGACGGCATCGACATGTGCCCGCTGGGCTTGATGGGATGGTCCAGCAGCCCCGGCTCCGACAACGATGCGGACGGCTGCAAGGACACCGAGGAGGACGCGGACGACGACAATGACGGATTCCCAGATGACGGCGACGCGCTGCCGCTGAACCCCGCAGAGCATGCAGACAATGACGGTGATGGACTTGGTGACAATGAGGATCCCGACGATGACAATGATGGTCTGACTGACTCCGACGAGGCGGCTGCAGGCACTGATTCCAAGGACACGGACACCGATGATGACGGCTTCGGTGACGCCGTGGACGCGTTCCCGAAGGACCCGACCGAGTGGGCCGACACCGATGGCGATGGTTACGGCGACAACGGCGATGCCTTCCCCAGTGATGCCTCCAAGCATCTCGAGGAGGACCTGATGGGCAAGTACGGCTTCGTCATCGCCCTCCTAGGGGCACTCCTAGTCTTCGGACTGGGTGGTTGGATGGTGTTGCGGCGCAAGGGAGAGGCAACGGTGACCGAGGCGGCCGAGCACACGCACAGTGTCGAGACGCCAGCCCAGCCTGTCTATGAGCAGGAGTCCGAACTGGAGATGAACACCGGGCAGTTCCTAGAAGAGCTCGAGGCAGATCTGAGCCGCCCCACTGCCCCTCCTCATGCCAAGATGAATGAGCAGGGCCAGCTCGTGTGGGTTGACGATGCGGGCACCGTATATGCCCAGAACCCCGACGGCAGCATGGTCACGTTCAATGTCTCGACTGGATTGTGGGAGCCCTTTGAGTAACCTGAATAATGCGTGACAAGTCGTCTCACTCCTCGAATTCTGCAAGTTCCCCGACTGACTCAAACAGACTGGGCCCACTGCCGAGGAAGTAGATCGACCCCAGTCTTGTGCGGGAGTCCTCCGGGGTGGAGTTGTTACCGGTGGCGCACGAACCAGTGCAGCCGTCGGCGAAGGCCACATACACCCGTCCCTCGCGATCGATATGCAGGTCGTTGAAGTCCAGCAGGTTTCGGTTCGAGCCCCCGATGTCACGACAATCGCCGCTGTTCAGGCATATGCTCCCCACCTGAACCGGGTCAGGAGAGACTCTGACGGTGTGGAACACTGGCACAGGGTCAAGTGCGTTGAGGCTGTAGGTGATGTACAGGTAGTAGCTGACATTGGCGGACGCGTAGTGCGCATTCCCACTCCACGGCTCCCCGTCGATGTCGGATTGGTTCAATTCACTCGCGTTTTCACTCCCAAGGTAAGTAATCGCAATCCTTCCTGGGTCGCCTGCATCAATCTGAGGGAATACTGACGAGATAATCGCACTCGGACTGATTCGGATGCTGGTCTGTTCCCAGGTTTCTCCTGAATTGGTACTCCTTGACATGTAGACGCCTTCGTCTGCCCCCGTCCAGATGTGATATGCATTGGATTCAGTGTCTGTCGCAACCTCCGAATTCTTACGAGGATTGGGTGTCCCTACGTCCTCACCCATGGTTCGATCAAACCAACTCAAACCATTGTCATCGGAAACAATGACTGTGGGCGTTTGGACCCGGGGCGTGACGTATACTGTGCCATCCGGTGCAGAAGTGATAGCTCCATGGAGTCCACCATTGGTTGTGGCCAATCCGAAGATTAGTCCACCCGTGTTAAATGTGGCACCGCCATCAAAACTGGTGAAGCAGAATATTCCGGCGAGTTTGTTGTAACAATAGTACACAGCCGTCTCGTAGTAAGCCTGAGTAAACTGGCCGCCGATTCCATACCCACTGCTCGTCCAAGGACCGGTTGCCAGTTTGATGTGATCATTAATCGGAGTCGTACCAGAGTCGTGTGGATTACCCACCCACGTTGCCCCATCATCATCGCTATAACATATCCAAGACGTCTCCAAGCCCTGCATCTGCACGTTGAATACTCGATCCGTTATCGGATCTACCCACCCCCACGGATCATTGGTTTGGAACGCACACATGGGACCTGCGACGTCCTCCCAGGATTCTCCGTGGTCACAAGAACGCATGACCTTCTCAAAAGCGATGAAGAAAATACAACCACTCGACGTGACACCGAGGCTGGGCTCGGCCCCGTCCTCGCCAACACTGCTGAACACGAAGTTGAGGTTCAGCGGTTGGTAGAGGTCCAGCGAGAGGCTCTCGCCGTCCGGTCCGGTGATGAAGACCCCGTCCGGCAGAGTCGGTTCGGGAGGTGGCAGAGGAGGAGCATCATCCTTGAAGCAGCCAGCGAGCGATGCCGACAGCATTAGAATCCCGATCAGCAGGACCTTCACTCGCATGTCCTCACCGAAGGCGCATCAGCGAATTATCTTGTCCTCGGCAACTATCAGAGAATAATTGCGTTGGCGCCCCATGCGAGTCCACCGCCAAAGGCCACGGTGACCACGAGATCGCCAGGTTCTATCAGTCCCTCATCGCGCGCCTCTCGCAGGGCAATGGGCACACTCGCTCCAGCTGTGTTGCCGTACTTTTGCAGGTTCGTAAACGTCTTGTCCATCGGCAACCCGAGATTTTCCATGCCCGCCTTGATGATGTTCAGGTTGGCCTGATGAGGGATTATCATGGACACATCTTCCAACGAGTGATTAGTCCTCTCTAGAACAGCCCTGACTGCTTGCGGAAAAGCCTCAGTGGCGAAGTCCCACACAGCGGGGCCGTCCATGTGGAAGTACTGGTCGCCTTCCTCGAAGCCCGGCGATGGAATCGGTTTCTTGACTCCACCCGCCGGTATTTCGATGACCCCGGCTCCGGCGCCGTCGGACATCATCCAGCTTCCAAGTAGGCCCCTGCCCTCGCCTACCTGTTGCAGGACGGCTGCCCCGGCGCCGTCGCCGAAGAGGACGCACGTCGTACGGTCCTCCCAGTTGAGAATGCGGCTGTAGACCTCGGCACCCACGACCAGCACGTTGTCGTATCCGGGGGTGCCGGCGAAGCGCGCCCCGACATCTAGGGCGTGGACCCAGCCAGCGCACACTGCGTTGATGTCGAATGCGGCTGCCTTAGTGCAGCCCAGTTTGTGTTGTGTGATTCCGGCGGTGGAGGAGAGTGGGACATCGGGCGAAGATGTGGCGAGGATGAGCATGTCAATGTCATCGGCCCCGATTCCTGCCTCGTCCATGGCCTGCTGGCAAGCGACGACGGCGAGATCACTTGTGCAGACATCGTCAGCGGCGATTCTACGCTCTTTGATGCCGGTCTTGGTGGTTATCCACTCGTCGCTAGTATCGATTATCTCGGCCCAGTCGTCGTTGGTCATGATATTGGGTGGGACGTATGCACCCAATCCGACAATGCCCACTGGCGCCATATTGCTTCGCATCGCCCAAGAGCGGACTTTCACTCTTACTGCATCAGTCGTGCTTGACACAGACGTTCATGGCCTCTGAGAAGAAGCCCAGACTCCACTTGCCGCCCTCGCGGCCCACTCCGCTGTCCTTGACGCCACCGAATGGAACTCGCAGGTCCCTGTGCAGCCAGGTGTTGACCCATACCATCCCTGTGTCCATGGCCTCGGAAATCCGCTTGCCCCTCGCAAGGTCACCCGTCCATACGCTTCCGGCGAGCCCGTAGCGGGTGTTGTTGGCGATGGTCACTGCCTCGTCTTCGCTGCTGAATGGGTGGAGCGTGACCACGGGCCCGAAGATCTCCTCGGTCGAGCACCGCGAATCGGAACTCAGTCCCTCGATGACCGTGGGCGCCATCCAGTTGCCATGCTCGAATCCTGTGGGCATGCACGGCGTTCCGCCGGTGAGCAGACTGCCTCCTTCCTGCTTGGCCAGCTCGACGTAGCCCTGAACCTTCTCGAGGTGCCCCCCTGAGATCAGTGCCCCGAGGTCGGTGGCCTCGTCCGAGGGATCGCCCATTCGCATCGCTTCGACCGCGTCAACGAAGCGGTCACGGAATTCGTCGTAGATTGAGTCCTCAATCAGAACCCTAGAGCCGCACAGGCAGACCTGGCCTTGGTTGAGGAAGCCCGCTCGGATGACCCCTGCCACTGTGGATTCCATATTGCAGTCTGCGAAAACAATGCTCGCATTCTTACCGCCGAGCTCGAGGCTGAGTTTCTTGAACGCAGGAGCGGCCGATGCGGCCACCTTCTCACCGGTTGACGTTCCACCGGTGAACGAGACCAGATCGACGTCCGAGTGGGCCACCAGATGGGCTCCAGCGCCGGCTCCGTCCCCGTGCACCAGATTGACCACTCCAGCTGGCAGGCCGACCTCGTCGATGATTTGCATCAGCAGGTCCGCGGTCATCGGAGTCAACTCACTGGGCTTGCACACCACGGTGTTACCCATGCCAATCGCTGGTGCAATCTTCCACGAGAGTAGGTAGAGCGGCAGGTTCCAAGGAGTGATTAGAGCGCCGACGCCGACCGGCTTATGGACGACGTAGTTGGTCGCGCTGGCCATCTCGAAGACTTCCTCTTCGTGCTCTCGCAGCATGCCCGCGAAGAAGCGGAAGTTGGACACTGAGCGCTGTGCATCGACGTCACGGGCCAGCGAGATTGGCTTGCCGGTGTCACGGCTCTCGAGCGCTGCGATATCCTCGTATCGCGCCTCGAGCGCATCGGCGATGCGGTCCAGCCAGTCGGCGCGCTCGGAGTGGCTCAGAGCACCCCATGCCGGCTGTGCCTGCCTCGCGGCGCTGACGGCATCGCCGACGTCGCTCTCTCCGGACAGGGGGGCTCTTGCGAAGCGGTGGCCGGTGGCTGGTTCGAGGACGTTGATCCACTCGTCACCGGAGTGGCAGACGAACTCCCCTCCGATGTAGTTGCACAGGTCCAGAGGCTCTTGTCCATCAGGATCGCGCTCGCATGGGATGCAGCCCGATTCGCAGCACTTGTCCGGTTCCATCACGAGTCCCCCGGGCCTTCGTTGGCGAACGGGTCAGAACGGGTCATTCCTGCTGAGTATTCCTTCCAATCCAGCGAGAATCTGTCCCGGTCAGGGTCCCACTCATCCCAGGTAACGACGCTCTCAAGTTTCTCGAGGTACTGCGGTGGTACCATTCCCGGAACTATGAATGCCTTCTGTCGATGCAGTGGATACGGGTTACGCAGACGAATTCCAAGCACTCCGAGTACAGCGCGGGCGACGTACCAAGTGGCCTGGCTGTTCCATCCGTGGGCGATCTTGATCACTATCCCTAGGCCTTCAGGCCAGTCAGGGTGGATAATAGACAGACCGAGCAGACCGTCGGCGCCTTCCTTGGCTAGGATTCTGCCCTCGCCCGCCTTCAGGCAAGTAGAATCGAGACGGTTGAATCCGCCGACGAGGTCAGGATGGCTGTTCATGGCATCCCAGATCCAGTCATCGTCCTTTTCACGGACGAGCCCTGCGAACATCACTGCGAGCTCGTCGACAGTGTTGGAGACCGTAGGCAGTCCGCAGCCGTCCTTGGCGACCCTCTGCGGCTCCCAGTCGGGTTTTCTCATCATGCGCCGGAGGACATCGAGGTACATCGGGAACCAAGGCGAACTCGGTAGGGTGTAGCCAGCCCGGTTGATGCCCATGCCCCGCAGTGCTTTGAGCATAGCAGCGTGTTCTCCAGAGCAGGTGTGGAACCAGCGGCGTGGACGTCTGACCTGCCGGCCGAACTGAATGAGTGGGACGTCCAGTGGGCACTGCATCAGCCCCCACTCGGACTCGGTCAGCAGCGACTGCGCGGCGGCCACGTGCTCGGTGTCGCCGTTGTGCGAGGAGCAGGCTATGGCCATCTGTTCGCTACTCAGTCCCTCTGATGCCAGCGCCTCTTGAAACGTCTTCATCATCAGCGGTTTCATCATCGAGCGCCCGTAAACCAGCACGTTACCTCCGAAGGAGTGCACTATCTCGGTGCCGTGGGCCCAGGCGATGGCACCGTGGATGGTGTTCTCTGAGACATCCATGCGGCGGAAGTCTACCAAAGGCTCCCACTCGACATCGCGACCCGTCGCGATACCCTCATACTGCTCGCCGAGGGGATTGGTTGGATAGATTGCGGAACCCGGCCTGCCGGGGGTCACGCTCGATGGCCT